>Ga0209316_100471_pt1 | contig 12497 bp, 11 predicted proteins | sample 3C3metaG_FD_184150 | JGI IMG/M metagenome (GOLD analysis project Ga0209316, IMG submission 184150) | Freshwater bacterial and archeal communities from Indian Creek, Illinois, USA - 3C3 metaG (SPAdes) (version 3) | ecosystem: Environmental > Aquatic > Freshwater > Unclassified | place: USA: Indian... | reverse complement strand
TATTGCCTTGGCATAGCTCTAGTGTATGCGTTTTGCAGACGCTTGTCAAGCGTTTTCTGCTCTATGTCTGAAAATAAGTTGTAACAATATGTAACAACCGCGGCTGGATTCAGCCGCCGCCGCTACCCGCCGGCCACGGGATCAGGCCGCCACCGGCGGCCCGCAAACGCAAGCGAAGCGCCGCGTTTCTTCTCCGCCCCCCAACGGGGGGGGCGGGGGGTGTGTCTATATCGCCTCATCGCCGCCTTCGCTCCCCGCTGGCCCACAAGCGCAACGCATCGCCCACACTCCCGCCGCCAGCGGAAGCCCCTCGATCGCTCCATCCTGGCTACAAGCCTGGGCGTACCTGCCCGCCTGCTGTCGCGGGGCGCGGCGCCGTCCGCGCCAAAAAAGCCAGCGAGCAATTCCGAATTCAGATCACTTGGAGTTCGGTTTATAGCCGCGCCAACGAGCGCGGCGCCCATGATCGCTACAAAACATTCGGCTTTTTTGGGTACCCCGCAGCACGCGGATTAGCGCACAGCGAAGCGCGCTAGGGATTGTAGCCCGTAGGGCCGAGACTCGCTTGCGAGGCTCGGGGCTTTAGCCCGAAAGCCCGATTTTTCGCTTGCGAAAAAAGCGCCCAAAATAATCTGAAAAAATCCAATCGTCTACAACAAACAATGGGAAAAAAACGAGAACAGAAGCAGCCAAAGAAAATAGAAAAAACAATAAAAAATAGAAAGAAAATGCAGCAACATCCACAAAACCGACGGACGAAAATAAGGAGAGAAAGAAAAAAGAATAAAACGGTTAATCAACACATTTATCCAATGGGTCGACAACCTTATTCTCATGTAACCACCCCTTCTTGTCACCAATTGCAAGCCAAGCCCTAAAGGCTGCGCGTTGATCGGCATTTGAAGACCTTGAGATTGATTCGCGTAATAGAATAGCAAGTGTTGCAACGTCCGCATAAGACTCAAAGCCAATGGCGTCAGTAACAGCGCGACGTTTAATTGCAAGGCGGGCCGATCTGCGCATGGCAGCAGAGGAAACCTTGTCTGGAAACGAATTGGGAGAGGAAGGTGGATCGTCTGCCATGATTTACCCTTACGAACTTAAAACCTGAATATAGCGCAATGCGCGAAGCCTTGCAAGTTAAAGAAAAAATGAGCGGAAGAGTTGAAATGGTACACATTACGCGTAATCCGTACCAAGTGGTACACCTTAACATGCCGCTGCCGCAAAAGAACAGAAAAAGAAAGACACACCCGCCGCCGCCCGCCCGCCGAAAGCCCAGCCAAGCCTCGGCCAAGAGGCGACGGAGCGCCGGGCGCAAGCCCGGTGCTGATGCACCTCTGGGCTGATGCCCAGGCTGGGACGCCTGGCTGATGCCAGGCTACCTGCTTGAAAAAAGTCAGGGGGGCCGCTCGCAGAATCCCGGGGACGGAAGCATCCTTTTTTCCCCGCTGCGCGGCGGGGTTTCACCATATACAAGGGCGTACTTGAGACACGCTAAATATGATCCTAGGTGGGCCGACACCACCTGTAGACTGTCGATCGGTTGCACATCAATTCGGCTGCGATCTGATCAACGGACACCCCACCCTCGCGCATAACCCGCGCCTGCGCCTGCCGGGGGTCTGTTGCTGGGCCATGACGGCTCCGCACCTGCGCGGCGTACCGGCCGCCGAGCGCAAACCGTTTTTTTGTTTCATCTCGCCACGCATCAAAAGACAAGCCGCGCATCTTCGGCAAGTTCATGGCTCCGGGGGCGTGAGTTACATGCCCAACGCCGCCCAGGGCGAGTTTTTTTGCTTCGTTGGCGTCAAGACCCAAGCGCTCTGCAATTGTCGCGTTTGAGAGCCTGTAGAGGCCGTCTCTTCCGCTTTCCTTGAGTCGCCTGATGACAGAGCCGGCACTCAAGCGAATTTCTTGTGGCGTGAAGGTCGGCACGATCTCCAGAATCAGGTGCGGCATCTCGAGGTCAAGGCGGGTAGCGGAGCCGACGCCCCACGCCAGACTGTTTGCGGCCACCCACACCCACTCGTTGCGCTTGCCTTCAGCGATACCCCCGCGCGCCGACGCTATCTCTCTTAGTGCGTTGAGCCTGTGCCAGTGCAGAGATTGAGCAGACTCAGATGCTGCGCCCGCAGCGCTATTGACCAGCGCCTTGATGGCCCCTGCCGCTTTGGCGCGATTCTTGTCCCATGCCTGCCAAGTTGTTTTTGCTGCACAAGCCTCCGCTCTAAAACTCTGGACTTCGGCTCGCGTGTAGGGTAGCAAGTGTTCAGCCAGCACGTCAAAATCGTGCTGCTGCCCGGCATCCCACGCGACGATCACGGGCCGGCTGCGCTGCATGCCGTTGCTCCCGGGCTTGTTGTTGCATGTGCCCACCAAGCGCAAGATGCGGCTGGCGTCCCGCGCCTGCATGTCGACTGGCCAGCCTTGGCCGGCTTTTGAGAGCCGGTCACACAAAAATCTCTGGCAGGCATCCCACCTGGGCAGTGCAGCCGCTGACAGTGGGCGGGAGAAAACCCATTTGGGGTGCAAGCCTCGCCCACTCCAGACGATGTAGCTGGGCTGGGGGATGCCTGCGACGTCAATATCAAGCAAGAGCCGCTGTGTCAAGCGGTCGATCATCGAGGCGCTTGGGTCGTCAATACAGAGGTCAATATCTGCGTAAAGTGCGTTACAGGCGTGAAGATGTAAGGTGCGCCGGGTGCGGTGCTTAAAGCTGTTTTGGGCTACCCAGTGATCCTCCTGCGAAACCATCGGTCGTTTGCGCACCTCGTCTATAATTTGAGCGAGGTGGTCCGCTGGTACAGACTTGCTCTGCAGGGTGCGATGCCCGATGCAACGCCAGTGCCACGTGAGCCAGGGGAAGCTGTCCCGGCCTGCGCTGGGACGGTGCAGCGCAGCCAGGTCGCGCAGCGCAGCGGCACGGTCAAAGCTTCTAAAATTTGCGCCGTTTTCAGGCAGGGGGCTTGCGCCAACGAAATTTTCGGTTACACTAGCAGCGCTCACGATGCAATCCTGTCACTAGCAGGGTTGTTTCAAGAAAGCCCCGGGTTCGCCACAAATCCGGGGCTTTCGCCTTTATGCAGTGATATTAACACATACCGGGCTGCGGGCGCAAGCCCTACTTGCCACTTTTCAGCCGAGCCAGCAACGCTCTGACTTCCGCCAGACCTTCTTCTCGTGTCATGGGCTTGGCGGGCGGCCCATAAATCGACTCAAGCAAGCCTTGCCGCGGCAAAGCGACACGCAGCAAGCGCGCCGCGTTCAGCGGGTAGAGCCGGTGGCCAGATGAGGCTATCTCACGCAGTGCTTGCATGGCACGCTGCTCACCCACAGCGTCACAGATATAGCGCCATTGCAGAGCGCTGTGAGGGGACGTTAGTTCGGGTTTGACCATGACTTCACACCTCACCGGCTCATGCCGCGACTGCGTTGCTGCTGGTTTTGGTTTTCTGCCTGCATCTCTTCGCTGGATTCTTTTTTGGTGTCTTGCCGATCATTGATCGCCTGCTTCACCTTCTCTGGCGCTTGGTTTTGAGGCTGCATCTCCGCTTGACTCTCGCGCTCTTGCGCGGCTTGTTGGACCTTGTTCGGCGGCATTTGCTTGTCCGCTTGGCTCTCGCGCTCCTGGGTCGCCTGTTGCACCTTGCCAGGCGGCATCTGTTTGTCATTCTGCATCTTGCGTTCCTGCGTTGCCTGCTGGACTTTGCCGGGGGCTGCCATCTGCTTCCCCCCTTGCATCTCTCGATCTTGTATGGCTTGCTGAATTTTGTCAGGGGCCGTCATTTGCTTGTTCGCACGCATCTCGCGCTCCTGTAGAGCGTGCTGAATTTTCATGGGCGCTGCCTGCTGCTGGGCTTGGGCTTGGCGCTCCGGTTGTATCTGCTGCTGGGCTTGGGCTTGGCGCTCCGGCGCTGCCTGCTGCTGGGCTTGGGCTTGGCGCTCCGGCGCGGCCTGCTGCTGGGCTTGGGCTTGGCGCTCCGGCGCTGCCTGCTGCTGGGCTTGGGCTTGGCGCTCCGGCGCTGCCTGCTGCTGGGCTTGGGCTTGGCGCTCCGGCGCTGCCTGCTGCTGGGCCTGGGCTTGGGCCTTTTCGCGCTTTTCAATCTCGCGCTTCAAGTCATCCGTTGACATCCTTGATGCGTTCTCAATCTTCGCTCTTTCCAGTCGGTCCGGCGTAATGCCGGCATTGATCTGCTCGGCGGCGCGATGCTCGCTCACCGCTGCATCGTTTTTCGATGCGGATGTGATGCCTAGCTTTCTCTCCGTCGCCCCGCTCATGCGGTCGCGCATCTCGATGATTCGGGGGTCTCTGATTCGGTTCGGGTTGGCTCTTTGAGTCGTTTGAGCCTTGACCCGCTCCTTTGTGTCCTCTGCCATGACGTGGGCTATGCGCTCACGTCGCTCTTGGCTTCGGCTGCGCAGGATCATGAGTTTGCGCTGCTGCTCTTTTTGAGCATAAGTTTTCTGTATGGCTTGCTGCTTCTGCTCTTCCTGGCGTTTTACCAGCGCTTCTTTGACTTGCTGTTTTTGATCGGACTGCTTTTTTTCATTTTCTCGTTGCTTCTCCAGTTCTTCTTTCTCCTGTTCTTCGCGCTCGGCGCGGCGTTGATCTTCTTCCTGTTGCTCGTTGAATTCTGCTTGTTCCATTTTTGGGCTCCTGTGTCCAAGTTTCATCGGGTCTTTGTCTTCGTCGTCGCGGTCATCGCGGCTCTGGTCAAACAATACGTTCTTCATCATCGTCCATGCTCCTTTATGCGTTGATTCTCAACCTCAAACTCATCCGGTCGCTCACGCGCCAGCTCGCGGGCTTTCTCGCGTATCTCGGCCTCCAAGCCCGGGTTCTTCTCAACATCTTTCAACAGCTTGAGATCCCGGTCTCGCTCTTGAGTCGCAGGTGACGGACTTGACTTGCTGGCTTTTACTCGCTCGCTCCGCTCGCTTCGCTCTCGTTGCTTGGCGTCGGCTATGGCCTTGTCAGCCATGCGCTTGACGGCTTTGTCAGGACGGTGCTCGTCGCTAGGCGACGAACCGGCGGACAGCACCTTGGCCAACTTTTCGCCGGTCTTGTCCCTCGCCAAGTCGAGATCGGTGGTTGAGTATTTTGTTGCATCCGAGTCGAAAAATGACTTCAAGCCGCCTTCGTGCTCCTGCATGTCTTTCGTCACTAACACCTTAAAATCCTCTTTGTGTCGGCTGGCAGCGACATACAGCGCCTGCATGTTGCTCTGCGACGGGACGTAGATGCAGTTTTGAACCGTCACCCCCTGCGCCTTCGCGCCTGTGAGGCAGTATGCGTGTTTGATGTGCCTGTACTCTTCTAAGTTAATGTCTCGCACTTTACCATTGTCAAGCCGGATGCTGATCGTGTTGCCGCTTACGCTCTCAACAGTTCCTGTGTGTCCGTTTTTCAATCCCTGTGCGCGGCTATTGCGGTCGGCCATAACGCGGTCGCCCTTGGCTATGGCAATGGAACTTCCGTCATTGTGTATGTATGTGATGCCCTGCGATGTGTCGACAAGCCCTTTTTGAATCGCGAGTTCGCGGGCACGCTCGTTGATCTCCGCTGCGGACTTGTTTGTGTCTGCAAGTATGACGGACGATTTACCGCCAGACAAAGCCTCAATAGATTGGTTTGCGGCCTTTTCACTCCTAGATTCTTCTCTGTTGACAATTTGTATTTGCCCCTTGTTTTGCATCCGCTCTAAAGCCTCGGGAATCTTTTTGTCGGAAAGTGCGCGAACGGTGGCGCGGTCCCCTTCGTCTTTTTGGCGTCTGATCTCCGTCATCATTGCCGCTCCGGCGCGGCGCTGCATGGCCAAAAACGGGCCGCCGTACTCTGCCGCTTGATGCTGGGCGGCGTCGCCCACGAGCACCAGTTTGGCGTGAGCGCTTTCTACGTGCCGCAGAAGATCGCTCATCTGCCGGCTGCCAACCGTTGCAGCCTCGTCTATAACGACGACGCTTTTGCTGCTCAACTCCTTGGCTCCAGAATCAAGCTCGGAAAGCAATGAGTGCAGGGTTTGAGACTTGATGCCGCTGGATTCCTCCAAGCCTTCTGCCGCCTTCCCGGAAAGCGCTCCGCCAATCACCTCTTGCCCAGACTGCTGCCAAGCTTCACGCGCGGCATCCAACATAGTCGATTTGCCTGCACCGGCCCGACCCTGCACCATAGCAAACCGCTCGCTCCCCGTGATGTGATTGAATGCGTTTTCTTGATCGTCGCTTAGCTTGATGCCTTTTTGAGCCAGATATTCGGTAGCGACACGCTTATGATCTTCCGTTACCGACTGGTCTGTTTTCTTGGTTTTGATTTGCTCGGCCCAAGTCGCAAGCTTACGCTCCATTTTCACCGTGGATACAAGCGCGTACCATTGAGCGGCAGGTTTTTCCTTCCCATCCGCGTTAACCTGCCTATCGTACGGGTTTGTCATTGGGATAACCTCGCCCTTGCTCATGAGTCCGTCAATTTTCGCGACGGCATCCTTAATGCTTATGTCGCGTGTTTGTGCGGCCTGAATCAGACGAGTGCGTATTTGCGTCTTGGTGTAGTAGGATTGATCAGACAAAAACTCCTTCATCACCTCTTCGTCGTCCCAAGCCTTTCCCTTTTGCGGCTCACCCGACTTGATTGCAGCCGGGTCAAAGCCGTGAGCCTCGCAGGCTGTGCGAGCTGTCTCTATCGCAATGGCGCGGGGCAGTTCGGTCTTTTTGCTGCGCGTCTCCAGTCCAGCCACCCGCTCGGCGCGGTAGGACTCGAAACCCTTTTCATCCATTTTGGACTTGATTTGGGCCGCGCGCTTAGAAAGATTGGACTGCAAGGTTTGCGGCACGCCGGTTACCGCGAAGCTCCTTTTGTCGGCTTGAACCGCGTAACCCTCCTTCTCCAGCGCCTTGGCGAGGTTGGCCCGGTAAAGAGCGCCGAGGTAGTGAGTGTAGGATGAGTTGAAGGTTATCGAGCGCCCGTTTTGGTCTGCATTGACTACGATGCAATGAGTGTGGAGTTGAGGGTCGCCCGACCGGCTGGACGAGTGCTCAAACGTCGCGTAAGCCAGATTCTGAACCGGCACCTCGGTTTTTCCTGCTTTGCCATAACGGGAAACAAACGCTCCGCATTTTGCAGACTCATCCATTGCAGCAGCGACGGCCTCGGCGTGTAAGCGGCCTAATTTTTCGCGGGTCGCATCATCGCTGGCAGCCCATATGACCGACACTGATTTTGGCGCAGAGAAACAAAGGTCGTGTCCCGGCTTGTGGCCGTCGCCAGCGTTTTTAACAATAGCTTCGCCGGTTTTTGGGTGCATTCCCTTAAAAGCCTTAAGCAGATCACCCGTCTCTACGTTCAGGCCCTCCATACCCAACTCCTTTGCCAGCCCGCCGCGCCAGACGCCGGGCGGCTCATCGGACGTCCTGCCACGCGGGTTTTCGCCACCCGTGTAGTAGCCTTCGTAATACGCGGCCAATTCGCCTACGTTTTTCGATGCGCTGATGGAGTTAATGGATAGCATGGGTCACCCTTCAAAACAAGCCTGAAAGTTTTGCGCCGGACGCCTGGGCAGCGTTGGCGGCTGGAAGTGGGGGCATGGGCGCTAAGAAGATACGCCTCGCTTGCTCCATCGGAATTGCGTCGTGTACATGCCTGCGCGCTTGCGCAGTCGCGGACCGCCAAACATCGGACTTGTTCAGAAGGTGTGCGGCAGCAGCGTATATGTTTGCAGGGGTCGGCTCAATCTGGGCGCGAATCAAAAGTTCACGTATGCGATCGCGATCTTGTTCCAGCAACTCGATATAACCTTTGACGTCATTGACTATCCCATAAGCCCTGACAGCGGGGAACACGTTTGCCAAAGGGGTCGATGCGACAAAATTCATGACACGGCCCTTGCCGTGGTCTTGGATCGACTGAATTGTGTCTTCAATCGGGATGCTCGTCGTCATGACGTAAGTAAAAAGAAGGCCAAAAACGGTAGCGCTGAATGCGATGAAACCACGCAGCCTAACCATTGATGGGTGCGTTCTCATTGGGTTGTTTCGGTCGTATGCCATGATTCAATCTCTCCTTTATTCACCATAGCCCCTGATGTGGGCGGCATTTACAAGTGTCGCAACCCGCTTCAAAAACTCGGTGGCATTGAAGTTTTCGGGTGTGGCCCCAAAGCGTTTTTTATCCGACGGGTCTGGAATTTTCCCGAACTGCATAGCATAGCGCTTGCCTACCAAAATGATAGCGCGCACGTCGTTTGGGCTCATGCCGCTAACTTCCTCCCAATCCTCCACCATCGCACGAACACGATACTCATAAAAACTCGGCACGCGCAATGCCTCGTGGTTTAAGGTGTCGAGTTTGTCTAGGTGAGCCTCAATGGAGCTAAAACTAGATTCAACTTTTGACGCAATAATCGCGTCACTCTTAAATAATCTTTCGGCATTCATGATTGCGTAGCGAATTGCGTTCGAACGGCTACATCCCAACCGCTCTTTCAAGGCCGTCAAACGCTCTTTACACGCGTCATCCATCCGAACCGAAACCGGGTCTTCGTGTTCTACGGCACTCCTTATGCTTGACTTTTGTTTGCTCATGCGTTGCTCCACATTGTTACGGAAATCTTGGTGATGCTGGCTTGTGTACGGCAGTCTCCCGAGGGGTTTTGCGCCTCTTTCTGTACTACACCGTATGTTTACAGACTTTCCCAGTTTTGTCAAGCGCTTAGATGTTGTTTTTCTGTCATGTACTACGCTAAAAAGTGCCGCTTTTGAAGGTTTGTACTACGCCCGAGCACACCGAAGGGTGAGTAAGGTCTGTAACTACCATCCCCTGTCCCCCCGGGGTGCCCGCCCCAAGCGGGGCCAGCCCCCAAAGGGTGCCCCTGTGGCCGCTTTGTGGCCGCTTTGAATTGCGGAAGTTCCCGCTTCTCAAGGCGGTTTGATGGCCGCTTGGGTTACCCCTAGATGAAACCAAAGGTGCCATCGCTCTTACCCCCATCTTGATTTTCTTTTGCCACCTCGCCGGACTGCGCCCAAGGTTCCTCCGCTGGCCTCATTTCAGGCTTGGGAGCGGGTGGTGCCGGGTCTGGCTTGCGAATAAATCCCGGGCAGGCACTCGGGCGCGCTCTGACGATGGGAATAGTGACGCTCATAAGCGGCGAAGGCCCGGAAACGTCCAAATAACCGGACAGGTCAGGCAGGCACTGAACCTGGGAGCCGAGCACCAGCTTGCGCACCTGAATCGCCTCAGATTGGCCGATTGTTGATGACGGACTAGCTAGGAGGCCGCCACCGTTCGCAGTTTGTGAACTCGAGTTACTTATGACAACCTGCTCTATTTCGCCAAAGTGCTCACTCATGTATTTTGCAGTCTCGGCATCGCGGCAGCGCAAAACCAGCCAAGTTCCCAGGCACGACAGAAGCGTCTGCGCGTTATCGCGCCCGTACGCATTTCGCAGTTGAGCGATGGTTTGAATCCCGATCATGGTCAGTGAGCCGTACTTGCGCCCGTTTGTCAAAAGCTCTAACACCGACTGGACGCGCCCAAGCAATGGCAGTTCGTCAATGACGAAAAGGACGCGGCGATCAGCGTTTGGCACCAGATTGAGTATTGATCGGGCCGCAATGTCAAGTTGAGCCGCGATCATGTGCTTCAAAGAATCGCGGTCGCCTTGCTCGTACGTGATGTAAATCCAGCCAGGGTTTTTGCCCTGGAGATGCCGCCGAATAGAAAACGAGTTGCTCATGTCAGCGCTTGGGTCGTAGTACATCAGGCCTTGGATATGGGATGCGACGATGTTTCTCACGTTAAAAAACATCGTGTCCCCTCCGTTTTGAAGGAAGGAGTTTGCTGGCTTGCCATTCAAAAGTACCTGCAACTCCTTGATGCCGGCGTACAATGAAAGGTAAACGATCTCTTGATTACCGCCTCTCATTTCGTAAACGCTCTCAAGGATGCCGTGCAGCAGGGTTTGAGCGTAGCCTTGCCACTCGTTCGATTTCGAGTCCGTGCCATCCGGGATGATGGATTTGACCAGCGCGGTGATTTCGCTTCGGTGATCGATTTCAACCAACGGACACCAAAGCGCTCCGCGCTTATCAAAAGGATTGAGTATTACATCCTTCCCCTCTCTAACCCCGTACCTCGAAAGATAGATGCCGGAAACATCCGCGATGATGCCAACGGCTTGTCCGCCGTCGTGATACGAATCCACGATCTTCGTTATAGCTTGCGATTTACCCGTACCCGGAGCGCCCGCAAAAAGAAAGCCCCTTGTCTCCAGTTCGGGCGGAATGCCCTTGCCGCCAATTACCACCCGCCCCAAAGGGGTTTGGACGGGTGCAACCGGCACCGGGGCTGCCGTGGCTGCTGGTGCAGCCGGTTTGCTTGAGCCGAAAAGTCCCATGATTTATTCTCCTTGTTCAGATTGATTGGTTCATCAGTACATGATTTCGTCGATTTCTTCGATTTCGTCGACTGCTTCGTTTTTGATTACGGGGGCGATGAGATTGGTTGCTGAATGGTATGCTTCCGCAATCTGAGCCCAAAATCCCTTTTGCCCGACGAAAAAGGCGTACAGGAACACCAAGACGCCCGGCAATAAAAACCAGCTAAATACAAAAATGGCCAACGCAGCGAAAAAAGCGATTGCCGCCCAAACTTTGAAGCGCACAAGGAGCACCCAAAAAAACGGCGCTGCAAACCATGCAAAGGGAAAGTAGCACGCGAAAAATATTTTCCGGCACCGCATTTCGATTGCTTTACTCTCTTCGTCCATTACGATTCTGTCTACACCGCCCATTGACGCGCCTCGGAGCATGTCCCCGAAATAGCGAGATAAGGATGATGCGGCTAGATCTTTTCGCGCCCTGTCAAGCGGATATGTCCGCAAAGTAGCATACCCAATCAAAGGCAGGAATAGGATGGAAATCGCTATTGATGCGATTGCCCATACAACCCATAGGGCGGTGGCTGCATCGAAGTGCTCGCCAATTCCTATGCGCGAATCGATCCAAGGCAGGAAGGACAACAGGTGGGCAACTGGAAGGCCGTACGTGATGGCGAGGAGGGCAAACGCCAACCCGCCGAAACCAAAGTACATGACGCCAAATGCAACCATCATTATGATTGCTGCATAATACGCGTTGTCTTCGATTGGGCCTGTAAGGCTCACTGTGATTTTTGCCATGAAAGATTCTCCTTGATTAAAACTTGACAGAAAAGCCGGGACGCCAATCGTTCACCGTGCCCAGCCCGACGCTCTGGTAGCTATTGACAAGTGCGTAGTCAATTGCTGACATAGACGCTGCAACTTCCTCTTGTGTCGATGAGCGCATCATGTCGCGCCGCACGAACGTGACGCGAATCTCGCAGTCCGGGCAGCGACGCGCGAACCCGCGATCTATCACCTGGTGCGGCCACTTTGTGAGAAAAACGTGACGCTCACCTAGGCCATATAAAGTGGCTTTGACGGGTTGAGGCCAGCCTGACCAAGATGCGTGTGCCTTGGCGCTAACGGCTGCTGTCGACTTTGTTGCCAGCCGCAAGAACCTCGCCAATGGGTCGTTAGGGAATCCGCTCGGCATACCTGCATGCGGTCCGCTTTGGTACGGCAGGATACCCATGATCGCGTGCCACTTGACCGTGCCATCTTTGACCAGACCCAAGATCGGCACGGTCGTGAATATGCCACTGCGCTCCGGGGTCAAAATCGCAAAGCATGCCTGGTCATTACAGTACACAGTAGAGCCTTCAAACTGCGCTTGTGGCGGCCCTGATCCGCATCCCGCCGCCGCCGCCGCCGCCACGGCGACGGCGGACAGGGTCAAAAATCTCTTCATCTGAACTCCTTGGTGACTTAAACAAGGGCGACCTTCTTCGCCTGATGATATTATAAGCCGAAGTCAAGAGCCTTGTCAAGTGGCAAGCAAAAAAAACCCGGCCAAGGCCGGGTAAGTGGGGGCGATACGCTTACTTGTGAAAAATCTTAGACCAGCTTGGCGAAAAACGCCAGATCGGCCCCATAGGCTTTGATCAAGCCGTTGCGTATGACGTCCACCCGCGAGCAGTTTTGCGCACGGGCAAGGCCGTCGATGCCTTGCAGCAGCTCGGGCGAAAGCCCAAGGCTGATCTGGCGGTTGGCCCCGCGCGGGACGCCAACTTTGTAGCAGTGACTGGCGTCCGACTCGGACAGTCGGCCTGGTGGTTTGCGCGGTTTCCCAACGGCGTGCGTGGTGATGTTCTTCATATCAATCCTCTGGTTATATCTCAACACGGACTCATGTCCGTGTGGATATTGTAATATGCTTTGCCCGGCTTGTGTATAGATTTTGTCTATTGCTGCGCCAGACGTGTACGTGTACGGCTACCATGAGACAGGCCCGCGCTGCGCTAGGGCCTGCGCAAGACCGTCGTCGTCGTCGCCGACGCCAGTGCCAGCGGGGGGAGAGGCAGGGGCGGCCTTGATGCCGCCTGGATCGGGGGCAAGAGGCGATAGGGGCGCGGATTGGAC
>Ga0209316_100469_pt1 | contig 12515 bp, 9 predicted proteins | sample 3C3metaG_FD_184150 | JGI IMG/M metagenome (GOLD analysis project Ga0209316, IMG submission 184150) | Freshwater bacterial and archeal communities from Indian Creek, Illinois, USA - 3C3 metaG (SPAdes) (version 3) | ecosystem: Environmental > Aquatic > Freshwater > Unclassified | place: USA: Indian... | reverse complement strand
TCCAGCTCAAGGGGCGAGCGAACATCGAGCCGAGGACCGCGTCGAATCGCTCCATCCGGCTCATCCGCCGCATGTTCCAACGGACGGCCAGCTCTCGCAGATACCTGTCTGCATGTTTGATGCTGAACCAATGCCACACGCCAGCGATGGCGCGTTTGATGGTGGCGTTGAAGCTCTCAACGCTGTTGGTGTGTGCACATGCGACGGCCAGCGGATCGCGCCTGGACCACTCGCCCTTGCTGTGGTTCACCCGCAGGTGCGCCGGAAATCGTTTGCCAATCCAACGGTAGGCTGGCAACTCGTCGGTGACGAGAACAGCATCTCGGTCGAGCCAATCGAACACCGCTCCCGCGATGGTTCGCTCGCTATGGGTTCGGCCCTTGCGCGCTTTGGCTTTGCCGTCGCGCTCAACCGCAGTGACCGCCATCATCTTGCGGGAGCCACCGCGCCCTTTGGGCTGGTCATCATCGCTGTCGCGCTTGCTCTTCGAGTCGCGGCGGCGCTTCCCGCCGATGTAGGTCTCATCGACTTCCACGATGCCCTTTAGCGTGGAGTCATCGTCCGCCAGGAGCTGGCGAATGCGATGGCACAGGAACCAGGCCGTCTTGTAAGAGATGCCTAGCTGTCGGCTGATGACCATTGCCGACACGCCTTTGCTCGATGTGGCAATCAGGTAGATCGCCATGAACCACGTTGGCAGCGGCAAGTGAGTGCGCTCCATGGGTGTTCCCGCAGTCACGCTGAACTGCTTCTGGCAGGCTCGGCATGCCCAGGTGCGCGGTTGCGCTGTCTTCCAGGCGTCTGAAATGGACCCGCACTTGTCGCAGACAGGACCATGCGGCCAGCGCGTGCGTGCGAGGTAATCGACGCACTGCCCCTCTGTGCCAAAAGTGTCTGCGAACTGTTTTAGGTCCATGCCGACACTATATCACAGGACTTGTCTAAAGTAAATAGGCCCGTGCGGCTTTACGCGGGCTCAGGCACCGCACCGGCTCCGTGCTTGCGCTGCCAAGCTTGGCTCAGCAGGCTCAAGGCCTTGCTTATCTTCTGTGACCGCTGCGCCGCCTCGGCAGACTGCGCCTCATCAATGGCGGCGCGATCCTTTTGCACCATGCGCTGCCACCTCTCTTTGATCTCGCTGGACAATGACCGCGCCGATTGTTTGGCTTGCTCCCAGACGTCTTGCTCCATGGCAATCATGGACCTAAGCTTATCCACCGCCCCCATGGACTCCCACCGCAAAGCCCCTTCCTCGCCATAGTGCATGACAAAGAGTGTTTTTGATGGGATGAATTTCCCGCCCCTTGATGCGTTGCTCGTCAAGTCTGTCATGAATGCGGGCTTTTCTGCTTGATGGGTATCGCGATCTTGGTGAGGTGGCGATCCTTGCTGGGCTGTGCGCTTGGCAAATTGCGCACGGTGGTTGGCCTGATGCCACTCCATCAGGGTCTGTCGCTGCTGCGGGTCGGGCCAAGCGCCATGCGCGCGATAGTAATCGGAGATGTCTTTGGTGAAGGCCGTCATCCAGTGCTTGAATCCAGCCGGCTTGGGTTTTGCTGTGGCCAGGCGCAAGGCCGCCAAAGACTGCTCATGGCGCTTGCCGTAGCTGCCCAGTATCGATTTTCTTTGAGTGGGGTAGCCATCATCTGCTGGCGCACCGCCCATCGACCTCTGTGTGCCACCTGATGTGCCACCTGACCGCCGTTTTGTGCCCCATCGCCCCACCACAAACAAAGCGAAATCACATGCGGGCGCCAACCATTGGCCACACTTCGCAAGCGCCGCCGACCCCCGCCTCGTGCGCCCATCATTGGGTTTGGATGGAGCGCCTTGCCCTTGTGACTCATGGGTGTTCCGATCGTGATCGGATGATGTGGGGGCCGAGGTGCCGCGCTTGTGCGTGCAGTGCTCCCGCACACACGACTTGACAGCACGCCATACCCGTGCAACCTCTTCACCCAGTTCACGCGCCAACGCAGAGATGTTTTCGCAGACGCCGCCGTGCTCCTGCATCCATCGCTGCACCCTGGCTCTTACCTGCTCGCGCCGATCCCGCCGCTCGGAGCGACCCGGCGCAGTGGCATCTGCCCGGCGCCGCTTCTCATGGGGTGAAATCAAGGTCTTGAGTTGCTTTTGCTCTTCCTGGTTGATCTCGAAGGCTTCAATCAGGTACTGGTTGCTCGGACGATAAAGCAGCTTCGATGCGTCAACGGATGCGGTGCTCGGATCAACCTTGCCCTGCTTGATGTCTTGCCTCAAGTCGTTGGTCCTAATGAGTCGCGTGCGCAGCGTTTGCAGCGATCCATCTTGCAGCGGCTCGTAGGGTTCCCGCCCCTGCGGAAACGCACTCAGCAGTGCCCGCACCTCTGCATCGAAGTTCTGCGGCGTCACGATCCCGGCGTGCCCGAGGCAGTTCATCATCCAAAACATGGTGATGTCGCGCCGCCCCACGGGGATGCCGCCGCGTGCGATGTAGAGGTTGCGCAGATCACAAAACCGCGTCCAACCCAGACTGGCGTTGGTGAATTTACCGCTCTGCATGATCGGCTCACGCAGCCGGGCATAGAGGCTCAGTTCTTCAGGAGATCCGCGCTCGGCGGCGTGCAAGAGGCGTTCACTCCAGCGATTCAGTGTGTTGCTGCGCGGGCGTCGCACCGGGTCTGCAACCGTATTGGCAGAGGACAATGTGCTTGCCGAGGACAGCACTTGAGGCAGATCAATCTGAAGCCTTGCCTCATCGAGCGCTTGCGCAAGCAACTCAAACAACACCTCTTGCCCCGTTCCATCAACGGCGCGCACTTCGCGCCGCTCATCATCCCTTGCCTTGGCGTTGACGCTGCCTAGGATGCGAAAAACCCGGCTGGCATCTCTGGCCATTTTGTCAGCAACAAACGGCTGGAATAGCAGCACCAGCATGCTTTGCGCCGCCTCCCACGCTGGCAAGTCAGTCACCGACCGTTGCAGTACCCACTTCAGGTACGCGCCGCGGCCAGATGAAATGATCAGGCTGGGCTGGGGTAAGCCCAGTTGATCGCAGTGCCGTCGTATGTCTCGCACAAGGGCCGAATCCAGCAGTCTGCCATCTTGATGAAAATCCAGATCCACCCAGCAAGCGCGAACCCTAGAGAAACACGACTTCTGGCGCGATGCACCCACGAAGGTGGCTTGCGAAGCGAACATATCCACGCACTGCCCGGCACTTCGTGCCACCGCATCCACGTGAGCCAAGTCAAACATTGTTTGACGCTTGACTCCGTCTGAGATTTTCAGGAGGGCAAACTTCTCGTTGGGCTGGCGTTCGCTAGGGGCTGCATCCAAAGACTGGCCCCATTCGCCCGTTTGCATGCCGTAGAGCCACTTTAGCTCATCAGTCCCGGTGAGGTGGTTGGTGAAATTTAACAACATGACCGCAAAAAAACGCAAAGGTGTTTGACTACCCTGCGTCACTCATGCTATACTTGATCCCAAGTAGCAAAATGTGACCGCAGGACGCTACCCCATCCCCAGCCGCGATTTGACCCCGGGCTGGGGATTTTCTTTATCCCCCTTCGGGACGGGTGATCTCTGTGTCCCGTGGAACCTCTTGGTAGGATGCAACCTGTGCATCGGCGGCGCGGCAAAGGCCGTGATTGAGCAAAACAGGAAGCGCTTGGCTCACGAACAACGCGCGCGCATCTTCGTCGCCATACAGGCTCAAGCCAATTTTGATGCTCACATCGTAGGGGCGGTTGGCGCTCATGTCGATGCAATCCAACCCCATGGGGGCCTGCACTCCCTCATCTGGTGTGCTGGTGGCAGTGGTATCCATTGCAGCCGCTTCGACGGCGCGCAGCATGTCTGTGGCGCGCACGCTCACGATCCGCTGCTCGCTTTCATCGTCGTCGGATGAAATCGCAGCCGGGTTTGTCACGTGCGCCTGCACGATGATGGCTGTGTTGACAGGGCTGCCCACCTTCAATTCTGCAATGATGGAGTCGCAGTGCCGCGCCACTTGATCCCGCTCGGCCCGCAGCATGCCTTGCAAAATCCCAGACAAAGGGGCCCGGCTCTCGTACAAGGAGTACCAGTGCTCCCGCAAGACCGTCAGAAGGTTGGCTTTGAAGGCGTTCTTCTGTTGATCAGGAACCACAAACCCGACCACCCCTTCGGCCTCGACGGGGATGGACATTTGCAGCGACATCAGGTAAATGCGCTGCAGCAAAGGGTCAAGATGGATCTGCTCGCCGTCGTAGCGACCAAAGACACCGTTGATCAACTGATGGGCTGCGGTGCGCCCCTTAAGGATGGAGATGATGGCCATGATTACCTCGTTGATGGAGTGATGGATGGGTGAACTTGATCTTGCTCTTGCTCATCCTGCTTGGACTGCAAGGCCTGGTGAAGAAGCGTTTGGTAGTGAGCCAACTTCTCCATAAACAACCGCGTCTCGGTGTTCAGGCTGAGGCGGTGCCGGGCTCGTGTGGCAGCAACATAGAGCAAATTGATCTCCTGACGAAAGTTTTCTGGCAAGTCGCCCGACGAGTCCAGCATGGCCTGATGCGCCTTGTTGAGGCACTCGAAATCTTCACCGATGCAGACATGGTCAAAGTCCAAACCCTTGGACTTGTGAGCTGTTGCAAGCACGAGCTTGGCACCCTGTTCGGAGGGTAGGGCCCTCGCCTTGAAGGCTCTGACAAGATCCGGAGTTTGCGCATTGTACTGCGTGATGAAGCTGCAAAGCAAGCGAGATTCCGGGTCTTGTGTGGCTTGCGCCTCGTCCTCGAACTGCCTCCAGGACGTGTACTGCCGCAGCACCGGGCTCATGATGGACGCACGCTGACCCCTTTTGAGGTGCCAGGCATCCATCAGGGCATCTACGCGGTAGCCCTCGATGCCGCCGACCCAGTGAATCCCACGCCCGTCGACTTCGGCCGCCTCGCGAAACAGGCCCGCATTGGTGCGGGATAGAACCGCCTTCGGGCTGTCGCGTCTAGGCGCCTTCGCTGGCCCCGCCCCTACGATGGAGGTCGTCTCGCCCTTGAAGTGGCGCAGCAAAGCGTTGGCCACGTTCGCAATGTCCGGCCCAAACCGCCAGGTTTTGGGCATCTTCAGCACCGTGGCACCCATGGCGCTGAACAACTCCATGGCGTTGTGGGCCTTACGAAAACCATAGATGGCTTGGTGGCGATCACCAATCAAGAGCATCTTGGCGTGCCGCTGCTTGCGAATGACATCCACCACCACGGGGTTGGTGTCCTGGGCCTCATCGAGAATGATCTGATCAAAGGGCAGCCGAGGCGAGGACAGCGCCCAAAGCTTGAGGTAGGCGTCGTGCGGCACCGAAATCGCCTCACCAGGGCTTTGCATGCGCCGCCAAGACAGGCGTGCCGCATCCATCGCTGACCCCATCTCTACGTCATTCGCGCCGTACTGAAGGCGAGCATCTTCAAGGTGCTGCTCGCTCAGCGTAGCGTCTGGCGACGCGAAGAAACTGTTCAAGACGCCTTGCGCCATGGCGGCAACACGAATGTCGTGCAGACCCAACTCTTCCTGAAGTTGCCTGGCCTTCCAGCTTCCCTTGACCAGTTGATCGCTGTACCTGCGTCCAACGGCGGCCCAGGCGATGGCGTGTGTGCTCTTGCACTCAACATGATCACCGAAGCGCTGGCGCGCCTCCATGGCGTTGGCCCGGTTGAAACAGACATACAGGGCGCTGGTTTTGGGGCGTGCGTCCGTAAAGCCCACCGCAGTGGTGGTCTTGCCTGCCCCTGCGAATGCCTCCGCAACCACCAGTTTGTCGTTGCAGGCGATCACGGCCTTCTGTGAGTCATCGTACTGCAGGGTAGATGAGCGCTCAGGAGCGGTGACCTTGGCCACCAGCGGAGGGGCGAAGCGAGGTATGAGGCGTGACATGCCTCTAGTGTACCGCCAGCACCTGTTTTGTGGAAAATGAACGGGTTTTATTGTTTCTATGAAAACCATTGCGCCGATTTGCATAAACTATTTTGCAGGTCGGTAGAGCACGCATCGAAAGAGGCTCTCCCTCGTCACCCTGCTCAGGCTTGACAAAATCTGACGGGGCCGCCCGCTCTAAAACCAAAAAAACCCTGCCATCTCCTTCTCTCCCCTATACAAAGAAAAAAACGAAAACGGGTCGGTCATGCCCAAGGGCAATGAACACCTTGCAGGCGATAGACCCCTTGCATGAAGGACTGGCTCGGCTGCTTGACTGACGGGCCGCCCGCTCTAAAACCAAAAAACCCTTCCCTCTCCTTCTCTCCCCTATACAAAGAAAAAAACGAAAACGGGTCGGTCGTGCCCAAGGGCAATGAACACCTTGCAGGTGATAGACCCCTTGCATGAGAGGTTGGCTCGGCTGCTCGACCGACGGGGCCGCCCGCTCTAAAACCAAAAAACCCTACCCTCTCCTTCTCTCCCCTATACAAGGAAAAAAACGAAAACGGACGTGGGCTGCTGGCTGGCTGCTGGCCGGGGTCGGCTTGGGTCGGCTTGGGTCGGATCAATCGACGCCTTGATCTCGCGGCTCGACCCAACCGAGGATGCGCTCCAGCATCTGCTCCATGCGGCCCACTCGCCCCAAAAGGCGCTGCCATTCCAAGATGTCTGGCCCCGCCCCGCCGCCGCCTGCGCCTCCGTGTGGTCGCACAGCCTCCTGAATCATGGATTGGCGCTGCGCGTCCCACTGCACCAAGAGGTGTCGGCGGGTGGCGTCCAGTTGATAGATGGCTTGCTGCACCTCAGCGGATACACCTTGATCCGAGGCGCACCCGGTCTGCGCCCGGCAAGGGCTTGCTGCTTGGCTGTCCAGCAGTGATTGAATCTTCACATGGACAGACCCAATGGCCTCGACCAAAGCGCGCTGCAGCGCCACCAAGTCCGGATGGGGGCGGTCATTGGACGGGCGGTCATCGGATGGGTGCTCTTCGGATGGGTGCAGATGCCCTTGTGCAGCAGTCGCCCTCAACGGGGTTGCACCCAGGGAGGGCAGGCGCCCGCCGGAATATGTCTCACGATTGGGCTGGTCTTTCGATGGTCGGGCACCTCGAAGGACAACTGCCCCACTCTGAATGCTCTCGACCAGGTGCCGCACCGCGTCATCGAGGTCGAACCAAGGAATCCGACCCTCTGCCGACCATTTCTTCAAGGTGGGCATGGATGGCGATGGGTGCTGCGCCAGCGCCGCCCCAAGGGCATCATGGAGCCTCTGCAAGCTGTACCGTCGGGGGGCGCCGCCCTCAACGAGGTGCCCGACACGGCTCACCCCTATATTGCCGCCTTGGGTGACAGATTGCTTGTCAGATCTGACTGGGTGTGGGTTCTGGAAGTTGGGCGTTGCGAACAATGGAGGTCCTCTCTGCTGGTATATACCACGGAATATACCGGCTATAGACCGGCAAAGCAACTTCTGGCCGCAAAAGGCCGTGAAACAATGCCTTAAAAACCACGAAAAACACGGCTTTCTGTAAGCAGATCAATGCGTTGGCGGTTAGCCTTTGCCGAAGGAAATTGTTTCACGGGCGGGGTTCAAGACTGAGGGTTCACGGCTACCCACGCCCATTGCGGTCGGCTGTGTTTTTTGCGCGTACATGGCGGGTGGCGGCTCATGTCCTCCATGCTTTGCGGGCGGGCGCATAGTGTTTGCGCGTCTTTGAGGTGCTGGTGTGGCCTAGGTCGGCTGCGGTTTGCTCCAGTCCGAGTTGCCCCTTGCGGTTCGCCGCGAAGGTTGATCTTGCATCCGCAGGCGAGTAGAGCTTGTCTTCACCGAACAGCATCTTGCATGCGCGCCAGATCGAGACCCGCACCTTGGCATGAAAATCGAGCCTGAATACGTCCTCCAGATTCTCATGAGGTTGCTCCCTCCAGCCGGGACCAAATTTCTCCTGAAAGAATTGATCCACGTGCTTGAGCGTCATGCGCACGGGGAGTAGGAACATGGGATCAAACTCGACATCGCGAAAAATGTTTCGCTCAAAATCGTCGGCGTTTTTGCGAATCTCAACGATCAGCGCGATGTCTTTCACCGGGTCAAGCCCGCTGGCGCGGATTTTCTCCTCGATGGATCTTTCAACCTTGTTGCGCGACTCCTGCATGCTGTTGATGCCTTCGGAGAATGCGCCGGGGTTGACCGCATTGAACGCATTGACATTCTTGACCTTGGCATTGTATATCCGAATGGTTCTGTCGCCCACGAGGTGGGCGTAGATCCATTCAATGGGGCGCGCTCCGCAGCCGATGCTTGCCGAGAACAGGTTCTGCGCCCTAATGCCCCACTTGCTGGGGTTCTTGTTGAAGTGATTGATAAGGATAGACCAGTCCTTCTTAGGGATCATTCTACGGCTTTCACGCGACCGCCTTTGCTTCTCTTGGGGTTCACCTACCACTTGCCTCTCTTGTATCACCCAATGTTCAATAATCCGTGCGGCGGTCATGGCACCCTCGGAGGATTCATTCTCCTTGATTTGATGGATGAAGGCCGCCCGGATGAGCTTCTTATAATGAATGGAGTAGTCACCCCCTTCGACGGTGGCGATGGTCCACATAGCAAACTCCCGCCAAGGGAACTGGTCGTCCTCGGGGATGTTTTCCTCGATGGCAAAGCGGGCCTTGTAGCTGCCATACGTGGCGGCGTACTTATCCCGTGTCGAATTCTTAACTTGTGCGGCTTGCTCGATGGTCATCTCGATTCCTTGTGTTGTGAAAAGTTTGGGGTGACACTTAAAGAGTGCTGCGTATTGTCCATGGGTTGGCATCTTGGTGGTGCCGATCTTGGGGTGATGGATGGATTCACAGTTGACTCATTCTCATTTGGGTGCATATCCTGATGGGTGCATGACATCCGATTGAGGATACTGCCTTTGCCCCGGTTGGTTTTTGTGCTCCTGTTGAAGCCTTTTTTTTGACGGGCGATCCGATCACATCCAGTCCGGGTTTTTGCTATCTCGATGGGGCTTTCTTTTGCTCCGGTACTGCACCACTTGGGTGCCTTACCCTTGGGGACTTGCCCCTCTTGGGACTCGAACTCACCAGAAACCTGCACCGTGGAAACGGCGAAGCCCCCCTTTTTCCCCAATGGCATAACATTCTGCGTGATACACAGAACATGCCCTCTCGGCCATTTCTGTATCAAAAAACGGGGGTCGTCCCGGCCTCCAAAGCGGCAAATATGACACAAGACGGCCTTTTCTGTAACGCTCAGAGGAGGGTTCTCATGGTCAAAAACTCCGGCGGCGGGTACTTCAGAATCACCCTCTGGAAACGTTACACAGGAGGCGGATTCCATGCTGGTGTGTGCAACAAAATGAATGAAGATTTCCATTGAGAATCATAGCATTGGCGAGCAGGTGCCGCGTTTCCGTGGCAGTCCGACACTACAACCACCGAGGCGCGCTCCCTCCCAGGATCATGCGCGCCGCCATTCCTTCACCTGCTGCGCCGGAATGGACTGCGCTTGGTGCTTTCAGCCCTTGATCACCCCTATTCTCGGCCCCATTCTCAACCACATTCTGACCCATGCCCTCACCCTTATTCAGGGCCCTGCTCACCTCGCTATAACGCGTTATTGGCGCAGGCGCTTGGAGCGCATTAACGGGGCCGGCATCGGGGCCAGCACCGGGTACGATTGCATCAACCGCTTTGCCAATGCGACCGCTTTCCAACACCTCCACCGCTTCGCAGCCAGTTCCGTTCGAGACGGTTTCGAGACCCGGTGGATCAGACGGCTGCGTCATGGTTTGTGGTGAAGGTTGCTGCGACTGCCGCACAAGTTGGATCTTCGCTGGATCGATTTGTCTGAGTGCCGCACGGATAAGCTCGGCCCGAACATGCCCGCTATCGATGGAATCTAGGCATGCATACCAGTCCGGCATCCTTTCTTCGGATATGGCCAGCAACACCCGCAGAGGTTTTGGTTTTGCCACAGTCGGCCCCTTTTAAGTTTGCGCGGCCAAGGATGCCAGTTGCTCTGCGTACTCTTGAAAACCAGCGAGATTCGTGAAGATGGCAGGATTGCGCCCATGGCGCGGCACGCAAAAGAGTGGAATCTCTGGCAACTTGCGCCGAATGGCGGCTGCCGCATGGTCGGGTTCACCACCCACAACAGCAATCATATCGACGCGGTGGATGTTTGATCCGATGTGTTCAATCATTTGACGGATGCTGTCATCGGTTGCATTGCGGATCATGGATTGAAAGCGCTCCTCCTGCAGATCAAATGCCCGGCCCTTGATGCGGATGGATTTTTTCAGGAGTTCCGCCTGATCGATGTCAAGCAGCAGCGAGAGCGGCGGAGCCTCCTCCAGATCATTCTTGATGCCGTCATAAATCTGCCGGATGATACGATGACGGCCGGCGTTGTTTGCCGCCGAGCTTGCGCTGCGGACGTGGCCGCTCGGCACCATAAACAGCCAGTCCAGCGTGTAGGCCCCCGAGTCAACAACGAGGATACTCAACTCAAGCAGGTCTTTTGCCTCCTTGATTTCCGGCAATTTGGCCTGGGGAAACCCTTTTGCTGCCAGATTGATTTCATGGACGTGTCGGCCCAAGCCAATATAGCCGCCGAACGGCTGCGGATGAACAACCACCTTCTCTATCCGCACTTGGCGCGCGCCGTCGATGCGAATGTCCCCGGTGTAGTGAGACTGTAGGGCTTCGATCAGGGTCGGGTAGTCAAACCGATCCATGGGCAGGCCCAGCACGAGCACATCGATGCGATCCTCGTTCATGAACGACAGCGCGCCGCGCATCAGGGCATGGTAGATGTCGGACTGATAGTAGTCTCCACTGAGGTCGCGGGCGAACATGTTGCCGGCCAACTCGTGGTGGGCATCAGGGCCTACGCTGTAGGCGTTCCCGTTGTACTCCACCACCGTGCTGCGCCGCCCCCTTGTCACTTCGGGGACGGCTGGCATCCGTACGATCGGCACGGCAACCGACGGGAAGGACCCGAATTCGATGGACCCCTTGCCCGATCCCGAGCGGTGGGTGAACTTGGTGATGCCGAAGCCGGCGTCGATGGACAGTGCGATGGGCATGAAGATACTCCTTGAAAAAAATGTGACTGCGCAGGCGGTCTTGCACGTCGGCGCTGGTGCCGCAGCGTCCAGATGCTGCGCCCAGATGCGGCGTTCAGATGCAAACCTGAGCCCGTTGCGTGCAAAGATCGCAAACCAGATGTTGGGTATTCTACTTTGCATCGGCGCGAAGTCAAAATCCACGCCCGAAGTGCGACATGTCGGCCATGTCAACCCACAGACGAGGTGTCGATCTACAGTAGGGTAGTCGATCATGTCGATGAACTCGTGCATATCGACCCGCGCCACAGAACTCGACCCAAGGATGCGAAAGTAGACAAGATCGACATCTACAGCATGTCGGCATCACTCGACCTACTCGACTTTGCGTCTGCAAAGTAGACATGAGTGACATGATCGACTACTCGACTGTACATCGACGAAGGTAGAGAACTCGACCGCGAGCCGAGTAGATCGAGTGAGGAGGGGTTGTGGTACATCTCGACCATGGGCCGGCTGCATCGACCTCCCTTGGATTTGCGCATCGTTGAGAGGTTTGCTAAAATGCAAGAACCCAAGCAACAGTCGGTCGGATCGGTAGTCGATCTGCGGAGCATTTTTGCCGAATCGACTTTTTGGTCAACCCATGAAAGGAACGAGAATGGAAGTGAATCAGCAAGCCGTCCTGCCAGGGACATCTTTGTACATAGGGCCTGGTGTCCGTATCGAGGGCCGAGTGAGTCAGGACAATCCCGACGAGACCATCATCATCGCCGGCGTCATGGCGGGTGACATCGTGACGCAGGGCCGCGTCCTGGTTGAGTCGGGCGGAACAATTGAGGCTGCCAACGAGATCAAGTGCTTTGAGCTTGACATCAAGGGCACAGTTCTTGGTGCCGACGTGCTCCTTGAGGCCGGGATCTTGCGCTTGGGTGCATCGGCAAGGGTGACGGTTGGTGAAGTCTTTCTGCCGCCCGGTGGGCTTGAGCAAGCACGTGGGTCGGTTCTGTGCGCAAAACTGCGCATGGATGAATCCAACGCCTTCGCAAAAGACGATCGGATGGAGGTGAGCCTTGGCCGATCCGACTCATCGGCACTGGGCTCACTCAATGCACCCGCCCCCACTCCCACCTCTACTCCCACCTCTACTCCCACTCCCGTCTCTGCCATTTCCTTGCCGATGACGCCCTCTGCTTTTGTGGAGAAGCCACAATCACAAGCACCGTCGCCCGCCTTATCTTCCGTCTTGACGCAAGAACCCAAGGTGGTGCCATTGGCTGGTAAGCCTGATGGGACAGTGCGGGCGGCCGTGTCCGCGGTGGATCTGCACCCGGTGCCGGCGTTCCTCGTCCAGCCCGCCAAGACGGGCGACGGCAAGGTCGGCACCGCCATCCAGTCCGCAGCCTCACCAAGCACTGGCGCTCGTTTCACATCCCATGATCTCCCCTCATCGTTTGAGGACACGGACGATTCGCTTGCCTCTGCGGAACGTGGCTAACCTACATG
>Ga0209316_100468_pt1 | contig 12545 bp, 11 predicted proteins | sample 3C3metaG_FD_184150 | JGI IMG/M metagenome (GOLD analysis project Ga0209316, IMG submission 184150) | Freshwater bacterial and archeal communities from Indian Creek, Illinois, USA - 3C3 metaG (SPAdes) (version 3) | ecosystem: Environmental > Aquatic > Freshwater > Unclassified | place: USA: Indian... | reverse complement strand
GCTGACGGTATCAATGGCGTCCACCACATAATTTCTCAATATTTTCAGATTTCACCAACAACTCGGTGCGCTCCTGCCATGAGGTCGGGTTCATAATGGTGTGTTTGGGAAAGTTTTTTTAAAGAGTGCAAAAGTATGCTCTTTCAATGCATCCACATCAATATTCTTCAAAAATGCGGTGTACTCATAAATGCGCTCAATATCTATGGTAGCGTCGTCGGTTTCCAGAAAAAAGCTCCCTACATCCAATTGCAGCAAACTGTGAGTAGCCCTGCTGTTGTTGTGTAAAATTGCCTTGCCAAACGACAAAAGACAGTTTTCCTTCAAACATTGCATGGCAAGTTGTGCCGGACCATTAAAACCATGAAAAATCCAGGGCTGCACAGCTCGGGTCTTTTTGCGAAGTGAAAGCATTTCCTGATATGCCCTTACACAGTGCAGAATAAGAGGTTTATGCAACTGCTCCGAAACGCGGATGTGCACCTCCAAAACTGCAGTTTGCAGCTCTATGGATATCCGAAGGGACTTGTCTAATCCCGCTTCACCGAGGGCTACAACATTTCGATAACCAGCCAGATAAGTAAGCTGGCTGTGCAATGCCTCCAAATCTACATGTGAAGGTATTTTCCACGGATGAAGCCCAGTCGAAACCATTTGATGCGATGCATCGCTAAACAGCCACTGATCATCGGGATTTGTGTTCAGCACCGAAACAACTCCATACCCTGAAGGCTTATGGGAATGAAAGTCAATAAATGGAATCATAGGCATCTGGAAAGTTTTTCTAAATTGCTATCTGTGAAAAAGGGATATTGAAGATATGAAGTATTGCATCTCAATTTGCTTCTGGAAATTAAATTTGAGGGCAGACATAAAATACATTTTCGTAAATTTTTGAAGAGGTGAATTAAAATTTTGCAGGCCAACAATTGGTCTAAACATTTGTGTATCAACAAAACTAAAGATTTTAATCTGTAGCAAAATTTTATGAAACTAAAAATTTACTAAATTTGTACGCATTTTTGAAAACAAAATTGACTTATTTGTTTGTATATCAATGCATTACGATAGTTTTTATTAAAAACACATAATTCTTAAACTTTCAAATTTCCAAAAATTACTGATTGAAAATGAAAAGCAACGAGGTTGAAAACTTGGTGAACGGCCTTTTGAAAAACAAGAAGGTCTATTTTTTCGGAGGCAAAAAGGCAGATGGCGACGCCTCCATGCGCAACTTGCTGGGCGGTAAAGGTGCCAACCTTGCAGAGATGATAAACATTGGCGTACCGGTACCTCCGGGTATCACTATTACCACCGAGGTATGTACAATCTACAATCAAATTGGCCGCGAGGAGACTATTAAAGCAATAAAAGCAGAAGTTGCTGAAAATATTGCCAAAGTAGAAAAAGAAATGAATGCAGGATTTGGAAACAAAGAAAATCCTCTATTGCTTTCTGTGCGTTCGGGTGCTCGTGCTTCTATGCCGGGGATGATGGATACCGTCTTAAATCTTGGATTAAACAAGGAGACGCTCGAAGGGATGGTAAAAAAAGCCGGGAATGAATGGTTTGTATGGGATTCATACCGCAGGTTTGTTCAGATGTATGGCGATGTGGTTATGGGAATCAAGTATTTGCACCATGGTGATGAGGATGTATTTGATGTTATCATGGATAAAATGAAAGAGGAAAGGGGTGTCAAAACCGATCAGGAGTTGACTATTGCCGACCTGAAAGAAATAGTAGTTCAATTCAAAAAAGCTGTTAAGGATGAAACAGGGAAAGATTTTCCTGAGGATCCATGGGAGCAACTGTGGGGCTCAGTAGTGGCTGTTTTTGAATCATGGAACAACCCAAGGGCTAATTATTATCGCAATATGCACAATATTCCTGCAGAATGGGGTACCGCTGTAAATGTGCAGGCAATGGTATTCGGAAATATGGGCGATACATCTGCCACCGGAGTTGCCTTTTCGCGCGATGCCGCCACAGGAGAAAATATTTTCAATGGCGAATATTTAGTAAACGCTCAGGGCGAGGATGTTGTTGCCGGAATCAGGACACCTCGTCAGATCACCAAAGAAGGCTCGATTCGTTGGGCAGCACTGCAAGGTGTTACAGAGGAGGATCGCAAAGCAAACTTTACTTCGCTCGAAGAGCTTTTCCCGCAAATGTATAAAGAGCTTTACGACAACCAGAAAAAGCTTGAAAATCACTATCGCGATATGCAGGACATAGAGTTTACCATTCAGGATGGTCGCTTTTGGATGCTGCAAACCCGCAACGCTAAGCGCACGGGCCCCGCGATGGTAAAAATTGCCATGGATATGTTCCGCGAAGGAATGCTCACCGAAGAAGAGGCCATCATGCGCATAGAAGCTTACAAGCTCGATGAGTTGTTGCACCCTGTATTTGATGAAATCGAGTTAAAAAAAGCAAAAATTCTTGCCAAAGGTCTTCCAGCTTCACCTGGTGCAGCTACCGGTCAGATTGTATTCTTTGCCGAAGATGCTGCCGAGTGGGTAGCTCAGGGCAAAAAGGTTATTTTGGTTCGGGTTGAAACATCTCCCGAAGACCTTGCAGGTATGGATGCCGCACAGGGTATCCTCACCGCACGCGGCGGTATGACCTCCCACGCAGCCGTTGTGGCGCGCGGAATGGGCAAATGCTGCATTTCGGGTGCCGGTGCATGCAAGATAGATTACAAATCCCGCACAATGACCATTGGGAATTTGGTGCTGAATGAAGGTGACTTTATTTCGCTCAACGGTACTACAGGTGAGGTGATACTGGACAAAGTGAAAACTGTTATGCCTGAGATGAGCGGCGATTTTGCAGAAATCATGAATCTGGCCGACAAATACACCCGCATGTCGGTAAGAACCAACGCCGACAGTCCGAAAGACTCAAAAGTAGCACGCGAATTTGGTGCCAAAGGTATTGGCCTGTGCCGCACAGAGCACATGTTCTTTGAAGGCGACCGCATCAAAGCCATGCGCGAAATGATCCTTTCTGACGACGAAGCAGGCCGCCGCAAAGCATTGGAGAAGCTGCTGCCTATTCAAAGAGCCGATTTCGAAGGTATTTTCGAAGCAATGCACGACCTTCCCGTAACGGTTCGCCTTCTCGATCCGCCACTGCATGAATTCCTTCCCCACGAGGCAGCAAATCAGGCCGAAATGGCAAAAGAAATGGGAATCACTCCCGAGCAAGTAAAACAGAAAGTTGATGCTTTGCACGAGTTCAACCCCATGCTGGGCCACCGCGGCTGCCGCCTTGGAAACACCTATCCGGAAATTTCGGAAATGCAGGCTCGCGCCATCATCGAAGCTGCTGTGAACCTGAAGAAAAAAGGCATAAACGCCATTCCCGAAATCATGATACCCCTCACAGGAACTCTAGAGGAAATGAAACTGCAGGAAGAAATAGTTCGCGAAACAGCCGAAAAAGTTTTTGAAGAAAATAACCTGAGAGTGCCTTATCTGGTAGGTACTATGATCGAGATACCCCGCGCTACACTTGTTGCAGACAAGATTGCCCAAAGTGCCGAGTTCTTCTCGTTCGGAACCAACGACCTTACCCAGATGACATTTGGCTTCTCGCGCGACGATGCAGGCACCTTCCTCCCAATTTACATCAAAAAAGGATTGCTCAAGCACGACCCGTTTCAGATTCTTGACCAGGAAGGCGTTGGCGAATTGATTAAAATTGCCATCGAACGCGGCCGCAAAGGTCGTCCGGGAATTAAGATTGGTATTTGCGGAGAGCATGGTGGTGAGCCATCATCCGTAGAATTCTGCCACAGGGTCGGTATGGACTATGTAAGCTGCTCGCCTTTCCGCGTTCCGATTGCCAGGTTGGCAGCAGCTCAGGCTGTGGTACGCGAAATCCTTGCTAAAAAGGGAGCCGCAACATACTCTACAGCTTAATCGCTGATTGCATACAGTAACAAAAGAGGTTGTCGCAAAAAGACAGCCTCTTTTTTTTGCCTACACTGAATGATGTTGATACTTAGTTTTCCCTCCTCTTGGGATGACCCATGCCATCGGAAGGCCTTTTCTGGAACACCTGAAGGCAGATTTGCGTTTTCGTGCCCTTTATCTGGGCGTCAGTTGTATTGTCAAATCCAAAGCATTCGCTACTAACATAAGATTTGATATTCTCACATCTTCACCATTTTCAATTCTTGAAATATATGGCCTTTTTTTTCCAACTGCTTCTGCGAGCTTTTCTTGGCTCATGTTGAGTTCCTTTCTTCTGTTTAGGATAATTTCGCCGAAACAATCATTTTGAAGTGGCAGGAAGTGGCAGAAGTTCAAAATGGGGAAAAGCCATTAATGTAAAAAATGTATAATCAGGACTTTACCCGGCTTTTCAGAAGGGCTATCTCGCCAATGGAGTCAACTTTTTTGTTTTTGTTTTATTTCAAGGCTTTGTCAATTGCCGCCAATACCATTTTGTCGCTTATCAGCGTCATACATGCAAAATCCCCTCTATGGCATTCCTTATTCCCGTAAACCGAACATGGTCTGCAATTTAAGTCAACCTGTACAGCATTTTCTAATGGTTGATTCCAGCCATAAAACCCTGCAAACCTATGTGTTGCACCCCAAATACTAATCACCGGAGTTTCTACCAGACTGGCAAGGTGCATATTGGCCGAGTCCATGCTTACCATTAAATCCAATTGGGCTATAATTTTCAATTCCTCCCCAAGAGAAAGTGATCCCGCCAGATTATGCACATTGGCCAATCAACCTGCCGACAATTCTTCTGCAACTGATTTAAGAGGAAACATTGTGCCGCACATCATGGCACCGTGGAGCAGTACGAGGGGGTACCCGTTGGCTATTCTTCTATAAAAAAGTAGATTTTGAGTGATCATGTTTTTTGCGCCTCCTTTATGTATTCTTCTGACATAATTGATAACGCCATCATTCCTGTGTCTTTATGCTATCTTTAATTTGAAATAACAGACTAATTGCCATTAAATAAATAATTGCTGCAATAATTGCTACTGTAAGAAAGTTAATATACATTCCTAAAAATCCTGCGCCAATCATAGCAATACCAAAAATGATGCCGCTTACGCCCCAATAACTCCCGAGCATTTTTCCTCTATGTGCAATATGGGTAATATCACCGAGATAAACTGCTTCAACTGTTCCCCATATTCCATCTGTAATTCCATCAATTATAAATAATACTATTAACCCAGAATAAATAAATATTTTATCAATTTCAATCATTCCAATTAATGGATATGCTAAAAAAACAAATACACTTATTATGAAACTAATTAAAAGAAATGGTTTTCTGCCATATTCATCCGATAGCTTTCCAGCAAAATAAGTTCCAAAGGATTCTGCGATTGTTATTATCCCGAGACCTAAACCCGTGAGAGGTGTCCCACCTATTTCAAACAAAAACGCAATTAAAAAAGGATAATACAAACCTTCAACAAATGAAGCCATTGCACATATTAAAAACATTTTCTTATAACTTGGACTACTTTTTTCCTTACCTTTTTCCATATTTCTAATTTTAATCAATTAATAATGATACCCACCAATCTTTTTCAGTAGCTATGGCTGGCAAACCTGTTAATTCTGTAGTCTGATTGAGAATTACAATCCTTCTATCTTTTGATATTTGAGCCAAGTAGTGTTCAACATATCGCTTGCATTAATATTTTGTTTATCCAAGCAGGGGAGAGCTACGCATCATTGATAATGTTCTCTTTCTTCTCATTTTTTAGAATGGCTTGGATTTTTTCTATTGTTTTTTCATCTGCGTTCTTTTGACCAATAGATTTTAGAACCTGAATTGTCAAACTTGAACACAGGAGATTCTTGCTATCATCACCTGCAGTGTAAAGCGTTTTATTCATCGCTTCCTTGCAAATATAATAAGGAGGTGAATAGAATCAACCTTGCAATGAACAATAATTCTTACTTCACTACAAACTACATCAAAAAGCTTCATTAAGTGCATAGCCCGGCAGGAGATGTAGTTCAACACAGACTCATCGCCAGGTCATACAGACCGCTCAGAGTCCTTTTTAATGGCGGCTGGCGTTTATTTTGATTTGTAAATGTTTTAAGTCTGATTCAGTTCAAACGCATATTCATAACTGATTACACTTTTTCCTTTTTCGTTTTTCTTCCAGGCTTCTTCCGAATGACTCAATGCAATAATGTCGGTGGTGCTTGTTTCTTTGAATACTATTGTCACTTTTTCCAATGTTTTCAATTCATTTTCTGAAAAAAAATCAGGTTTAAATGGTCTGTCTTTTCTTGCAACGAATTGTTCGCCTGTATATCCTTGAGGAAATTCGGTGGTATAAATATCTACTTCGTCATTGTTGACCAAATATTCAAATATGCTTTGAAAATTGTTGGGTACCGGTCCCATGTCAATTGCTTTGTATCGCACTCCGCTAATGGAAAAACAACTTTGTTTGAACATTAAAAAATCGGCAAAGAACAATAGTTTATTCATTTTGGTTTTAAAAGTGGATAATTTGTCTGAAAAATAAACCACCATTTCGGTAAACTTTTCAAAGTTTGGATTTCTATAACCCGAATAAATATCTGCCAAATGATTACCCAATAAATATTCTTTGTAATTTAGATTTATATAAAGTCTATTTTGTAATTACACAATAATTGGATAAACCGCTCCAATGTGTGCCACCCAAACCGGAGCAAGTTGTGCCACTCGTACCGGTTTAAATTGTGCCACTTATACCGGAGCAAGTTGTGCCACTCATACTGGTTCATGATGTGCCACCCATACCGGATTTAATTGTGCCATTTTTTCTGTTTCAGTTGTAATTTCTACCGTATAATCTTTGAAACTAAACCCTCAAAGATTATGGCCGCAAAAAAGGTAGATATTATGGAACTACGACAGTTGTTAATTTTGAAATCAAAAGGCGAAAGCAATCGGTCTTGCGAGAAGTTATTGAGCATTCACCGCAATACGATTAATCATTATGTTCGTCTGTTTCGAGCCTCAGGGCAATTATACGAGGAACTTTTAGAACATAGCGACAAGCAGCTGGCAGAGCTGTTTCCTGCTCGCGAACCTCTTAACAAGCAAAGATACAGCCTTCTGTCATCACAGTTTTCCTATTTTGAGCAGGAGCTAAAAAAGCCGGGCTGCACAAGGGAAACTCTGTGGAGAGAATACCTTCAGAAGGATCCGGGGGGCTATAGTTACAGTCAGTTTAACGAGCATTTTGGTCGCTGGCGTCACAGGGTAAAGGTTAGTGGAAAGCTCACCCATAAAGCCGGGGATAAGGTATATGTTGACTATACAGGCAAAAAGCTTCAGTTAACGGATCGCCATACGGGAGAAATTACTCAGGTAGAAGTCTTTGTAGCACTTCTTCCAGCCAGTCAGTACACTTATGTAGAGGCCAGTGCAAGTCAGAAGAAGGAAGATTTTATTAAGTCTGTAAACAACTGCCTGTGGTACTTTGGCGGTGTACCCAAGTCTATAGTTTCCGATAACCTAAAATCGGCCGTAACCAAGTCCAGTAAATACGAAGCTGTTTTGAATAAAAGCTTCCGCTGTCTGGCACTTCATTACCAGAGCAGTATTAACCCCACCCGTGCACACTCTCCACAAGACAAAGCCCTGGTTGAAGGTGCTGTAAAACTGGTTTACCAGCGTATTTTCTATCCCTTGAGTAAAATGACTTTTTTTAGCCTGGAGAGCTTAAATAAAGCCATTGCAGAGCTACTTGCGCAGTACAATGACTACGAGATGAAACAGCTTGAAACAAGCCGTCTGAAGCAGTTTCTTGACATAGAAAAGCCCTACCTGTCGCCTTTGCCAACACAGCCCTACCAACTGAAAGAGTACCGTAAAGCCAAGGTTCAGAAAATGGGTTTTATTTACTTAAATGAGGATAAAAATTACTACAGCGTTCCCTTTCGCTATATCGGGCGGCAGGTTGAAGTTGAGTACGATGCCGATACAGTTGAAATCTTTTACCAATCAGGACGTATAGCCTTTCACAAGCGCAATTATCGAAAAGGGGTCTACACCAAAATCGATGATCACCTGAGTAGTTCCCATAGGTTTTATGAAGGATGGAATCCGGATTTCTTCTTAAGCTGGGCAGCAAAATCTGGTCCCAATGTTCATGCCTATATTGGTAAACTTCTGCAACAGGAAAGCTATCCAGAGGTAGCTTACAAGCAGTGTCTTGGGGTAATAAACCTAAAAACAGCCCACAGCGATGAGCGGTTGGACAAAGCCTGCCAAATGGCACTGAATCAACCCCGGTATGCTTATCACATCATAAGGAACATCCTTGCCAACAAGATGGATATGGCAGAATCACTCACTACCTCCAAGCCTCACATCAGCAAACATATCAATATCAGAAACTCGTACAACTAAAAAAACAAAACATGAACAATCATAACACCATTGAAAAGATGAAGCAGATGCGCCTTACAGGTATGGCTCAAATGCACTACACAAACATCACCAACAACATCAATATGGATTACACCATAGACCAGTACATCGCCATACTTGTGGATCAGGAATGGGAAAACCGGCAGAACAAAAAAATCCAGAATATGGTAAAAGAAGCCCGGTTCCGATACCCTGCAACCATACGGGATATCGACTACTCTGCCAACCGGCATTTGGACAAGAACACCTTTGAACGCCTTGCATTACTTGACTTTGTGCGCAACCATGAAAACCTTATCATTACCGGGGCCACAGGAACTGGCAAAAGCTATCTGGCTCAGGCCCTGGGGCATCAGGCATGTATTATGCTTATGAAAACACTATACTTCAATACAACCAGGCTCATGAATCACCTGAAACTCTCAAGAATAGAAGGCACCTACTCCAGAAATCTTGCAAATCTGGAAAAAGCTGACCTGCTAATCCTTGACGATTTTGGACTGAATGCTTTTGACAATCAGGACAGGCAGGCTTTGATGGACATTGTGGAAACAAAACACGACAGAAGTTCAATAATCATAAGCACGCAGATACCCGTATCAGGATGGCATGAACTCATTGGCGAACCAACCATCGCCGATGCCATATTGGATAGAATTGTTCACTCATCACACCGTATTCAACTCAAAGGAGAATCATTGCGAAAAAACAAATTGAATTAAGTATCGATCCAGAATAAATTAATGTGATTTTCTAAAACAAATTAATGTATAAATTTGGTCATGAAATTATAGCTGAAAACAGTGGCACAAGATGCCCGGTTTTAGTGGCACAATATGGCCGGTATATCCAATAATTTAGTAATTTTGAAAAAACTTATTAACTAAATTATGGGAAGACCTTCATTGCAAGTTCAGGGCTATAGTTCAGAAGAAATAAGAGCTCTATTTACCAAAGATGAAAGATATACCATCGGCATAAGGCTGTATGCGGTTTATCAAGTTTCACTTGGGCAAGCCAGTCGAAAACTGGAAAGCTTATACAATACCAGCTTTAAACAAATCACCAATTGGGTGCATCGATTTGAAGAATTCGGATTAGAGGGCTTAAAGGACAAGCCCAAAAGTGGCCGTAAACCAAGATTAACTAAAGAGCAATTGAATGAACTGAGCAATGTGTTGCAGAATAACAGACCAGACGAGTTTGGTTATAATACAGCCACATGGAATGGACCTATACTAAAAGAATACATTGCAAGACACTATCATGTCGCATACAAAAAAGCGCAGGTTTATAACTTGCTCAAGAAGCTTGGTTTTACCTATCAAAAGGAGCGAGCCAAGTATCCCGAAGCTGATGAGCAGAAAAGAGAGGAATTTATAACCACTATAAAAAAAACTAAAAGAGGAGCCTGACAGTACAGTTATTCTGTTTGAGGATGAGTTTAGCTTAAGCAACACGGCAACTATATCATACAGCTGGTCGGTTCGTGGAAAGCAACCCAGGATACTGTCAAAACAAAAAAGAAGAGAACGCCAAACGACTTTTGGCAGCATAAACATAAGGACAGGGCAGATGGTGATAAACTTTTCGGATAAAGGCAATTACAAGAGCTTCAAAAAACATTTGAAGAAAATACTGCACACATTCAAAAATGCTCCAAAGATTATTTTGGTGCTTGACAATGTAAGGTATCACCATGCAAAACTTCTAAAAAAGTTTTTGGAGGATAACAAACGATTGGAAATCCTTTATTTGCCGCCATACTCACCAGATTTAAATCCAATTGAAAGGGTTTGGTGGTTCATGAGAAAATCGATTACGCACAATCGGTTTATGGAAACTCTGAGTTTGAGAAAGGTAAAATTCTGGCAGATGTTTTCTCATTTTCAAATTCCAAACGAAAAATTATTGACAATTTGTGCAATTAATTATTAGACTTTATATAATATATTTCTTTTCTTTTCTTCTGCAAGCAATTGTGCTTTTTGTATAAACTTGACTTTGATTTTTTGATAAATCCATTCAAGCATAGAGCTTTAGTACTTTCCGAAAAGTTCAAATGGTCAATGGCAAAAACAATCACTCGATATTCGTTTCCTGCTTTTATCCGCAGTTCTTAAAATTTCGAGTTTTGTAATTTCTTTACAAAATTTGAATGAACGACTTTAAGTTCCCCTAAAATCAATACAAGTTGAAAGAATTTGTCCGAAACCCTATTCCCTTGCTTGTCTATGAAGTCCAAACAGTATTCTGTAATAGCAATCTCTCTCACTTTGCAAATGTAACGCATTCGTTACATAAATCCAATATTTTCACCTGATTTTTCTGGTAGGGGCGTTTTTGGCATTAGGCACAACGGTTAGAAAGACATAATCAGGACTTTACCCGGTTTTTCAGAAGAGCTATCTCGTAAATGGAGTCAGTCTTTTTTGTTTTATTTTATTTCAAAGCTTTATCAATTGCAGCCAAAACCATTTTGTCGCTTATCAGAGTCATACATGCAAAATCCCCTCTATGGCAATCCTTGTTTCCGTAAACCGAACATGGCCTGCAACTTAAGTCAACCTGCACAGCATTTTCTAGGGGTTGATTCCAGCCATAAAACCCAGCAAAGCTATGTGTAGCACCCCAAATACTTATCACCGGAGTTTCTACAAGACTGGCAAGGTGCATATTGGCCGAGTCCATGCTTACCATTAAATCCAATTGAGCTATAATTTTCAATTCCTCCCCAAGAGAAAGTGATCCCGCCAGATTATGCACATTGGCCAAATTACCTGCCCATGTATTAAGCTGATGCTGCTCCATTCCCTTACCCCCAAACAAGAATATCTGCATTTCTCTTTTTGCAAGCAACGCAATCAGTGTGCGCATCCTCTCTTCTGGCCACATCTTCCACTTATGCTTGGCAAACGGGGCAATCCCAATTTTTTTTCCCTGTAGGGTCAAAGCCTTATGTGCCGGCTTGCTGGAACCAACTGCGTATATGCTTTTGCCAAGGAAAGGGATTAATTCGAATCGGTAGCCGCCCTTTTCAAAGACCTTACGGTAGCGCTCAAAGGTAGTTTCAAGGGGCTTAAATACTTTCTTTGTTTTTCGGGTAAGCCCCCTTTTTTCCTTTCGTCCTTTATTAATTGTGATGGCTTTGACACCGATAATACGGAAAAGAGATACAATAATACGGCTTCGCAGTACCCCATGCAAATCTGCAATTAAACTAAATGGCCCAAATTTCCTTAGTGCAAAAAAAAGCTTAATTATCCCTGAAATTCCCTTGTACTCCTTCTTGAAGTTTGCTCCAAAAAATGTAATGCCTCCAATTGGATCGATAAGATCATGGGCAAATGGCTGCGATACAAACATGATTTCAGAGCCGGGGTAACTCTTCCTTAACGACCACAAAACAGGGATAGTCATTGCAACATCTCCCAAAGCGCTAAATCTCAGCACGAGAATTTTTGGAGAAACTTCCATCTTTTATTTTTTGTACAAGACAGGGTTTAATGTGGGGTCGTTGTACATTTTCATTTGCTTGTAAAGCTTCATGTATTTTTTCCCTGCTTCAATATCTGCAAGCAATTCGTCAATTGCGCGACTCAGGTCTTCTCTCTGAGTCAGCAATATTTGATGTTTTTGTTTACAAGATTCAAGATGTTGGGCAGTTGCATCAGGACGAAGTGTCTCCTGCTCCATATGATATATTTTCAGTGCCAGGATCGACAACCGGTCAATTGCCCAGGCTGGGGTCTCAGTATTTAATCCTGCCCCGGGCAAAACCTTCACATCTTTGAATTTGTCCATGAAATAGCCATCTATAAATTCAACAAGATCGGTTCTTTCCTGATTTGACTTGTCAATACGCCTTTTTATGGTTAGCGCCTCGGCGGGGTCAATTTTGGGATCACGGATTATATCTTCCAAATGCCATTGTACAGCATCAATCCAGTTTTTTGAAAACAAAAGAAATTCAATCTCCCCGTTTTCGTATGGATAAACAGGCTGTGCATCTACATCGTCAGTTTTATGGTACATCAGTGTGGCTTCCTGAAATATACGGTTGCAATTATTGCTGAAATTCATTTTCTGGCCTATTTTGAGTATACAAT
>Ga0209316_100465_pt1 | contig 12615 bp, 10 predicted proteins | sample 3C3metaG_FD_184150 | JGI IMG/M metagenome (GOLD analysis project Ga0209316, IMG submission 184150) | Freshwater bacterial and archeal communities from Indian Creek, Illinois, USA - 3C3 metaG (SPAdes) (version 3) | ecosystem: Environmental > Aquatic > Freshwater > Unclassified | place: USA: Indian... | reverse complement strand
TCCCGATGCGCTCGGCGCGCTATGCCTCGAACTGGGATCTGTCGGCGGCGCGCGCGGCCTCGGTGGCCAACGCCTTGCTGGCCAAGGGCGCGGTGGCGATGGATCGCCTGCGCATCAGTGGGTTGGCCGAAACGCGGCCGGTGCAGGACAACCTCACGCCCGAAAACCGGGCACAGAACCGGCGCGTCGAGATCGTGGTCGATCTGGAGCAGCCCATTGCCCAGTACCAAGCCAAGGTGCTGAGTTTGCTCGAGCAGGGGCGCGCCGAGGAGGCGTTCCAGGTCGGCTGGCAGTAGGCTGGCAGAGAGCGGGGCCGGCAGCGCTTGGGCCGCTGGTTGCGGCCGGTTTAGCGCCCTTGCGAGTCGGCAAACACGGTTTGGCTCTTTTGCACCCGCATCAGGCGCGTGAGCTCGTCGCCAAAGTGGCGCACCAGCAGCTTGAATCCGGCATATTGCACCGGGTCGAGGTCGTCGCCGGCGGCACCACCGTCGGCCCACAGCACCCCGACCGAGCGCTGGTTCACGTGCGCCGCGCCCCACAGCGCGCCGCTGTCGAGCAGCTCGGGGCGCAGCTTTTCGGGCAGCAGGGCGCGCAGCCCGGCCACGCGGCCGCGTTCGGCCATGTAAAAGCCGTTGGGCTGTGAAAATACCTTGGCGATCAGGTTGTGCCCATCCAGCGCCAGGCTGTAGCGGCGCGGCTCGATCTCGGAGCCAAAACCGCGCGCCAGAAAACACACCAGTTTGTCGCCCTGCGCCATCTTCAAAAACAGCGCGTAGCGCTCCAGCCCCAAGCCGTCGGCCAGGCTGAGCTTGAAGGCGCGAAAGAAAGTGCTCAGGTCGGCGTGGCGGCCGCTGCGGCAGTCTTGCACGAACAGATCGATCAGGTTGCGGGCGTGGCTGCCGGGCTCGATCGAGCTCGGGCGCATGGGCGCGGGCCTTGGGCGTGGCGTGGGTGCTGAGGCTGGGATGGGCTCGGTTGGAGGCGTTGCTAGAAGCATGGGGGCTTCCCGCGCCACTGACGCCGGTTGCTGCGCGGGCGCTGGCGTAGGCGCAGCGGCGGCGCCCACGCGGCGCTGGCGGGGTTTGGGTGGCCACAGCAGACGCGCGGCCGGGGCGGCGCAAAAGGCCCACAAATGCGGTTCCTGGCTGGCTTGCACGGCGGCGCGCCGGGTCGCGTACAGCACCTGGTCGAGCTTAAGGTGGCGGTGCGCCGAGAGCGCCTTAAACAGGAGGGTGCTGCGTCGGCTGTACCAGTCGTGCATGAGCTCGTGCGCCAGCATTTGCAGCAGCGAAGGCAGGGTGCTGGGCCGGTGCAGCCAGCGCCCGATTTCGGGCAGGATTTCAGGCGGGTTGGTGCCCATCCAAGCCAGCCGGGCAGCGCGGCCGAGCAGCGCTGGCTCTACCGCATGCAGCAAGGTCGCGCTGTCGGCCTGAAACAGACCCAGATCCACCGCCACGGCGGCGCTGAGCTGCATCAGCGTGCAGCCCAGCAGCTCCTGCTCGACCCGTGCCGGGCGTTCGTTGTCCTGCACCCGCTGCGCCAAGGTGTCGGCCAAGGCGGGCGCCGCCACCGCCAGCAGCCACTCGGCCACGTTTTGTGCCTGCACCGCGCCCATGCGCGCCAAGCCGGTGTTGCCCGGCTCGATCTGGGCAAACTGCAGTGCCAAATGCCCAGCTAGGCGGCTGGTTTGCAACGCTTCGGCCAAGCGCAGATGGCCCGGTTTGTCCAGCTGCAAGCGCTGCTGGCCCAGGGTGTCGATCAGCTTGTAGAGGCGCGTGAGGCCCAGTATGCCCACAGCGTGAGCCAGGTCGCTGACGCGCTGGCCCTTGGGCATCGCGCTCTGCGCGTGGCGCATCACCGCCAAGCCCAGCGGCAAGTCGCGGTTCAGGGCCTCGAGCAGGCGCGGGCCGGGCAGGTCTGGGTCTTGCAGCGCCTTGAGCACCTCGGGCGGGCTGACCAAGGGCAGCCGCACCGCTGCCAAGCGTTTGCGCCAGGCGGACAATCCCAGCGGGGCTGCAGGGGCGGGTGGGGTGTGTGGGCTGCTCATCTTGGGGCGGCATTGGGCTGCCGGCTACTGTAAGCCATTGTGCGCCCGGTTTATGATGCGTCGCGACCTACAACCTGTTTTTTGGAGATGCGCATGAGCCTCAAGCTGTATTTTTCGCCCGGAGCCTGTTCTTTCGTGGCACACGCCGCGCTCGAGTTGGCTGGCGCCACCTTCGAGCCGGTGTTGCTCAAGCTGCACCGCGGCGAGCAGCGCAGCCCCGAGTTTCTGGCCCTCAACCCGCACGGTCAGGTGCCGGTGTTGGTCGATGGCTCCGACGCCATCAGCCAGATCGTGGCCATCGTGTTGCACCTGGACCAGCGCTTTCCCCAGGCGCAACTGTTGCCGCCTGCGGGCTTGGCGCGCACCCGGGCGTTGGAAAAGCTGCTGTGGATGAACAACACCGTGCACCCGACCTTTGGGCGCTTTTTTGCCCCCCAAAAGTTCAGCGACGACGCCGCCTGCCAGGCTTTGATCAAGGCGCACGCGCCGGGGCAGTACCGCAAAGAGCTGGCCGAAATCGAGCAGTGGGTGGCGCACAAGGCCACGCCGTGGCTCAGCGGCGAGCAGCCGGGCCCGGTTGACGCCTACGCGCTCACGCTGCTGCGCTGGGGCGGGCTGGCCGGGATCGATCCGGAAGGCCTGCCCGCCACTTGGGCGCTGGTGCAAGAGTTTGCCGCCTTGCCGGCGGTGGCGCGGGCGATCGAGCGCGAGCGCCTGACGCTCAATCTGTATCGGCCTTAGAGAATCTCAGTTGTAACGGCGTGCGTCCTCGATCACCTTGCCGTCGTTGGGCAGGGTGCCGGGGGCCAGCAGCTCGACTTGGCCGCGCAGCTTGGTGACTTCACGCAGGCTGTGCGCCAACGCCTCGGCCAAGTCTGCAGATGCGGCAGCAAAGTCCGGCCGCAGCTCGGCGCGCAGCAGCATCAGGTCGTCGGCCATCTGGCCGCTGACCACCAAGCGCCCTTTGTGCAGCTCGGGGTGGCGGCGTAGCACCTCGGCCACTTGCCCCGGGTGCACGAACATGCCCTTGATCTTGGTGGTCTGGTCGGCGCGGCCCAGCCAGCCTTTGATGCGCACGTTGCTGCGTCCGCTGGGGCACGGACCGGGAAGAATAGCCGACAGGTCGCCGGTGCCAAAGCGCAGCAGCGGGTAGTCGGGGTTGAACACCGTGACCACCACCTCGCCTACCTCGCCATCGGGCACGGGTTCGGCGGTGCCCGGGCGCACGATCTCGAGCAGCACCTGCTCGTCGAGCACCAAGCCCTGGCGCGCCGCGGTCTCGTAGGCGATCACGCCGGCGTCGGCGGTGGCGTAGCACTGGTAGGCGGCGATGCCGCGTTCCTGCAACCAGTCGCGCAGCGACGGCGGAAAGGCCTCGCCCGAGACCAAGGCTTTGCTGATCGACAGCTTTTGCCCGGTTTGTTCGGCTTTTTCGACCAAAATGCGCAAAAAGCTCGGGGTGCCGGTGTAGGCGCTGGGGCGCAGGTCGGCAAGCGCCGCCAGTTGCTGTTCGGTGTTGCCCACGCCACCCGGGATCACGGTGCAGCCCAGCGCCTGGGCGCCGCTTTCCATCATCCACGCCCCGGGTGTGAGGTGGTAGCTAAAGCAGTTGTGCACCAGCTCACCGGGCTCGAAGCCCGCCGCCACCAGCGCGCGCGCCACGCGCCAGTAATCGGGCGCCAAGCCCTCGGGTTCGTAGATCGGGCCGGGCGACTGATAGACGCGCCGCGCCGTGGCCGCTTGGCGCAGGCCCAGCCAGCCGATGGTGGAAAATCCACCGAAGGGGTCGCCACCGGCGGCCCGGCTGGCTTGCTGGCGCGCCAGCAGATCGCTCTTGCGCAGCAGCGGCAGCTGCGCTAGGGCGCTGCGGCTGCAAATGGCTTCAGGGCTGACGCCAGCCAGCAGCTCGGCATAGGCGGCGCTGTGGGTCTGCGCATGGCGCACGTGCGCCGGCAGAGCCGCCAGCAAAGCGGCCTCGCGCTCGGCTGGGCCGCGGGCTTCCAAGGCGTCGTAGTGGGCAGGCATGGCGGCAAGGGCTTTCTGTATCGGCAAACAAGGGCGTTAAATCGCTCGGACCGGGGCTCAAGCCAGCCAGCGCTTGCGCCGCTTGTAGCTTTTCACGTCCTTGAAGCTCTTGCGCTCGGTGCCGCCCATGCCTAGGTAGAACTCCTTCACGTCTTCGTTGTTGCGCAGGTCGTCGGCCTTGCCGTCCATGACGATGCGCCCGCTCTCCATGATGTAGCCGTAGTCGGCGTAGCGCAGCGCCATGTTGGTGTTTTGCTCGGCGATCAGGAAGGTGACGCGCTCCTTCTGGTTCAGGTCTTTGACGATCTCGAACACCTCTTCGACGATCTGCGGCGCCAGCCCCATGGAGGGCTCGTCGAGCAGCAGCACGCTGGGGTTGGCCATCAGGGCGCGGCCGATGGCGCACATCTGCTGCTCGCCGCCCGAGGTGTAGGCGGCTTGGCTGGTGCGCCGGGTCTTGAGGCGCGGAAAGTAGTTATAGACCTTCTCGAGGCTGGCCGCGATCTCGGCCTTGCCGCTGCGCGTGTAGGCGCCGGTGAGCAGGTTTTCTTCGATCGTGAGGTGGGCAAAGCAGTGGCGCCCTTCCATCACTTGCACCACGCCGCGTTTCACCAGGTCGGAGGTGCTCAGGATGTCGATGCGCTCGCCGCGCAGCTCCACGCTGCCTTTGGTGACTTCGCCGCGCTCGGCCTTGAGCAAATTTGAAATGGAGCGCAGGGTGGTGGTCTTGCCGGCGCCGTTGCCGCCCAGAATGGCGGCGATCTGGCCGTCGGCCACTTGCAGCGAGACGCCCTTGAGCACCAAGATCACGTGGTTGTAGATGACCTCGATGCCGTTGACGTTGATGACGATGGAAGGCGTGCTCATGGGTAAACCTCGACAGGGGGAAACGGTTGGCGGTAGGGCAGTCGGCTGGCCGCAGCGCTCCAATCAGAGCGGCTCGGCCATGCGACTGCGGGCTGCCTAGGTGCACGGCGAGAGCACCCGCCACGGCAACCCGGCAGCCCCCGCGCTGCGCTGCCAACCCAAAGGCGACAGCGGCAGCGAGGGGCAGCCGGCTTAGCAGCCCGGCTCGGTGCGGCGCGTGATGTTGTTGTCGCGCGCAAAGGCCTCGGCCGAGGCCGTGACCATGGGGTTGATGACGTTCATGTCGGCTTGCAGCCAGTCCGAAGACCAGTCAAAGCCGGTGCCGTTCCAGGTGTGGATGCGCATCAAGGCGGTACCGACGTGGTTGCGGCACGAGGTCACGATCGGGCCGCGCAGCACCCCGGCAAAGCCGAGCTGGTCCAGCCGCGCTTGGGTGATGTTGAGGTTCTCGTAGCCCCAGCGCGCTTGCTCGCCGGTGACGTGGCGGCCACGGCCAAAACGTTCCTGGGCCCGGAACACGCCTTCGACCGCCAGCATCGCGCCGACCACGCCGCGCATGTAGAGCACGTCGCCGACTTCGGCGCGCGGGCCGGTGCCTTGGCCACGGTCGTGCACCTGGGCCAGAATCTGGCGCACCACTTCGGAGTCACGTGCTTGGCCGTGCTGCATCATGACCGCGCTGAAGCCGCGGGCGGCGACGCCGATGTCGCGCAGATCGGGCTCAGCACCGCTCCACCAGAGGCCAAACATGCGGTCGCGCGGAAAACCGGTGGCCACCGATTGGCGGATCGCGGTCGTGGTCATCACGCCCCAAGTCTGCAGGATCACGAAGTCGGGCCGCTGCTGGCGGATTTGCAGCCAGATCGCGCGCTGCTCCACGCCGGGAGGCGGCACCGGCAGCGCCAGCACCGTGAAGCCGTGCATTTCGGCGCGGCGGTTGATGATCGGCAGCAACTCGCGCCCAAACGGGCTGTCGTGATAGACCACGGCGATGGTCTTGCCGCGCAGGCGGTCCCAGCCACCAGACCGGTTGGCGATGTGTTGCAACACCACGTCGCCACCGATCCAGTAGTGGCCCAGCAACGGGAACACCCACGGGAAAATGGAGCCGTCAGCGGTGTCGCTGCGGCCGTAACCCGAGGTGATCATGGGGATCCTGTCAACCGCCAAGCGCGGCATGAGCGCGAAGGTGATGCCGGTCGAGAGCGGCTGGAACACCGTGGCACCGCCGTGGCGGCCCTTGAGGCGCTCGTAGCACTCCACGCCGCGGTCGGTTAAGTAGGCGGTTTCGCATTCTTCGACCAGCGTTTGCACGCCATTGATGCCGCCGCGCGCGTTGACCAGCTTCATGTAGTCGGCGAAGCCGTTGGCAAACGGCGCCGCGTTCGGGGCCACGGCGCCGGTGCGGCCGGTCAGGCTGGGGAAGAACTGCACCGGCGCTTGGGCCATGGCCAAGCTGGTGGTGAGGGCACTGGTCAGCGCGGCCACTGCCACCACGGCCGATAGTGCGAGTTGTCGCAATCTCATGGAATGTCTCCTTAAACCAACACCTAACTCACACAAGGACGAGGGCGGCTGGCGAGGTGTCGTGCGCCAGCCACCAAAGGAAACCAATCAATGTGGGAACGGCCACAGACGCAGTTTGTGGCGCGCCATGCTCCAGTACTTGGCCAAGCCGTGCGGTTCTTTGATCAGAAACCAGACGATCAGGGTGCCAAGGATCATGAACTCGGCGTGGCCCACCATGGCGGTCGAAATCTCGACCCCGAACAGGCGGCCGATCCAGGGCAGCAGCTGGTTGAGCACGATCGGCGTGATGACAATGAAGGCGGCGCCAAAGAAGCATCCCATGATCGATCCCAGGCCGCCGATGATGACGATGAACAGCAGTTGGAACGAGCGGTTGATGTCAAACGACAGCGGCTCCCAAGAACCCAGGTGGACGAAGGCCCACAGCGCCCCAGCGACGCCGATGATGAAGGAGCTGACGGCAAAGGCGGTGAGCTTGGCGTACATCGGGCGGATGCCGATCACCGAAGCGGCCACGTCCATGTCGCGGATCGCCATCCACTCGCGCCCGATCGGGCCGCGCACCAGGTTTTTGGCCAGCAAGGCAAACACCACCACGAAGCCGAGCACGAACAGGTACTTGTCCATCGGCGTGGCAATCTGCCAGCCGAACACGCTCAGGTTGCTGACTGCGGCGATGCCGGCCGGGTTGTCGAGGGTGAACCAGGGCACGCGCACGAACAGCCAGTCAAAGAAGAACTGCGCCGCCAGCGTGGCCACGGCCAAGTACAAGCCCTTGACGCGCAGGCTGGGGATGCCAAAGATGATGCCCGCCAGCATGGCAAAGAAGCCGCCCGAGAGCAAGGCCACGATCAGCGGCATGTCCTCGACACGCATGAAGACGTTGTAGGCCATGTAGGCGCCCACGGCCATGAAGGCGCCGGAGCCGAGCGAGATCTGGCCGCAATAACCCACCAGAATATTGACCCCGATGGCGGCCAGCGCCAAGATCAAGAATGGCACCAAGATGGCGCGAAACAGGTACTCGTCGGCCAGCAGCGGCACGCCGATGAAGGCGAAGGCGATGAGGGCGATGATGGCGATGCGGTCTTGCTTGACGGCAAAAATCTGCTGGTCGGATTTGTAGTTGGTCTTGAACTGACCGTTTTCGCGGTAAAACATGATGGTTCCGTTCTTCCTGAGCGAGTTTTATACGCGGTCGATGATTTTTTCGCCGAACAGGCCCTGCGGTCTAAACAGCAGCACCACCATCGCCAGCACGTAGGCAAACCAGATCTGGATGCCACCGCCGACCATCGGCCCGATATAGACCTCGGCCAACTGCTCGCTCACGCCGATGATCAGGCCGGCCACGATCGCGCCCGGCACCGAAGTCAGGCCGCCCAAGATGATCACCGGCAGCGCCTTGAGCGCCACGAAGGTGAGGGCGAACTGCACCCCCATCTTCTCGCCCCAGATCATGCCGGCCACCAGCGCCGTCAGGCCAGCCATGAACCAGACGATGACCCACATCCGGCCCAGCGGAATGCCGACCGACTGCGCCGCTTGGTGGTCATCGGCCACGGCGCGCAGGGCGCGTCCGGTGCCGGATTTCTGGAAAAACAGCGTCAGCAGCGCGACCATGGCCATCGCCATCAGGGCCGTGACAAGGTCGTCTTGGTTGATCAGCAAGCCGCCGGGGAACAGGCCTTCGAGGATGAAGATCGGCTCGTCCGGCAGACCAAGGTCGATGACGTAGATGTCGCTACCAAAGATGGTCTGGCCAAAACCGTCGATGAAGAAGGTGATGCCCAGCGTCGCCATGAGCAACACCACCCCTTCTTGGTTCACCAGGTGGCGCAGCACGAAGCGCTCGACCGCCCAAGCAAAAATCAGCATCAGGAACGCGGCGATGGCAAAAGCCAAGACGTTGGCCAACAGCAGGCTCTCAAAGCCCAGCCACTCGGGCAGCCATTCGGCAAAGCGCGCCATGGCCAGCGCGGCAAACAGCACCATCGCGCCTTGGGCAAAGTTGAACACGCCCGAGGCCTTGAAGATCAACACAAAGCCCAGCGCCACCAGCGAGTAGAGCACGCCGTTCATCAGCCCGGCGATGATGGTTTCGAGGAAAAATCCCATGTCTGGTCTCCTGTTTTAATGGCTGGTGCCGAGGTAAGCGCTGATCACGTCGGGGTTGGCGCGCACCTCGTCGGGCACACCGTCGCCGATCTTTTTGCCGTAGTCGAGCACCACCACGCGGTCGGAGATATCCATCACCACGCTCATGTCGTGCTCGATGAGCACGATGGTGGTGCCGAATTCGTCGTTGACGTCGAGCACAAAGCGGCACATGTCCTGCTTTTCTTCGACGTTCATGCCCGCCATGGGCTCGTCGAGCAGCAGCACCTGCGGCTCCATGGCCAGCGCGCGCCCGAGGTCCACGCGCTTTTGCAGCCCGTAGGGCAGCTGCCCGACCGGGGTTTTGCGGTGGGCCTGGATTTCGAGGAAGTCGATGATGCGCTCGACCTTCTCACGGTGCTCGCTTTCCTCGCGCTCGGCCGGGCCCCAGCGCAGCGCCTGCAGCAGCAGGTTGCTCTTGATGCGCAAGTTGCGCCCGGTCATGAGGTTGTCGATCACGCTCATGCCCTTGAACAACGCCAGGTTCTGGAAGGTGCGCGCCACCCCCATTTCAGCCACTTGGCGGCTGTTCATGTGCTTGAAGGTCTGGCCGCGGAAGGTGATCGAGCCCTCTTGCGGCTTATAGACGCCGTTGATGCAGTTGAGCATCGAGCTCTTGCCGGCGCCGTTGGGGCCGATGATGGCGCGGATTTCGTGCTCGCGCACGTCGAACGAGATGTCGCTCAGCGCTTTCACGCCGCCAAAGCGCAGGCTGATGTTGTGGACGTCGAGGATGACGTCGCCGATTTTTTTCTTGCTCATGCCAAACTCCGTAGTCCCAGGGCCCAGTGCAGGGTGGTGTGCTTCATGCGGCCGCCTTGACGTTTGCGTAGGTCTGCACGTCGAGCAGCTTGAGCGTGGCGCTCACTTTGCCGGTGCGCCCGTCTTCAAACTTGACCTGGGTTTCGATGAACTGCTCGGCTTTACCGCCGTAGAGCGCATCGACCAGCACCGCGTACTTCTCGCCGATAAAGCCGCGGCGCACCTTGTTGGTGCGGGTGAGCTCGCCGTCGTCGGGGTCGAGCTCTTTGTGCAGCACCAAAAAGCGGTGGATCTGGCTGCCCGCCAGCAGCGCGTCGCGGCTCAGGTCGGCGTTGACCTGCTCGACGCAGCCCTTGATGAGCTGCAGCACTTCGGGCTTGCCAGCCAAGTCGGTGTAGCCGGCGTAGGGCAGGTTGCGGCGCTCGGCCCAGTTGCCCACGGCCTCGAGGTCGATGTTGATGAACACGCACACGCGCTCGCGCCCGTCGCCGTAGGCCACCGCCTCTTTGATGTAGGGGAAGAACTTGAGCTTGTTCTCGACGTATTTGGGCGCGAACAGGGCGCCGTCGTTGGCCCCGCCCTTGATGCGGCCCACGTCTTTGACGCGGTCGATGATTTTCAGGTGCCCGCTGGCGTCGATGAAGCCGGCGTCGCTGGTGTGGTACCAGCCGTCGGGGGTGAGCACCTCGCGCGTGGCTTTTTCGTTTTTGTAGTATTCCTTGAGCAACCCCGGCGATTTGACCAAGATTTCGCCGTTGTCGGCCAGCTTGATCTCGACGCCGTCGATCGGCACGCCCACGGTGTCGGCGCGCACCTCGTGGTCGGGCTGCAAGCAGACGAACACCGCCGTTTCGGTGGAGCCGTAGAGCTGCTTGAGGTTGATGCCGATCGAGCGGTAAAAGGTGAACAGATCGGGGCCGATGGCCTCGCCGGCGGTGTAGGCCACGCGCACGCGTGAAAACCCGAGCGTGTTGCGCAGCGGCCCATAGACCATCAGGTTGCCCAGCGCGTACAGCAGCCGGTCGGCGGCGCCGATGCTTTTGCCGTCCATCAGCGCCGGGCCGACCTTTTTGGCGTGCTCCATGAAGCTGCTGTAGAGCTTGCGCTTGAGCGCGCCGGCGTCTTCCATGCGGATGGTGACGTTGGTGAGCAAACCCTCGAACACCCGTGGCGGCGCGAAGTAGTAGGTGGGGCCGATTTCTTTGAGGTCGATGGTCACGGTGGCGGTCGATTCGGGGCAATTGACCACGTAGCCGCACGCCAGCCACTGCGCGTAGCTGAAAATGTTTTGCCCGATCCAGGCCGGCGGCAGGTAGGCCAGCACCTCTTCGGTTTCGGTGAGTTTGTCAAAGCGCGCCCCGGCGTCGGCGCGATCGAGCAGCGAGGCGTGGGTGTGCACGACGCCCTTGGGGTTGCCGGTGGTGCCCGAGGTGTAGAACATGGCCGCCACATCTTCGGCGCGGGCTTGCTCGGCTTCGTTCTTGAAAAAGTCGGGGTGTTGTTGGGCAAACACGGCCCCGGCGGCGATCACTTCTTGCAAGCCGGCCAAGCCGGGTTCGTCGTAGTTGCGCAAGCCCCGTGGGTCGTCGTACAAAATGTGCTCGAGCAGCGGGCACTGCGAGCGGATTTCGAGCATTTTGTCCACCTGCTCCTGGTCTTCGACGACCACGAAGCGCACCTCGGTGTTGGTGATCGGGAACACGCATTCGCCCGCCACCGCATCCTGGTACAGCGGCACCGGCACCGCACCCAGGGCCTGCGCCGCCAGCATGGAGGCGTACAGGCGCGGCCGGTTGGCGCCGATGACGATCAGGTGTTCGCCGCGGCGCAAGCCCAGCTGGTGCAGGCCGGCGGCGATGTGGCTGGCCAAGTCGGCCATGCCGCGCCAGTCGATGCTCTGCCAGATGCCGTATTCTTTTTCGCGCATCGCCGGCGCGGTAGGGCGCTTGGCGGCGTGCTCCAGCAACAAACGCGGGAAGGTGGTCTGCATGTCGTCTCCTCTAATCTGGCGGCCCGGCCCATGAGCGGGCTTCATATCGGCTTGAATCTGTTGCGCACTGTACGCCAGGGTTTGACGCCATGTTGTCCTTGCGACGACAATCTGGGGTGCAGCCCTGCTAGGACTTACCCTAGGGTGTGTGGCGCGACTGGAGGGAACAATGGTTTATCGGGAAGGTTTGCGGCAACGGGCGCGGGCTTTGAGCGACACGGAGTTTGCAGCGATCGTCTGGGTGCCGCGCCTGAGCGCCGACGAGCGCGAGCGCGTGCGCAGCGAGCTGATGGTGACGCTGGCGCAGCCGGGCGACTCGATTTGCCGCGTCGGGCGGCCGGTGACGTATTGGTTTGGGCTGGTCGAGGGCTTGCTCAAAATGAGCAACGACGACAGCCTGGGCCCGATCATGACCTTTACCGGCTTGGCCCCTGGAGGCTGGTTTGGTGAAGGCACGGCGCTCAAGCGCGAGCCCTACCGATACAACGTGCAGGCGCTGCGCAAGAGCTTGGTGGCGGGGCTGCCGGTCGAGACCTTTCACTGGTTGCTGGACCATTCGATCGGCTTCAACCGCTTTGTCATGTGCCAGCTCAACGAGCGCTTGGGGCAGTTCATCGCCGCGCGCGAGATCGACCGCCTGAGCGAGCCCGAGGTGCGGGTGGCGCGCAGCCTGGCCAATCTGTTTCACCCGGGGTTGTTTCCGGGTGTGGGGCAGCTGCTGCGCATCACGCAGCAGGAGCTGGCTTATTTGGTCGGGCTGTCGCGTCAGCGCGTGAACCTGGCGCTGGCGACACTGCACGAGCAGGGCCTGATCGAGGTCACGTATGGCGGTTTGCGGGTGCTCGACCTTGCGGCGCTGCGCGCCTACGCCCTGCCCAGCGAGGGTTGATCGGCAGGGTTGATCGGCAGGATCTCAGCGCACTACACTCGCTGCCATGCAAGAGAGTGTGCGCATCAACAAACGGCTGGCCGAAATGGGCCTGTGTTCGCGTCGCGAGGCCGACGAATGGGTGGCGCGTGGCTGGGTCACGGTCAACGGCCAACCGGCCCAGACCGGGCAGGCGGTGACGGCGTTGGACCAGATTGAGGTAGCACCGGCGGCGCGCCAGCAGCAAGACGAGCGCGTGACGATCGTGCTGCACAAGCCGGTTGGCTATGTGAGCGGCCTGCCCGAAGACGGGCACCAGAGCGCCGCCGTGCTGGTGCAGCCCGGCACGCGCTGGCGCGAGGACCGCAG
>Ga0209316_100463_pt1 | contig 12631 bp, 11 predicted proteins | sample 3C3metaG_FD_184150 | JGI IMG/M metagenome (GOLD analysis project Ga0209316, IMG submission 184150) | Freshwater bacterial and archeal communities from Indian Creek, Illinois, USA - 3C3 metaG (SPAdes) (version 3) | ecosystem: Environmental > Aquatic > Freshwater > Unclassified | place: USA: Indian... | reverse complement strand
CGATAACATCATCAACTAATATCATTGTCAGGTATGGTCCTACCATTCTGGTTGACACAGCTGCAAGAAGGAGGAATATACACACAAGGAGTCTTAGTTTTTGCCCTTTTTCGAAAACAAGACGCAATATTCTTATAAGGATATCCAAACTTGAAACCTCCTTGTTAAAAGCAAGAAAACGCTTAAAAATTCCAATTAAAGTGCACTATAGACTTTTGAGAATTAATTGTCAAAACCGGAATGCTTTGCTGTAACGCCGAATAAGTCTTTAATTTAACAAACCACCTGATTATATGCATATTTTATATGTTTTCATAATTATTCGCCATGAGCGTTAAGTTTTCTATTCATTGTCCATATAAAGTTTTTCTTTTCAAATAGCCATTTAAATGTGATAATATGGCTATTAAATAGCAAGGGAGTCGCAATTTAAAGTGAACAGAACAATTATTACCGCCATCCAGACAGGGGAGAACTACTATACTGAGTTTAAAGCCGAAATGATCTCGAATAATGAACTTTCAAAGGAAATGGTTGATTTTGCAAATGCGGAAGGTGGGACTATTTATTTTGGTATTGATGATGATGGTTCAGTAAAAGGGATAGAAGCAGAAGCGGGAATTGAAGAGAAAATAATGAGTATTATACGTAACAATTGCTATCCCTCACTGAATGCACAGGCTCTGTGGCTTCTGCTCGAAGGTAAAAATGTTCTTCAGCTTGATATAGCAAAAGGGAAGTTTAAACCATACAGTACGAAAGACGGTGACTTTTATATTCGAGTAGGAAGTACCAAAAGAAAGGCTTCAAAAGAGGAATTATCCAGATTCCTTCAATCAAGCGGGTATTTCCAATATGACAATACACCGGTAGCTCATGCTTGTATAAATGACTTGGAGATGGCAAGGATTTCACAATATTTCAGAGATATTTATAAAATCGACGTTTTCGACAAGAGTGAAGTGCCGGATATTCAAAAATTATTAATTAATTCGAAAATCTTGACCGAATCGGAGGGTAAAGTTAGCCCTACTGTGTCGGGAATAATGATTTTTGCAAAAAAACCACAGGACATCCTTTTTAATAGCGGAATAATTTTTGCGAGAATAAATGGCAATGAAATTTATGACGAAATACTTGATAGCAAGCAACTGGAGGGGAGATTACCGGACTTAATTGAGCAATGCCTAGTACTTTTCAGTTTATATAATGGAAAGCGTTCTCATTTTGAAAATGGAAAGAGAATTGATGTCGAAGATTATCTCGATAAAGTGTTTAGAGAACTTATTGTAAATGCTGTTTGTCATAGAAATTATAGTATACTTGGAAGTAGAATACGTGTGCTTATATTGAATGACAGATTCGAATTAAGGAGCCCGGGAAGGTTACCCAATACTATTACGATTGAGAACGTAAAAACAGGGGCCAGTTATCTTAGAAATCAACTGGTTTTCAAATTTCTGAATCATTATGGGTATATAGAAAATATTGGCAGAGGAATTCCGATGTGTACAAGAGAATCACTGAAACATTCAGGTAAGCCTATAGATATTGCCGAGGAAGGAGAAGAATTTGTTGTAAGAGTTTTCAAAAAATAGTTGTAATCTTATTTGCTATTTCACAGAGCTGAAGCATGAATAAGCGCGTTTCGCAGTTTGACGACATTTTCGTATTAGCGATGCAATTATCGACAATTTGTTTTGGTGCAAATAGACGAATCCGCTGAAAAACAATGAACCTTTGAAATGAATCTTCCGCACATGAAGCCGAAAACAGGCGACTTATAGCACTAGCTGAAGATACGCTGTCTATCACTTCTACAATTTTTGGCAAATGTATATTTTGTTTGAGTCATAAGTAGCTGGTGCAGTAATTGGCATTATTCTAGAGTCGAATATATTACCGTCATGTACCTCAACAAAGAATCCCGCATCTTTTAATCTTTCCTTGAAATCTCTACCAAATATACGCAAATGGTCATATTGTCCATACAAGTTCTTTTTATCAATAGCAGTAACAATACTACTGTCTTCAAAAGTAGTATCATAAATATCTAGCAAAGGAACAGTTATTTCAATATATCCACCGGGCTGGATAATTCTATGCAACTCTTTAAGAGCCATCTTCCAGTTTATAACATGCTCCAACACATGGTCACACGAAACAAAACTAAATGAATTACTTTCAAGATTTGTTTTTTGTATATCTATCCTAATATCCGCATTTCTATCATGCAAATCACCTGTAAGATACTTAATTTTATTACGATTAAACCATATTCTAATGCCGATATTGGGTGCTATCAAAAGCACATTAGAATAACAAAATTTCTTGTTTTCTGGTTCATCCTCTAAGATTGTGCAAATAATTCTATGGCGTGGTGCAGATTCACAAATAGGACAAATCACATCAAGTCTAGAATTTTTAAAGAAATCTGGAGAATGCTCATAATCTATAAACAAATAATTACAAAATTCAACGAATTGGTTATTGCAACAAGGGCAGTATACTCCTACTTCTTTATCATTGGTCATTAATTTTGTTTTATTAAGTAACCATTTAGACATTTCTCCAAACTGAACATTGTTAAGCTTTTCCATTGTCACACCCTCTTTTACTGACCAAAAGATTTTCAAGTTCGACGGGATGCCCAACCTCCGCCCAAATTTCAACTTCTGGTATTCCGTGCTTTTTAACCATGTATTGTTGTTTCTTTCTGTATTGTATCAAGTCCCTCAACTGCTGTCCATTGAGTTTTCCAATTTTTGTAGGCTCTAGCGAAAATATATGAGACTTTTCATGTGGGTAATGTATGCTACTTGCGTTTCTGCACAAAATATATTTAACATTATTTCTAAACATAGTCATGCCAAAGTCCAAGTCCTCAGCTCCCCACCCAACAAAATTTTCATCAAACATACCATATTGTCTAACAGCATCAGTGGTAACAGAAATATTGCAACTCCAACAAATGGAAAAGGGTGCTAACCATTTGCTAAAATCCTCCCCAAGAACTTGGTAGTAATCTTCTCTAACGTCCAGGATATCTATTCTTCTCAATATTTCTATAGCTTCATCGGGGTTGTGATTTTTTACTATTTCTTGCAATTCTTTGACTTTATCTCTTTCTACTTCAAAACCGTGTACATAACCTATAACTAAGCAAGGATTTACTTCTTTTTTATGTGTTTTTATATGGCTTTCTATTGCCTTAGAGTGTAGCACGACACCGTTGTCTACAAAAATACACACCTCACCCTTAGCTAAAGAAATCCCCATATTTCTTGCAACACCAGCCCTAAATCCCTTGTCTTCATGAAAGACGTATTTTATATTTAATTTCCCAATATATGAATCTATTACAGCCTTCGTGTTATCAGACGAGCCGTCATCTGCAACAATAACCTCAAATGGATAGCAGCATTTTTGAAACACCAAAGAATCAAGAGTTAGTTTTAACTCTTGAAGTCTATTATATGTGGGGATTATCACAGTAGCACTATGCTTATCCATTCAACACTCCTTCTATGTATCCCTCAGCCTGTGTATTAAACATAACACAATACTTACCTTCAAGACGCATAAGCTCCTCGTGTGTTCCGCTCTCTGCGACCACACCATCATCAAACAAATATATTTTGTCAGCATTTTTGACGCTAGAGAGTCTATGGGAAATAAAAATGGTAGTAGCTCCATGGCTTGCATTAAATATAAGGTTTGATAATTCTTGTTCTGCCAAAGGGTCTAAAGCACTCGAAGGTTCATCCAATATCATAAGTCCTAGATTACCAACCAATAAGCGTGAAAGCGCAAGTTTCTGCTCTTGACCTCCAGAAAGAATTATCCCATTTTCGGAAAATTCCTTTGTCATGTCCGTATCAAGCCCATTTGCAGCGTTCTCTAGAACATTCTTTAGACCGGCTTTAACCATAGCTGCCTTTATACGTTCATAGTCAGCCTCTCCGTAAAGCTGTAAATTTTCTGCTAGGGTTAAGGCATAAATAAAAGGCTTTTGAAATGCAATCCCTATTTTTTGCCTTAATTCTTTCGGTCTATACTTTTCTATAGGTTTACCATTAATAATAATTTTCCCAGCATTAACATCGTAAAGCCGTAAAAGCAACTTTGCAAAAGTGGTTTTTCCAACTCCATTTTCTCCAACAATAGCAATTTTTTCGCCTTTAGTGACAGTCATATTAACGCCACGCAAACAGAGAGGGTCATTGTTATATCCAAAGTGAACATCTCTTAATTCTACAGCACATGCGCCTTCTTCAAAATCTTCAAAAAGCTCACCGCTTATGTCATCTAAATGCTCTATATTCGATACTGTTTCATTAAATATTTTGATGCGCTTAGAGAGGCTTGCGACTTTGTAAGTTTCTTTAAAAATGCTAAGCAACTCAGTTAACCTACCTTGCAACTTTTGAGTTGCGTGCAATAAGACAATAACACTGCCAATGCTCAAGTTACCATTGATTATTCTAAAAACTAAAGATATCCCAACTATTCCATAAAAAGCATAATAAGTAGAGGAACCAAGGGTAGCCCACACTAAATTTCTAGGGGCATTTTTAGTTATCACTTTATTCCTTTCATTACTTGCATAATCGTATTTTTTAGACAAAAACTCTGAAATCCTATTGGATTTAAGTTCTGCGGCATTATTTGGGTCGTAAAAAATTCTACGAATGTATCCTAGCGCTCTTTCAGCAAAGTTTTCCCCTTCTGCCGTATCTACTGAAACCTTTGCATGGAACATTTGTATAACCATATTCAAAACAACTGCTACAATAACAACAATAATTAAAGCTGGGTCGAGCATAGCAACAAATGTAGTTATGCTCATAATAGTAACAACTTCAAAAACAAAACGCATAAATATATCTTTGGCATATTCAACATTTTGGGCAAAGTAACTTAATGACCAATTGAAATTATTATAAAATTCCGGATTATTAAAGTGTCTCAAATCCGTCCTTACTGCTTTTTCAATTATCATCTTATTTAATTTATCTGTTATGGCGGCTTCCTTTGGTATATTTGAAACGTTAATCAAGTGTTCGATAAAGTCAAGAATCGAAAAAACAACTTGGAATACCACTATTAGCATAGCTATAGAAACGAAGGTATAACCTTCAACGATTCTATCTACAATTTCCCTTTCCAATATCAGTATGAGTATTGGACCCAAAGGTGCAATCAAAACAGAAACTATAAGATTACTTATAAATACCCCTTTGCCAAACTTTAAATATTGTTTGAGCAAATACACAATGCATGCACAGTTATCTTTAACAGACTTCAACCCCATTGTTGCGCTCCTCTCAACATTTTACTCTAGTGCTTATTTTCAGCAAGTATCCCTTCGTCAATTAATTTACATAAAAGGTTACGCACATCAGCTAATATTGTGTTATATAGTGACATTTCACACGATAAAGAACTAATAATGCGATTTGTTATCTCTTCGTCAGTTATTTCAGTAGTTCTGCCTTTATCGGAAAGAACTAACTGCTCCCATATAAATGAAGATGTTTTATTTATTACAATTATTCTGTTAATGCTCTCGAAAAACAAGACAGATTCATCCTCTATAGTATCAACTTTATAATCGGGAATATGATATAAACGTGTTTCTCCCATGATGCTTAAAGACAACATAGCACCCTCCAAAATGTCATTTATTCCTTTACTATTTGATAAACTGCACCCACCGGAATAGTCTCCAAAGGAACGACTTCTAGCTTAAATCCAAAGCAAGTTTTTTGATTTAGAAGTTGCTGAAAGATGTATTTCCAATAGTGGATTATCATTTCGCATTCCCATTTTGCTGTATCTATACTAGTCTCTTTGTCTCTTATATATTTAGCGGGACAACCTCCTGCACAAAAAGCGTATGCCATGCACTTCTTACACTCAAAAAACATTGTTTTCGATGTCTTCATAAATTCATCTGTGTATGATTCGTAAAGCGTCACTTTAGTGTCAGTTACTTTACCCGCAACAGGCAGTATGTTCCCTGCGTCTGCACAAGATGTAACTGTACCGTCAGTCATTAGTATTGGAGTCATCAGTAAAAAAGACCCACAAAAAATTTCTATAATCTCATGGTTAAACATTAATGCATTTATGTTTTTATTGTCATATGTGTTCTTAACATATTCCAACGTGGTTATATATTCTTTCGTAAAATTATAGTTTTGAGCATCATAAAAATCTTTCTCTGTATTATAAGCCCCCTTGCCTAAATTCATTGCATGGGTAATAGACCATTCCACTATAAAAGGAAAGTTTGTGTAAATGTACTTAGACATTTCTTTAAGTTTGTCAAAATCATTTTGCCAGACCACAGAACGTAGTGATACTTCTACTTGTGCACTTCCTAACACTCTTATCGTGTTTTCAGTCTGCGCAGCAAGATCATAGTAATCATCGACCATCCCCCTGTTATTATTGTGTACATTGGGAATGCCATCATAAGAAACCATGACTTTTTTGAAGTTCGCAGCTATAAATTTCAACTGCTCACTTCTCAAAACACCGTTTGTTGTAAGCGCTAAAACATATTCAACTTTATGTTTTGAACAATTTTCATTAATAAGCGTTACTGACTTGACAAACAGATCCCAGTCAAAAGTGGGCTCCCCTCCCCCTGTAAAGGTAACACTAAGTAGGTCTGGTTCCTTGCCTGACATTTGCTTGATTTTTATGTTGCGGATTAAATAACATACAAAAACTTCTACTTGTTTAAGCGTTAAGCTATAAACTTTGCGATTAGTAAATTTATTTTGACAATAGGTACAATTGAGCTGACAACCATCTGTAAGACATATTATCCCACTTGTAGGCACTGCTTTTTTTGCATTCAAATTTTCAAATGTATTCTGATTATAAAACATTTCACTGCCAGACAAATCTCTTGTATTTGTGTTGCTCTTTACTATTGATACCTCGTCAGCAGACAAATCAGACTTAATAAATATCAACCTGTCGCTATCAAAAAAATAATCTCCGATTTTAAACATTGAAGTACGTCAACTCCCCAATGAGCTAATTAGTTACGTTTTGTCCTCTAGGTTAGCGCAATCGGTACATTTTTATTTTACAAAAGCCCCTCGATAATAATGATATGAGGTTCAAGGAGTAGAAGCTCGAAAATTCAGGTCATAAGGGCAGACGCAACAATCACAGCCTCACTGTTACATCTGCCCCTGCTCTTCAGATGCATCAACTTCTTACCTTTGCATGCTACTTCCGCAAGCACACTTATAAACCCTTGAACTGCCACTTGTACAATTACAGGGTCCGCTACCAAAAGCAGCAATAAGCATCTCTGAGTCAAAGACCAGTATCGTAGGTTTTTCGTACATAAATTTCCCTCCCTCCGTGTACTCGCGAATTTAGAAATACCATGTCAATCAAAATTACGCAAGTAGTGATAGCGTAAATCAAAGCAGACAGTAACTAGAAAGAAATACAAGCTGAGAATACGAAGTTTTATGCTTGACATAAGTATATCCTCAATGTTTAGCCTTGTCAATACAGAGATGAAGCATGTGAGGCGAAAACACGTTTTCTCTTATAGCACTTTTCAGTTGTTATTAATTCATACCATTGAGAAGTATCTTTGAATGTGTTAAAATTACCATGGCATATATCAAATTTATATAACACAAAAAATACGCAATTAAAGTTGCGCCATGAAAGGGTGGGATAATGTCAGGCTGTTTAATAGGCGTTGACGGAGGGGGAACCAAGACTGATTATGCGCTCTTTGACATAAACGGCAAGCTTCTTTTGATGAGGCGTGCGGGAGCTTCCAATCACGAGGGCTTACCCGACGGATTCAAAGACATGAAGAAAGAAATTATCGGGAATATAAGTGAAATGCTGTCAAAATGCTCTCTTTCTGTTAAAAATGTGAAGGCTGCTTTTTTTGGACTTGCCGGAATCGACGTTCCGTCGCAAAAGGCTATTGCCGAAGGGATGATATCTGAATTTGGAATCAGTAATTTTAAGGTTATGAACGATTCTTTTTTGGGTATTAAAGCAGGTTCACCGACCGGATTTGGCATTTGCTCAATAAACGGTACAGGAACTACAGCTGGAGGCATAGATCCTGAAGGGAACTGGCTTCAAGTCGGAGGAACAGGTCTTTTTTTCGGAGATGAGGCAGGAGGAGGTCATATTGCAGGTATGGCAATACGGGCTGTGTATGACTCGATGTGCAGATTTGGACCTGATACGATTTTAAAAGCTCAATTCTCACGTTTTTTTGATACAAGCTGTCCGATGAAATACACCGAATCTGTTTATGACAGGTACTATTCAGGCTCGGTTGATGTCAAAGAGATATTGACCATTCTCTTTGATGCGGCAATAAACGGTGATTGTGCCGCTTCGGCTGTATTGGAACGCTCGGGAAGACAAATGGGTCGTTCGGTTGCGGGTTGTATTAACGGACTTAAGTTTCCCGATGCTGTAAATGTAGTGATAGCTGGTTCTGTTTCTTTGAAATGTCCGGCTCCGGTGTTACTTGAATCGTTTAAAGACGAAATTAAAAAGCATACCGGAAAGATATGCAATTTTATACCGCTTAAGTATCCCCCTGTGGCGGGAGCTGTAGGCTGGGCAAGAGAGATGTATACGGGCACATTCGACAAGGAATTTTTTGATTATGTGGTTCCACAGATTGTTACGGCAGATTATGAAACACCGAATATCGGAGGTAAGGCAAATGAATAACAAAGGTTTAAAAATAGTCGTCATTGGCGGAGGTTCAAGCTACACTCCGGAATTTGTTGAAGGCTTGATAAAAAGATACGATGAATTCAAAACAAGGGAGCTTTGGTTGGTTGATGTTGAAGCCGGCAGGGCAAAACTTGAGATAATAGGTAATCTTGCGGCAAGAATGATAAAAAAAGCCGGTTTGGATATTCAGATTCATGCAACTATTGACAGAGAAAAAGCGCTGTATGGTGCGGACTTTGTGAATACACAAATACGCGTGGGGCAAATTCCGGCTCGGGTGCTGGATGAAGCGATACCTTTAGAACATGGGATTTTAGGGCAGGAAACCAACGGAGCGGGAGGACTGTTCAAAGGATTGCGCACAGTGCCGGTAATACTTGATATAGCTCAAGACATATCAAGACTATGCCCCGACGCTTGGATGCTCAATTTCAGCAATCCTGTCGGAATAGTGACTGAAGCTTTATGTAAATATGGAGCACACAAGAAATTCGTTGGTATATGTAATCTTCCCATTGGAACGGAACGCGGCCTTGCTCGTGCGATGGAGGTTGAGCCTTACCGGTTAAGGGTTGATTTTGCCGGACTTAACCATATGGTTTATGGTTTTGATGTGTTTATTGATAATGAGAATGTCACGGAAAGAGTTTTTGAGAAGTTTTTAGATGACGAGACTGTCGATCTTTCGGTTCGCAATATACCGGATTACGAATGGGAGAGAGAGTTTGTAAAAGCATTAAAGCTTTTTCCTTGCAGTTATCACAGATATTATTACAAAGCCTCGGATATGCTGGCTCATTCTCTGGAAGACTACAAAACCGGAGGAACGCGTGCCCGTAAAGTTGAAGCTATTGAAGCGGAACTCTTTAAATTATACGAAGATCCCGATTTAATGATTAAACCGGCACAACTGGAGCAACGCGGGGGAGCATATTACTCAGATGCTGCATGCAACATTATGTCTTCAATACATAACGATAAGAAAGATTTGCAAACGGTCGATGTTGTAAATAATGGCGCTGTTGCTGATATCGATGATGATAGTGCTGTAGAGGTCACCTGCAGGATTACAAAAGACGGGCCGGTACCGTTTACTTTAGGAAGAAAATTACCATTAAGCATAAAAGGGCTTGTAATGCAGATCAAATCGTTCGAACAGCTGGCGGCTGAAGCGGCTGTGACGGGTGATTATCATACGGGATTGCTTGCAATGGTAACCAATCCGCTTGTGGCAAATGATGTAATAGGCAAAAAGGTTTATGATCGTTTACTTGAAGCGCATAAGCAATATCTGCCTAAGTTTTTGAAAGAATCATAATTGCATATGCAAGGCCATTATGGTATAGTATTAACAGAGTTTCCTCATGTGCTTTATGAAGCGAATTGAGGGTCTTCTCGGCACTGCCGATATGTCTGGAGGGTCTTAACTGGTTGATTTTTTAGGTACAAAGATTGATTCGAAAGAAGTTCTATTTCCTCCTGCAAGGATTGGAATAATAGGCGGTGGCCAATTAGGCAGAATGTTTGCTTTTGAGGCCAAGCGTATGGGCTATATGGTTTCAGTGCTTGATCCAACTACCGATTGTCCGGCTTCTCAGGTTTCGGATACACATATAAAAGCATCCCTCTATGATGCGGATGCGATTAGAAAATTAGCGCAGCAAACCGATGTTTTAACATATGAATTCGAGCACGTCGATGCCGACATATTGTGCTCTTTGGGCGAAGAAGGGTTTAAAATACGACCCAGCGGGCGCACGCTTAAAATGATACAGGACAAATTTATCCAAAAATCATTGTTTAAAGAATCAGGACTACCGGTCCCCGACTTTTGTAAAGTAAATAATCTTAGCGAAACTAAAAAGGCGATGGAACTGTTTGGTTTACCCCTGATGCTTAAAAGCTGCACAGGCGGTTATGACGGCAAGGGTAACGCAGTTGTTAAAAGTGAATCGCAGCTTCAAGGAGCATGGGATAGCTTGTTTGCGGGTAAAAATGAAATTATGGCGGAGAAATTCATCAGTTTTGAGCGGGAGATTTCAATTGTTGCCGCAAGGGGAGCCGATGGTTCAACCGTGCTCTATCCCGTAACCGAAAACACGCACGCTGATAATATCTTGAGAATGACTAAATCACCGACGCAAATTTCTGAATCTGTACGGTTCAAAGCCGAAACAATAGCTCGCAAGGTTTTGGATATTTTCGGTGATGTCGGAGTCTTTTGCATAGAGATGTTTCAAACCCCAAAAGGGGATATATATATAAATGAAGTCGCGCCCAGAACTCACAATTCGGGGCATTATACGATCGAGGCTTGTGTGACAAGCCAATTTGAACAGCATTTGAGGGCTGTTACAGGTTTGCCGCTTGGATCTGCAAGACAGATAAGTCCTGCGGTTATGGTCAATATTTTAGGTCAAAGCCCGATAACAGGCGGCTTTAAAGCAAAGGGGCTTGAAGAACTGCTTAAAGCGGAAGAAGTGTATTTTCATTTTTACGGCAAGCATTTTATTGACGTAAATAAAAAAATCGGCCATATAACAGTCTTGGCGGATTCGATTGATGCCGCCGAGAAAAAGGCGTGTGAAGCACTTTTTAAGCTTGATATAGCATTATAATTGTTATAAAATAAGTATTGGCGAGGAGGGTAAATGTGTGAACGAGGCTTTTTCGAAAAAGGGAAAAATAGATGTAGGTATAGTCATGGGAAGCGAGTCCGACCTAAATGTAATGAGAAAGGCTGCGGAAATCCTTGATGAGTTTGGTATAGATTACGAAATGACGATAGTATCGGCGCACAGAACGCCCGGACGTCTTTTTGAATACGCAAGAACCGCTCAGGATAGGGGCATTGAAGTAATAATAGCCGGAGCGGGAGGGGCGGCTCATTTGCCGGGCATGATAGCTTCGATAACAACTCTCCCCGTCATAGGCGTTCCGGTGAAAAGCGCTTCCTTAAACGGCATTGACTCTTTGCTATCAATAGTACAAATGCCAAAAGGCGTACCGGTTGCCACGGTAGCTATAGACGGTGCCGCTAATGCGGGCATATTAGCTGCACAGATATTAGGCGTAAAAGACTCACAGCTTAGAGATAGGGTTTCTGAGTACAAGGCTGGGCTTGAACAAAGCGTACTTGAAAGCGCTTTACGGCTTGACAGTGAGGCTATAAATGGTTAGGATGGTGATATGGTGAGAATTCCGAGGTGTATGAGCACTCAGCACCCTGATAACGTGAGCATTCCATTTTTTTCCTCTATGCAAAGGATCGGTGGGGAAGACGAAGTTAAGGAAGCCTATTATGCGTATTCCCATTTAGGGTGCGATGAGCAAATGTGGGACTATGAAGGCAAAGAAGTTGACAATTTTGTCGTTAAGAAATTACTCACAAAGTATGAAAGCTACTTTAGAGAAAAAAGGCTTGGGAAAGACCTTTTTTTAACGTTACGTGTGCCTAATCCGACTATTGAAAAAGCTGAGGCAAAAATTCTTCTTGAAACGCTTGAGAGTATTCCGAGATCATATGACGCCGCAAAGCTTTTTTACAAGGATGATTTAGCTCCCATATTCGAGGTAATCTTACCGATGACGATGTCGCACAGATGCCTTGATAGGATATACAAATATTATACCGACTTTATAATCGACAGGCAGCACAGAAGGTTTAAAGACGATGACATATCCATATTTGATTGGATAGGGGAGTTCAAACCGGAAAAGATTAATGTCATACCTTTGGTCGAGGATATAAATCAAATGCTTGTTGTCGACGAAATCGTAGCCGAGTATGTAAAAGACAAGCAGGTTGATCATCAAAGAGTGTTTTTAGCTCGTTCCGACCCGGCTATGAATTACGGCATTGTCAGCGCAGTGCTAG
>Ga0209316_100459_pt1 | contig 12702 bp, 13 predicted proteins | sample 3C3metaG_FD_184150 | JGI IMG/M metagenome (GOLD analysis project Ga0209316, IMG submission 184150) | Freshwater bacterial and archeal communities from Indian Creek, Illinois, USA - 3C3 metaG (SPAdes) (version 3) | ecosystem: Environmental > Aquatic > Freshwater > Unclassified | place: USA: Indian... | reverse complement strand
GGTCAACATTTTCTTTGCTGTAGAAGCCCCTGTCCAGGATGACGCTGACCTTTTTGTACCCCATGACATCAAACTCAGCCATCAGCTGCTTGACAGTCTTGACGTCCGTAATATTGCCGGGGAGCTCCCGGTAATAGAAGGGTAGTCCTGATTCCTCTCCAAACAGTAGCGCCAGGTTGATCTGAGGCAGTCGATCGTGTTCTTTGTTCCGCCCCTTCTTCACGTGGCTGAGCGTCTCCGAGTAACTCGAAATGGATGTAATGTCACATTTGAGGCGGCAAGTTTGGCCATCAAGAAATCAATTGAAGAGAGTTTTTCTCTCAAGCGCGCTATTTTTCTTTTTCTTTTTTGGATCATCAATGTGAGACCGGTGCTCTGGGTATTGCTAGCAGCCCGGCAGACAAGGGGAAGGATAAAAAAAGCGGTGGCCCCTTAATCAACCGATTGGCGGCATATGAGACAGCTTGACAGGCCAAATGTGGCAAAAGATTGTACTTCTGCTGCCTAGGCATACCACTACTATGGTGTTCAACTATAGCAAGAGGATGAACCAGGTAAAGCTGTGCATCGGCCCGGCCGTTTCGCGTAGTCCAGTTACAGTGCCGCAGCAGTGATTATAAGCAAAGTGCCGTAGACCCACCGGCAGCCATTTAGTGTAGTGAGGTAAAGCATGGAGGAACAAATCCGGCATGCAATTTCATGAATAAAGGCTTAAAATTTGGCACGTTGCGCGAGGAGAAGTTTTTGAAATGAATGGTAGCACATTAGGAACTGTAAAGGTGATCTCTCTTTATAAGGTGCTCCTTTATCTTGTGGTTATTGCGGGTTTCTTTGGTTCGTCCTTTTTCTCGATTGATCTGGGTGGTTTCCATATATTTCTTTTCAGGTTCCTTTTGCTACTATTATGGTTCGCTGCCATATTGTACGTTTTTCTCAACCATGGCAAACTAAACATTTCTCACATCAGAGTTAAGTATTATCTCCAGTTCTTAGCGTTATGGGGCTTATATGCCGTATTAACATTGGCTTGGGTTAACTCACCGGCAGAAGCGGTCAGGCATGTTATACTTTTGGTTTCAGGGATATCTATGTCTTTTTTTGTGGTAGGGTATTTTACTAGACTCGAAGATTTCAGACGATTATACTTTATTTGGCTATTAGTACTGTTGCCGATGATTGGATTGGGATTCTGGAATCATCTTACTGGTCAACATCTGGCTGGTTCTGCGCTTGCTTATGCACCAGAACGATTTATTCGCATGCCTACGGCAGTTTTTCATAACCCCAATGATTATGCTACTTACTTAGCCCTAAGTGTTCCTTTTATGCTCGTTTTGATTCGATATGCGCAAAGTAAAATAACCGCGCTTTGGGGATTAGTGATGCTTTTGGCCACTCTATATTTGCTAGTAGTTACTCTTTCTAGGGCTAATTACCTGGCTGTGATTTTAGGTGTTTCTTTTTGGTTTCTATTTCTGCATAGATTAAGCAAGAAACTTAGAGTAGCTGTTTTGAGTGTATTATTGGCACTTTCACTTTTCGCGGTCTTTCCTAATCAGTTTGCAGATGTCACCAACAACATTGGGGTGCAAATGGCGAGTCTAGCTGTAGGCTCAGAACTGCAGGAAGGTTCAGTTGGTGTCCGCATTAATTTACTCAAAAATGCTTTGATGTTTACTCTTGAGCATTATGGTTTCGGAGTGGGAGCAGGTAATATAGAATATCACATGGTTAACTACCCATTCTATGATACCGGCGGCATTATTAATGTGCATAACTGGTGGGTAGAAATATTGGCCAATTACGGGTTCTTTATTTTCGCTGGCTACTTGTTATTTTATTGGGGGATCGTTATCAGTCTCTATCAGGCGCACAGTAAGCAGGCTGAGCGAGCCGCAAAAATGGTTTGCGAAGCACTTTTAGTGGCATTAGTAATCTTCTTTTTGGCTAGCATTAGCTCTAGCACGATAATGGGATTTACTCCGATGTGGACTTTATTTGCTTTTGCCTTGGGATTCCTAAATTATCATAGAATGAAACAGGTAAGGGGAGCAGATCAGTGAAAGTGTTAGTTATTTCCCATATGTATCCTTCTGCTTTTAACGAAGTATCGGGGATCTTCGTTCACCAGCAGGTTAGGGAACTAATCAAGCAAGGCTGTGAGGTAAAAGTGGTTTCCCCTGTTCCCTGGTCCCCCTTCCCGATTAAACACTTTAATGCCAAGTGGCAGGCCTATGCGGAGCTCCCCCCTTTGGAAAAATGGGACGGGGTTGAGGTGTACCATCCGCGTTACATTGTTTTCCCCCGGTCCTACCTTTTTGAGTATTCAGGGTATTTTCTGTACCAGGGGCTCAAGAGGGTGGTTGGCAATGTTGCCACCCTCTTTGATTTTGACCTAATTCATGCTCATGTTGCTCTGCCGGCCGGGTTTGCGGCGATGCTGCTTAAACAAGGATGCAAGAAGCCGTTAGTAGTAACTATCCATGGAATGGATTTATTGCGAACGGTTCACAGGAATATACACTGCAAAAAAGCGCTATCGAAAGTTTTTGCACAGGCGGACAGGATTGTAACCGTCAGTACAAAACTGAAAAACATAGCTGAGAGCGAGTTGGGTTATTCTGAAAAGATCACGGTAATTAATAATGGCACTGCTTCCGACAGGTTGGTTTTCAGAGAAACGGGGCTAGATGAGTTAGCTACAAAGTGTCTCGGCCACAACAAAACTATCCTGAGTGTGTCATCGTTGATTGCCCAGAAAGGAGTAGGGTATAACTTAAGGGCGATGGCGCAATTGGTAGAAAAACATCCAAACCTGAAATATGTAATTGTCGGAGATGGACCAGAGTTAAACAATTTGCAGGCACTGGTGTCTGATTTGAAATTAAATAGGCACGTGGAGTTTTTGGGGCGCCTGTCCCACGAGTTAGCCATGAATCAGATGGCTAAAGCGGATGTATTCTCAATGCCAAGCTGGAACGAAGGGTTCGGGGTTGTTTATATAGAAGCGATGGCTTTTGGAAAGCCGGTGATTGCTTGCCAAGGTGAAGGTATCGAGGATGTGGTTAAGGACGGCAATACTGGCCTGCTTGTCAGGCCTAAGGACGTGGATAGTTTGGCTAGTGCATTGGATTTCTTACTCAGCAAACCGGAGGAGGCCCATGCCATTGGTGAAAGGGGCAAAATGCTGGTTTTGGGAAACTACACTTGGGAGATAAATGTTGCGAAGACGATTAAAGTTTATGAAGAAGTGTTGAACCACTGGGTAAACAGATCATTGAGCTAGGAGGTCTCGCGAGCTTTAGTTAATAACCTGCATTCCCGCTAACACCTAACGAGTCGTTTGTAGGATTGTCCAAAAGTTGTTGACGCAACTGAAGTCTGAGCGTTTCATGCTGACCCATTCCCTAGCTACATGATGTCAATCACATAGCGAGGATATGGCTGGATGGTTGTTATTATCCGGCAAAAGGATACACGCTCCAGTAGTGCTTTTATTGCTCTATACCCCTTTTGATGGACAACCAGAATCCGTGCTATGCTTGTATCAGAAGGGGAGAAACAAATGAAGAGGAAGCACTGCAATGCAGAATACAAGCAACAGGCCGCGTACAGAGTCAGCCTAGGTAAAGAGTCTGTCCCGGCCATAGCAAGAGATCTCGGCGTATCGGTAACCTCACTCAGAGAATGGATTAGGCAAGTAGAGAAGAGAGTGAATCCTTTTCCTGGTAGTGGCAACGTCATCCTCACTCCGGAAGAAGCGATAATGAGGAAGCTTGAGCGAGAAAACAGAGAGCTCAGGGAGGAAATAGAAGTCCTAAAAAAAGCAGCGGCCTACTTCGCGAAAAGTCTCAGATAGGGACATTCGAATTCATTAGGTCGCAAAGCGAGAGGTACCGGGTAACGCAGCCCTGCAGTGTATTAGGAGTCAGCAAGAGCAGCTTCCACGCATGGATGAACCGCCCGAAGAGCAAGCGTGAAAAGGACAACGAGAAGATTTCGAGTGAGATACAAACCATTCATAAGCGCGTAGCTCGCCTTATGCGAAGCTTGGGGATTAAGTCCAAAGTAGCTCGGAAATTCAAAGCCAAAACAGACTCAAATCACTTTCTACCCGTGGCCGAGAATCTGCTTAATCGTGATTTCCATGCCGAAGAGCGGAGCCATAAATGGGTTAGTGATATTATTTGCGTCTCGAGCGATGAAGGCTGGCTCTATTAAGCTCTGGTTATGGACCTTTGCGGACAACCACTCATAGGTATGTCCATGAGTGACCGCATGACTAGGGCGCTGGTCATAACTGCACTGGACAATGCCTACAAATTTGCAGCCAAGCCCGAAGGGGTGCTAATACACTCGGACAGAGGCAGCCAATACTGCTCTTACGACTACCAGGCATATCTCAAATCGCACGGGTTTATTTGCAGCATGTCCCGCAAGGGGGACTGTTGGGATAACGCCCCCATGGAGGCTTTTTGCCGGTGGGCTACAATATCCCACAGCGAGGGGCCTCAAGGAATTAACTCATTATGCCCCTCGCTCACAAGACAAACAGCCTGCCTGTCAAGGGCCGCCGCCAGGTCTTGCCGCGAACCGAACTAGGTCGCTATGACCTCTGGGCCTTAATTTGTTACCTTGTCGCGCTCGAATACGTACACGCGAAATGCTACAAAAAACCGAGTTAGAACGAGTTCTAAGGTGTCTAGTTGTTGGGGTTCACTGCAAGGTACAGAGACCTAGGTTATGGAAAAGGATCTTTCCCGCACGCCGAGGCAGTTACCGCTGAAATTTTGGCGCTGCGCATGTTTCCTGAAATCACAAAGGAAGAGCAGCGGTATGTGGTCGTGTATTAATTCGTACTATAAGGGGTGGTAGGCGTGACGGATTTAATCAAAAACACCGCAGAGCTTGCGGTCGTTCAAGCGGCATTGCTTGGTAAACTCCAGAACAAGACTGCCGTTTTAGGGGTCATTGGTTTAGGTTATGTTGGCCTCCCCTTGGCCGTAGAGAAGGCTAGGGCTGGCTTTCGCACCATTGGCTTTGACATACAGCCAGAAAAAGTAGACATGGTCAATGCCGGCGTTAACTACATTGGGGATGTGGTTAACGAAGACTTGCGAACACTAGTGGGGTCCGGCCTGCTATCAGCGACAACCGATATATCACAAGTGGCTCTAGCGGACTGTGTCTGCATCTGCGTACCCACCCCGCTAGATGTTTATCAGCAGCCAGACATAAGCTATGTCAAATCTTCAGCCGAGAGCATAGTGCCGTATATGCATAAAGATATGCTTATTGTTCTTGAGTCGACTACATACCCCGGCACGACAGAAGAATTGTTATTGCCGATTTTTGAGTCTTCTGGCCTTAAATGCGGTGAGGATTTCTACCTTGCGTTTTCCCCCGAACGGGTCGACCCGGGTAACCGTAAGTTTAAGACCAAGAATACCCCCAAGGTGGTTGGCGGGGTGACACCTCAGTGCACCGCAGTGGCAGCGGCATTGTACGAAAGCATCCTTGAAGCACCAGTTCATCGTGTTTCCTCGCCTGCTGTTGCCGAAATGGAGAAAATACTCGAGAATACGTATCGTAACATAAACATCGGGCTGGTAAACGAACTGGCGATTCTTTGCGATCGCATGGGCATCAATATCTGGGAAGTAATCGATGCGGCCAAGACAAAACCATTTGGGTTTCAGGCATTTTATCCAGGCCCTGGCTTGGGCGGGCACTGTATTCCGCTGGACCCGTACTATTTGTCGTGGAAAGCGCGTGAGTTTGGGTTTCACACATCCATGATTGAGGCTTCCATGATGATCAATGATCGAATGCCAGAGTACTGCGCAGAGCGGGTAGGTCGTATCCTTAACCGACACAAGAAGTCTGTGAATGGGTCACGGATCTTGATATTGGGGGTCGCCTATAAACAAGATATCGAAGATTTCAGGGAGAGCCCGGCCATCAGAGTTATTAAGGAACTGAAATGCCGTGGCGCAGAAGTAGTGTATTACGACCCCTATGTAGCCGAATTTAATGACCATGGGCTAGCCATGAAAGGGGAGCCGCAGCTGAGTAAGGAACTCGTTGAAAGCGTAGACCTTGTGGTGATTACTGCTGGCCACACCAATGTAGATTACGAGCTTGTTCAGAAGTATGCGAGATTTATCTTTGACACCAAGAATGCGGCTAAGGGTGTCGCTAACAGAAGCAATATTGAGTTGCTGTAGGGAGGCTCTGAAGTCATGAGTTTACGATATGGTCTTATCGGTTGTGGCCGAATATCCCCGAATCATCTTGCAGCCGCGCTGGACAACGGATTAGAGATTGTGGCCATATGCGATATTGTCCCTAGCATGATGGAGGACAAGGCCGCCAAACTAAGTTTGCCTGACACTGTAAAAAGGCACACAGATTATCGTGCCATGCTTCGCATGGAAAACCTAGACTTGGTCGCTATTGCTACCGAAAGCGGTAACCACGCAAGCATTGCTTTAGATTGTATTGATGCTGGCTGCCACCTAATTATCGAAAAGCCTATAGCCTTGTCTTTGGATGATGCTGACGAAATAATTAGACGTGCTAGGATAAAAGGAGTAAAGGTTAGTGCTTGCCACCAAAACCGTTTTAACAAGGCAGTTATTAAGCTGCGTGAAGCTATAGAAGCGGGCCGCTTTGGCAAGCTACTGCACGGTGCTGCGCACATCCGCTGGAGCCGCAACGAAGACTATTATCGGCAGGCTCCATGGCGAGGAACCTGGTCGCAGGATGGGGGTGCCCTTATGAACCAGTGCATCCATAACATAGACTTGTTGCGCTGGATGATGGGCGACGAAGTTGAGACAGTGGTGGGTATGACTGACAACCTCAACCACAGCTATATCGAAGCCGAAGACCTCGGCCTCGCATTGGTTAAGTTTGGTAATGGCAGCTATGGTTTAATTGAAGGCACAACAAACGTGTATCCTACAAACCTTGAGGAGACTCTGTACATTTTTGGCACCCATGGCACAGCCAAACTGGGCGGCAAGTCCGTCAACATAATCGAAGAGTGGCGTTTTGCAGATGGTTTGGACGAGCCTGACCATATTAAGGAACAGTACCGTGAAGACCCACCTAGCGTCTATGGTTTTGGGCATAGCCCGCTGTATGCTGACGTTGTTGCTGCGATACAAAACGGGCGCGAGCCTGCTGTCGACGCACTGGACGGCAGGAGGGCGTTGGAGCTCGTCTTAGCCATCTATGAATCAGCCAGCAAAGGCACAAAAGTTAATACGCCACTCAAAGGCATTTCTAGCCCCAACTTCGCAGGCAGGTTTGACCGATGAGAGCCTTCATTCATGAAAGCAGCTATGTAGACAAGGATGTCTCTATTGGCACTGGTACAAAGATTTGGTTCTTCTGCCATGTGCAAAGCGGGGCGGTGATCGGCGAGAACTGCTCGCTAGGCCAAAATGTAAATATCGCCAACAATGTGATAATCGGGAACGGAGTCAAGATCCAAAACAACGTTTCCATCTACGAGGGGGTTGAGCTAGAGGACTACGTGTTCTGTGGCCCTTCTTGCGTGTTTACCAACGACATGACGCCTCGAAGCAAATACCCCAAGGGTAGCGATAAGTACGTTAAGACCTTGGTCAAGATGGGAGCAACGATTGGGGCCAACGCTACCATCGTATGCGGCAATCAAATTGGCCTATGGGCGATGGTGGCAGCGGGAGCGGTCGTTACAAAGGAGGTGCCAGACTATGCCCTTGTGGCGGGGGTTCCGGCACGGCAAATTGGCTGGGTTTGCGAGTGTGGTGAGGTTCTGCCCACTGACTTGGCATGTATTAGCTGCACCCGGGCTTACGGATTGCACGATGGTCGTATTCTTCAAGCGTCCAAGGGTTAGGAGGTCGACGTATGCAGTTTCGAGACTTGAGAGCACAATACGACAGATACAAGGCAGACTTCGATGCGGCTATTCAGAAGGTCTTGCTCGAGGCGCATTTCATAAGCGGAGAAGACGTAACCAAGCTAGAACAGGAGTTGGCCGACTTCGTAGGGGTCAAACATTGCGTCTCGTGTGCCAACGGAACCGAAGCAATGACACTGTTGCTCATGGCTTGGGCTGTAGGTGAAGGGGATGCTGTGTTCATCCCGGACTTCACTTTTTTTGCGACGGGTGAGGTGGTTGCATTCTGCGGTGCCACGCCAGTCTTCGTTGACGTCGATAGGGGCACCTTTAACTTGGACCCTGAGGCATTAGAACATGCAATAAAGCGGGTTTGTGATGAAGGGCAGCTGACGCCGCGTGTTATCATCCCTGTTGACCTGTTTGGGCTGCCCGCGAACTATCCCGAAATAGAAGCAGTTGCAAAAAAGTACGGTCTCCGCATATTGGAGGATGGCGCTCAGGGATTTGGTGGAAGCATTAACGGCAAGCGGTCCTGTAGTTTTGGGGATGCAGCTACTACATCATTCTTCCCCGCAAAGCCCCTTGGTTGTTATGGTGATGGAGGGGCGATCTTCACCAATGACGATAATCTAGCGGAGTTGCTGGGGTCGCTAAAGGTTCACGGCAAAGGTAGCAGCAAATACGACAATGTCCGAATTGGGGTAAACTCACGGCTCGATACTTTACAGGCTGCTGTACTTAGGGTGAAGCTAAAGGCTTTGCTGGCACATGAGCTTGATGACGTTAACCGCATCGCTAGTCGATATGACAAAGCATTACAGGGACTCGTGGAGACACCTATGATTCCATCCGGCTATTATTCGAGCTACGCACAATACACAATTAAGCTGAAGTCAAAAGTGGAGCGCGATGCGCTTCAGAATTGGCTGAAGGAAAAAGGTATCCCCAGCCTTGTCTACTACAACAAGCCAATGCATGCGCAGGCGGCATTCGAGTACCTAGGTGTTGGGGCTGAGGGGTTCCCTGTTACAAACGAGCTATGTGACATAGTTTTATCATTACCCATGCACCCTTACATGACTGAGGCAGATGTTGAGCAGGTTGTAGCGGCGATAGTAGATTTTTTCAACCAACGAAAGAAAGGGCAAGAGCGTCATGGAGTTTACTTATAACGCCTACAGGAGTTTGGTCGATTTACTGAATAAAGGCGGGTACCACTTTGTTGGGTACTGCGATGAGGCGAGTGTTGATCGCGCCGTGATAATGCGTCATGACGTCGATTTCTGTTTGAGCAAAGCCTTGGCCATGGCGGAACTAGAACACAAGCTCCGGGTCAAATCCACATACTTTGTCCTCTTGTCAACAGACTTTTACAACGTTTTCTCAAAGCGAAGCAATGCCTTGCTGACAGAAATTCTCGCCTGCGGTCATGATATCGGACTTCATTTTGATGAGATTCGATATCAGGGCGCGAATTTGCCTAGCCTCTGTAGCGCAATGGTGCGCGAAGCGGGATTACTTGCTGAAGCGATATCAGCAGATGTTAAGGCAGTCTCCATGCACAGGCCTTCTAAGGCGATGCTTGAGTCTGACATTTCCTTGCCCGGGCTTGTCAATTCTTACTCAAGCCGCTTCTTTAGCGAGTACAAATATCTTTCGGACAGCAGAATGCGATGGAGAGAGGACGTCAAGGGTATAGTGTCTAGCAAAGAATTCGACAAGCTCCACATTCTGACCCACCCTTTCTGGTATTCCGAGGAATCAGAAACAGCCCAGAATAAGCTGCGTCACTTCATTGCGGCAGCCGGGGCACAGAGACGATGTTACATGGATGAAAACTTTACGGCATTGAATGAGATAATCAGCGGTTAAGCGGGGGGGGCGAGGCGAATGCTTTTACTTGTTTGTAGTACGCGAATGCGATGGCGTGAGGCCGTTTGGAGCACTGTATCTACGCAGGAATTGTAGCGTCCGCATATTCTCACGCACTCTCGGTATGACGAGGCAAGGGTAACCACTAGGTAAAAGCGCATGCACTTCATTGAGGCAGTCGGGTATGCACGAAAAGACGCCATGGCTCACAACCTCACGGTATCTGAAGATATAGTGGTCCATGAAGAGTAGGGAGGAGAATTCATGTTCACTTGCCGCTACAGCACAGTTCAAATACCGCAGTCGCCTTACTGGAAAAGGAATCCATCAGACGAGTACACAATTACTGGCGTGTCTAGTCTCAATAGGCCGATGGACGCAACCCTATTGTTTGCAAATCAACCCATCACCGAGTTCCCTGATATCAGTGGAAGCATAATCATACTCATCCCTGGCAGCGGGGCTTTGAGCTCGACGCTAGCATCTAGAAACTGCATTCTTGTGGCACCAAACCCTAGGCTTGCTTATGCGGTATTGTTGAGTCATATCTTGGCAGGTGTGTCTGAACCAGAATTCAGGCAGCTGTGCAATGGCTCATTTGTTGCGACCACAGCCATAGTTGCAGAGGGAGCCAAAATCGGCCACAGTGTTTATGTTGGGCATAAGTCTGTCATTGGCGCAGGTACAATAGTCAAGTCAGGGGCAAAGATAGCAGAATTTGTCCTTGTCGGCGAGAACTGCATAATAGGCGAAAACACTGTAATCGGGAATCAAGGATTCGGAGTGGAAAGAACGCCGACAGGGGACAGCGTCCGTATCCCACATGTTGGTGGAGTGATAATCGGTGATTCTGTATATGTTGGGGCCCTGAATACCATAGTAGCCGGGACCATCGCCCCTACAATTGTAGAGGACCATGTGCAAACTGACGATCATGTCCATATCGCGCATAATTGCCACATTAAGAGAGGCACTCATATCACCGCCTGTGTTGAGATAAGCGGAAGCGTCACTATAGGAGAAAAGTGTACAATCGGCCCTAACGCGTCTTTGATGAATAAAATCAGCATCGGTGCCGGCTCAACCGTGGGCCTAGGCGCTGTAGTAACAAAGTCTTTCGGCGAAGGCGTGACGCTTGCAGGCAATCCTGCAGACATTATGGACAATATCAGAGCTCTAAGGCGGGCGCTGAATTCGTTGATGGCGCAGGACATAAGGGTATCGCTATGAACGTTGATGTACAAGGATTGAATCTCTTGGCAATTGACGACAATGCGCATTTTGCTTAGGGATTACTTAAATGTAAGCGTCAAATAGCCTCTACCTTGTTGGATACAGGTTGAGGATAACATTTTCGAAGGGTGCTCGTTCTCGCAGCATACTGGTTGCCGGGCATAACCCGAACCTCCGCAGTGAGCCACGCGGACGGGCAGTACTTCATCAAGGATTTTTGCATCCTTTCCTTCAGGTAAATGTTCAGCAACTTCTTAAAGGGAAATTAAAGGCCAACACGTGTGATGAGATTGTTTACGGTGGCAATAGTAGAACTGTCTGACAAAGCGGACCTGGATGTCACCCCGAGCGGGATGTTATCAAATGCAGAGCCAATGCAGATGATGAGGAGTATTTTTGTTTTTTTAAGGCAGTAGACGATGGCGACGCCGTGCCAACCAGTGATGTTTGCGACGTCATGGCACAAACCAAAATAAAGGAGCCCAACAAATGCAAACGAAAATAACCAAAGCAGTAATCCCCGCCGCCGGATTCGGCACCCGTATGCTGCCTGCGACTAAGGCCATGCCTAAGGAGCTGCTTACGGTGGTGGACAAGCCGAGCATACAGTATGTGGTGGAGGAAGCGGTGGCGGCGGGTGTGACCGAGGTGCTTATTGTCACGGGGCGTGGCAAGGGTAGCTTGGAGGACCACTTTGACCGTGCGCCTGAGCTTGAGCAGGTTTTGGCCAGTAAGGGCCGTAGGGAGGCGCTAGAGGCAGTGGTAGCGCCGGCTGAGCTTGCTGTTATGCACTATATTAGGCAGCAACAGGCATTGGGATTAGGGCATGCGGTACTTTGCGCCAAGGCCTTTGTGGGGCAGGTGCCTTTCTTTGTGCTACTACCTGATGATCTAATTGTCGGCCCCGAGCCTGGTGCGGCGCAGCTTATTAGTGCTATGCAGAGCCCAGACGAAAGCGTCATCGCCGTGCAGGAGGTGCCGTGGGAGCATACCAGTAGGTATGGGGTAGTTAGCATAGACAGCACAACGGGCCTGATTACGGGCATGGTAGAAAATTCGCAGCCAGAAGTAGCACCGAGCAGCCTGGCGGTTGTGGGGCGCTACCTGCTGCAGCCAGAGGTCTTTGACTGCCTTGGGCAAATTACACCGGGTGCTGCTGGGGGCGAGCTGCAGCTGACGGATGCTTTAGCATTAATGTTAAAGCAGGGCCATAAACTACGGCCCTGCAGGCTTACGGGCGTGAGGTACGACACAGGCTCGCCGCTCGGCTTTCTGGAGGCAAATATCGGCATGGCCTTGGCTAGGGAAGACATGCGGGCGCAGGTGCTGGCCATGTTGGCGGGTTTCATAGCAGGAGGGATGTAGTGCGGCGATGCATGTTTTATGCGTCATGGGCCCAAGTGTTGGGATAATGTTTCGTATTAGGTCGGTAACTCTCCGTGGCTCGTCGTAATATATAGTAGGCTTATGTGACGAAAGGACGTGCGCATTCGTGAAAGTCGTTATCCTTGCTGGTGGATTTGGAACCCGTATTTCTGAAGAGACGCATCTCAAACCAAAACCAATGATAGAGATTGGTGAAAAACCTTTATTGTGGCACATTATGAAGGGATACAGTCGGTATGGCTTTAATGAATTTGTCGTCTGCCTTGGCTTCAAGGGGTATGTCATCAAAGAGTATTTCTATAATTATTTTCTGC
>Ga0209316_100456_pt1 | contig 12768 bp, 8 predicted proteins | sample 3C3metaG_FD_184150 | JGI IMG/M metagenome (GOLD analysis project Ga0209316, IMG submission 184150) | Freshwater bacterial and archeal communities from Indian Creek, Illinois, USA - 3C3 metaG (SPAdes) (version 3) | ecosystem: Environmental > Aquatic > Freshwater > Unclassified | place: USA: Indian... | reverse complement strand
GCAATTATAGGAATCGGACTTTTTATGTTTGCGTTGATCATAGTAATGCTGCTTTCAAGACATATCATACTGCCTGTGAGAACACTTATAACTGAAATGGATAGAATTGGACAGGGTCAAATTGGCGTGAAATTGGGATTGGGTGTTACATCATATGAGATAAAGAAACTTACAAGCGGCTTGAATCTTGTTTCAGACGAGATGAGCCGAATGCAAAATGAGCAATTAAAAAGCCAATTGGCTCAAAAATCAGCTGAGCTGCATGCTCTGCAAGCGCAAATTCACCCGCATTTTTTATACAATACCTTGCAAACGATTCAATATATGGCTTTAAAGAGGAAGGCTTACGAAATACACGCAATGGTACAGGCATTAGCGGATATTATGGAATATGCCCTAAGAGGCGGTCATCACATGGTTCCTTTGGGCAAGGAACTTCAATATGTAAACAGATACCTAGTTATCCAAAAATATAAATACTTAGATAAATTTTTCTTTGAAACAGACATATCGGAAGAACTTTCGAAAATAGCGGTCCCAAAAATGTTTTTGCAGACATTGGCTGAGAATTCATTTGTGCATGGATTTACTAAGGAATGTGATAAATTCCGTATTTCTGTAAGCTGTTCGAGGCGAAACGGTTATTGCGTCATTGAGGTTTTAGATAACGGGCGTGGTATTGACGCTGAACTCATAGATAAACTTAATTACATGATGGAAAATGGCGATTCAGATTTTGATGCTGACCATGTGGGATTGGCAAACGTGGCGGCAAGACTCAAGCGAATGTATCAGGGTAAGGCGCGCATGATGCTTGAGAGCAAGCCTTTTGAAAGCACTAAAGTTACAATTCATATTCCCTATGAGGAGGTAAAACCAGATGAAACTTATAATAGTTGATGATGAACCTGCGGTTAGAGGCTCAATAAAAATGCTTGCCAACCCGGAAATGCTTGGGTTTACTATTGTTGAGGAAGCATCGGATGGGCAGGAAGCACTAAAAAAGATTGAAAAGACTAAATTTGACGTTATGATTACAGATATGCGCATGCCTGGAATGGATGGCATTGGCCTTCTTAATTCCATAAGGAATGAATCGATGCCATCGACAATAGTAGTCAGCGCATATCATGACTTCGAGTATATGCGTTTGGCTATGCACAAACATGCTGTGGATTACCTTCTCAAGCCAATAAAACAGGTGGAATTGATTGCAGCTTTGCGCAGAGCTGCATCTGAATCCGGCAGGCAAATCGGGCTTTCAAATAGCGATCGATTAAGCTGTTTGTGGTGGCCTATTTCGGGATATCCTAAAAAAGAGTTTTTTCGTGCGTTTGAAGCGATATCGCTTGACGATGAAATATGTCCGATGCTTTTTATAAGGTGCATAGGGTTCAAAAACGTGTTAAAACAAAAATATGGCAATTCAAGAGAACTAATGTATTATCACATTGAGCAAGCTATAACCGATTTTTTCGCTAAAGAGGGAATCAGGCAGGATATAGTGATACTTAGCGAAAATGCGGAGATAGTGGTTTTGGTGCATGATTTATGGAAAGTGGATTTAAGATTTCAAAAAGGAATCGAAGATGCGATTTTATCACAAGCAAGTATTTTGAGCTGTTGTGAGCAAATTGTGGTAAAAAAGGATTTACCACACATTTTTTCATCATATGAATCTATGCGTTCAAATACAGGTAAAAGAGCTTGGGATCCTCTAAGCGGACAATTAGGTTTTAGGTCTAGGGCAGTGATGTTTTCCGATAATAGCCATGCAGCAATTAGGGATGCTGCTGAAGATGCTATTCATCATCTTGATATGACAGCACTTTCAAAGAGTATCAAGGAATGGGAAGCAATTGCTTTTGATGGAATAAATCCATCTATATCTGCACTGGAAGGTGTGGCTTCTGTATACATTAAGGGATTGATGGAGGGGCTTGGGAAAACAGGTGCAACCCTGGCGGATGCGTTGGAGCAGTTCGAAGGATTTCCTGCATTGTGCGGTTGGCTTAGCGACAAAAAAACGTTTCTTTCATGGATGGAATCTATTGGCAAGGCGTGTATAGATCATATGCTTAATGTTAAGAGAAAAAGGTGTAGTCATGTTATGAAAGCGATGCTTGATTATGTTGAGAGTAATTATACCCTTGACATAGGACTGGATGATCTCACTAAGCATTTTCATATGAGCCGGGAACACATTTCGAGGATGTTCAAAAAAGAAACGGGCGAAAACTTCATAACATATTTAACTAGGCTCAGAATGAAAAAAGCCTCAGGTCTTATAAGGGAAGCTAAACATAGCATGCAGATGATTGCCGAGAACATAGGTCTTAATGATGCAAGCTACTTTAGCCGTTCTTTTAAAAAGTACTTTGGGATATCTCCGGAGGATTACAGACGAAAATATTCAGATGGGAGCTTTTTATAATAAACACATCAAAAAAATCATAAAACATATCAATTTGTTAAATTCCCGCTTGCATAACTGTGTAGTAATATTAGCATATGTCGACATACACAATTCAAAAAGGAGGATTTTGTCAAAATGAAAAAGCTATTAGTTTTAGCGTTGATGTTGGCACTTATTGTGTCAATCGCTGCATGTGCTCCTGCTCAGGAGCCCGCTGATCAACCGGCTGAGCAACCTGCGGAACAACCTGCGGACGAACCTGAAGACGAACCTGAAGATGAACCTGAAGCAGCAGAAGAAGTCGTTGTCATAACCGCTGTAGGGTATGGTATGACCGATGAGGAGTATGAAGCGGCACTGGCAGATATGCCGACAGACAATTATGTATTGGCAAAAATGCTGGTAAATGATTGGGTCACGAAAATTAACCCTAATATAGACGTGAACTTTCAGAACTGGGGTTGGGCTGAACCTCTTGACCAGAAACAGCGCGCTTCGATATTGAGCGGTGTTCCGCCGGATATCGTACACGGAGAAGTGTTTATGCCGGTATATGCACTGCAAAACATACTTGAGCCATTGCCTCAGGATATAATCGATAAAGTGCATCCGAACTTTCTTATAAATGACGCTGAAGGCAGACCTGTGGCGGTATCCCCGTCAGGAGCTATATTTATGCTCTTTTACAATCGCGCTCTTCTTCGTGAAATGGGACTTCCGGAAGATCCTGTGATCAATACATGGGAAGAATGGAAAGAACTTTCCGATCAAATTACCGCAAATGGCGGCGGCGATATCTGGGGTGGAGGAATACCTACATTTCCACATATGGGCGGCGCGCTCAGAGTTGCACCGTTTATTCGTCAGATGGGTATGGATTTCGGGGCAGGCTCAACACCTACTCTTAATACTCCGGAATGGAAAGAGTTATTGACATATGCGAGAGAGATGAATAAAAATATCCCTCCGGGCATAGGCAACAATCCGGACGAAGGACCACACTGGACGCTTTGGACAAATGATCAGCAGATCGTTTTCGCTGTTGACGGTTTCTGGCGCATAAGAGAAGCGGCGGTCAACAATGTAGACGCAGGTGCAATGAATCTTCCGTTACCTCCGGGTGGTGTATACGCAAACTGTCTGGTTGGGTTCAATTACCATGGCGTTACACGAGCTTCACAAAACAAAGAGGAAGCATTCGATGTCATAAGAGCTATCCTCAATCCAGATTCACAGCTTAAAATAGCTCAAGATGTCGGACGTTTGGTAGCTTTAAGGAGTATATTAGAAGATCCGGCTACCTATGCTGAACTGCCGCTTTTACAGGCAGGGCTTGAAGCTTTCCTTGAACACGATATTCAGGGCTTACCTGTATGGGACAGAAACGACGCTCAGATTTGGGAAATTATAAATACGCGCGTATTAGCTCGTGCAACTATGACCAATGACCCTGTAGATGTCATATTAAGCGAAGCACAGGCAGAGATCGAAAGACTGCTTAAGTAATACTTGAACATGTGAAATTTCCGGTATAACGAAAGCGGAGCGGGTAAACCGCTCCGCTTTTTAAATACTTGACACACTAGCAGCGATTAAAATTGCACCGTGAGAGGAGGAAACTTATGTCAACACAAAGCGCAATAATTAAAGTCGGTAAAAAAAAGAACATGTATAGAACCGATAGAGACAGGCGGGACAATCGGTTGGCTTTATTTAACGTTATACCTATATTTGCTTGGTATTTGATATTTAATGCCATACCAATCGGAATTGGTTTATACCTTGCGTTCTCAGAATGGAATGCCTTGGCTGCCGCGCCCAGGTTTATAGGAATACAGAATTTTGTTACATTTTTTACCAGTCCGGAGTATGTACGCTTATTGTTCAGACAGTTTTTTATCGGTGGTTTGGCGGTAGGCGCGAATTTTATCCTGTCTTTCTTTTTAGGGATGATGCTCAATGTGCCTATAAGACTTAAAGGTTTTTTCAGAGTATGCGATTATATGCCGTCGGTGACGGCGGTATCAACTACCACCGCTGTGTTTGTAGCTCTGCTTATGCCTTTTGACGGAGGACTTAATTCTCTACTTGAAAACCTGGGGATGGATCCTGTGATATGGACTCATTCGACAAACTGGATGATTTTTTGGATTATTATCTACACTGTATGGCGCAGCATAGGGCCTGCCGCTATTCTATGGTTAAGCGGTTTGCAATCGATAGATCCGCAGCTTTACGAAGCTGCAAGGGTTGATGGAGCTAATAAAGTGCAAGAGGTGATGAATGTGACAATTCCTGGTTTGCGCTATACGGCTTCGTTCATCGTTTTAACCGGTATTATAGGAATGATGCAGATGTTTGACGCGGTTATGTTTATTTCCGCAGGAGGACCGGTCGGTACGACCGATGTCATAGCTTTTAGGATTTTCCGTGATGGAGCACGCAGTTTCAATCTTGGAATGGCAGGAGCTTCTTCAGTTGTGGTTGGCCTTGTTACATTGGTGTTCAGCCTGATATTCCTTAATCTGTGGCTCAAAAAGGGCGAAAAGGAGGCTGAAAAATGATACCTCAAGTTCAAACCTCGAAAAGAAAGTACACGAAAAGGGTAGACTATGTTTTTGAGACGAAGAAAGCTTTAAGACGCAGCCTTTGGTATATAGTCATGAGTGTTATTGCGATGTTTATGTTATATCCTTTTGTGTTTGCGTTTATGGGTGGGCTTATGGATCCGGAATTATTCACAAGCTTAGGCACAATGATGCCCATACCCAATCCGGCTGTTATCGATAACTACATGTCTTTTTTTACTCAGCAAATGTGGAGGCCATTTTTAAACACAATAGCAAGAACCGCATGGTATACGATTGTAAATACTTACATCGCAGTTACTCTCGGATACTTCATGGCACGCAAAAGCTTTTGGGGTAAAAAACAGTTTTTTATGATTATTATAATTGCTCAGCTTATTCCGGGAGTATTGACACTTATACCGACTTTTGTAATGATGGCGCGCTTTCCGTTGGTGGGTGGAAATAATATTTTTGGCGTAGGGGGTAGCGGTTTTATAAATAACCCTGCGGTGCTTTTTATATTAATAGGTGGAGGTCAGCTCATGAACGCCATACTTTTCAGGCAGGCAATGTTCTCGTTGCCTCCCAGCTTCGAAGAAGCTGCGGAAATGGATGGTTGTGGCTATTTTCAGACGATGATGAAAGTTATACTGCCGATGCAGAAACCAATTATTGCTTTTATAGCGATGACTTCAGCTATAAATACTTGGAATGACTGGTTTACTCCGTTTTTGTATATAAGCGATCTGCAATATAACACTCTGCCGGCATACGTAGGTATGCTTGTAACACGCTTCCATGAATTTACCCGGCCTAATTATGCATTGGTGTTTGCACTGTCTACTATTTCCACGTTGCCACCGGTAGTAATTTTCTTGGCATTCCAGCGTAACATTGTGCAAGGTCTGGCTTCTGCCGGGATAAAAGGATAGCGATAATAATTGAACAGGAGGACAAGATGGGAAAAAAGTATACCATGCATGTCATAAGCGGTACGCATTGGGACAGGGAATGGCGGCATACCGCCGAGCAATCGAAGCTACGTCTTGTGGATCTTATTGACAATATAATTAGTCTATTAGAAGAGAACGCAAACTATAAGTGTTTTTGCATAGACGGCGGTATGGTGGTCATAGAGGACTATTTGAGCGTAAAGCCTGAAAACAAAGACAGAATTATAAAAATGGTAAAGTCGGGCAGAATTCAGTTGGTTAACTGGTATACTTTGCCTGAAACCAATACAGTTGCACCTGAAGCTTTGATAAGAAATCTTCTTCTTGGTCACAAAATGGCAAAGGAATTTGGAGGAGGAATGAAATCGGGGTATACTGCGACATCATATGGACAGCATTCCCAAACTCCTCAGCTCTATAAAGGTTTCGGCATGGAAACGGCTATATTTTACCGCGGAACAAATAAGCATATTTTAGCTCCACTATTCGAATGGGAGGGTATTGATGGTACAAAGATCCATACTCTCAGGACTTTCGACGAGGTTACCAGAACTAACTGGTTTTTCTATGTGCATCAGCCGCTTGTGTTAGGCAAGCCGCATAAAGATCTGACTTATACCTATGACAGGGATCATTATCCGGTTCACTTGTGTGACGAAGGTTCTTATGAAAAGGCTTTTGTGGCACTAAAGGAACAGATTGATTTTGATAGAAGTCCATCTAAACTGAAAGCTGCACTTGATATGATAACTGAACAGGCTTTACCATATGCGATTGGACAAAGTGTACTGGCGCTTAACATGGAGGACAATGATCAGCCTTATCCTCTTTTGTCTGAAATGATCGATGAAATGAACAAAATCTCTAATAATATAGACATTGTTCAAAGTACACTTGATGAGTTTATGGATATTGTTATCAAAAATTCAAGCTCGTTACCTTTACACAAAGGTGAGCTCAGGTATACTTCTGTCGAGCATAACAATTTCAACGCTCTTTTAGGAGCAACCCATTCTTCGAGGGTCAAACTCAAAGTTCTTAACGAAAGAGCTGAAACAAATCTAATAAACCTGGCAGAACCTTTAGCGTCCTTTGCGTATCTATACGGCAAAGAGTATCCGGGCGCAAACCTTAATCGTGCATGGGAGGCTTTGTTGAAAAATCATGCACATGACAGTATTTGCGGGGCGGCTGTTGATCTTGCGCATGAGGATATGCTTTACAATTTCTCATTGGCGACAACAGTGGCTGAGGAAGTATCGGCGCGTAGTGTGATAGCATTATACGGAAAAATAAATACTGCGAAGAATTTTGAGCCAAACGATAACACTATAACGCTTTTCAATACTCTGCCTTCTCAGAGAAAATGCGTTATACCTCTTGTAATAGACATACCTAAAAAAGATGGTGGTCCTAAGGTCGATATAGGAGTCGCAGGTGCCGACGCCGGAGACGAGTTTTATGATATAGTCGACAATTGCGGCAACAAGATTGAACATATAGAGCTTTCGTGTGAGGACATAAAGATCGGTATGGAACGCGAGCTTGACACTAAGGCAATTAAGTTTCCCGCACGAAGAAGAAGGATTTTGATTGATGCCGACGTACCCGGCTTTGGATATAAAACTTACGCTCTAAGACTAAGAGGGGCTAATTATATCAAACATCCGGAAATCGGACCGGATAGATTGCTTATAGCACGAGATTGCGGAGTACTTGAAAACGACTATCTTAAACTGACTTTGAATTCAAATGGCACATTTTCGCTTTTTCACAAGGAAACCGGAAGGCTTATGAGTAACATGCATTATTTTACGGATTCAGGTGAGTTTGGCAGCGCACACATAAGCAATAAGCCTCAAAGAAATCCTATAATAACAAGCCATGGCTGTGCTGCGAAAATCAGTATGATCGAATCAAACAGCTTAAGAGGGACGTTTAAGGTGGAGTTAAGTCTTGATGTGCCTGCGGCAGTAACTTTAGACGGCAGAGATCGCTTGCGGCAAACGGTTAGTCTTCCGATAACAAGTTTTATAACTTTAGAGAAAGGCGCAAAAGCAGTTAAAATAAAAACCCGTCTTCGAAACGAAGCGCGCGATCACAAACTGTGCGTCAATTTCCCAAGCGGAATAAATACCAATATCGCTGTTTCAGAAAGCGCGTGGGCGGTGGCGGAAAGAAGCGTCAAATGGACACAAAACGGCGATAATTTCGAACAATTTTTTCCATTTCAGCCGATGCAAAACTTTGTGGAAGTAAGTGATGGTAAGGCAGGAGTTGCTTTTTTAAACAGAGGATTAAGAGAATATGAAGTTCAGGATGACTCCGACAGAACCATATCGATAACTCTTTTAAGAACGCACCGCGCTTATATGACTGCCAATCAGGATATGACACCGGAAGAATTTGATAAATATACCGGGCTGCATTCTTTTGGCGATCTGGAGTACAATTACGCGCTATATCCGCACAGCGGCGGATGGGAAGAAGCTGATGTGCTCAAGTCTGCGTATGAATTCAAAGTTGATATTAAAGCGATTCAGGGCGTGAGCATGGAAGGGATTCTGCCGGATACCGGAAGTTTCATTTCATTATCGAAGCCGGATAATATAATGGTATCGGCGATAAAGCGCGCTGAAAGCGGTGAGGGGATTGTTGTAAGACTATGGAACACTTCTGCAAGTCTGCAAAATCTTAGCCTAAAGACGTTACTTCCTGTTAAGGTCGTAAAGTGCTTAAGACTTGATGAAACATATATATCGGATATTCCCTTTGAAAATGGAAGCTTTTCGATGGAGATAAAACCACATAAAATAGAAACGCTGCTATTGGTAAAGTAAATGTAATTTTGAAATCAATTAAGAGGCCGGAGAAGTCTATAGCTTTAATGGGTTTAGGCAGCATCCGGCCTTATTTTGCGCATAAGGAGATATTGGTATGATAAAGGAATTATCGATTAAGAATTTCGGCCTTGTATCGCTTGATAAATGCAGCGACGGTCAATTTGAGAGTGGAAAAGATGGGGTGGAAGCCGTCTTTTCTACAGCGGACAAAAAGGTGGAATTCATATCGTTTGGCAAGAATACTCTTGCTTACGTAAAATCTTCTATAGGTTATCCTGCTTATTACCCACTGCATCAAGCAAAGATAACAAAACCTATAAAAGCGGTAATGATGGACTTAGACGGTACGAGCGTGAAAAGTGAGGAATTCTGGATATGGATAATTGAGATGACTATAGCCAGTCTTCTTGACAAACCGGCGTTTCAGTTTGAGGAAGATGATCTGCCGTTTGTTTCGGGACATAGTGTTTCTGAACACCTCTTGTATTGCATAGAAAAATATTGTCCCGATAGGAGTCTTGAACTAGGGCGAAAACTATATTTTGCACATACCGATAGGGAACTTAGAAAAATATCAGAGGGTAAAGGTCGAATGAACGCTTTTACTCCGGTGGACGGATTAAGAGAGTTCCTTAAGGAGCTTAAGGCTAACAAAATAAAAGTAGGACTCGTGACATCGGGACTGTATGAAAAAGCGTGGCCGGAAATTTTATCCGCTTTTCATACAATAGGTATGGGTAGTCCTGAAGAATTCTATGACGCTATAATAACAGCAGGATATCCGCTTCGCGACGGCAAGGCCGGCACTTTGGGCGAATTATCGCCTAAACCGCATCCATGGCTTTATGCTGAGATGGCGGCTGTTGGATTAAAGATCCCTTTTGAAGAAAGAAATTCTGTGATAGGGATTGAAGACAGCGCCGCTGGGGTATGTGCTATAAGGCTAGCCGGATTCAGCGCTATTGGCTTGGCGGGCGGCAATATAGTTTCCGGTGGTACGTTGGGGTTGTGCGACCACTACTGTGCGACGCTTGAAGATGTGTGGAATGTGATAAAGCCCTAAATAATGGGGACGGTTCCATCGATGGGACGGTTCTATTGAGGGGACAGATCTCGAAAACAAATTGGGTATCTATTGGTGAAACAGTTCACATGGTATAATATTAATAGGATGAAACTAAATGATATACAAAGGAGAAATATTTATGGCTATTTACAAAGTGGTAGTCACAGACGACAGGCATGGTGATTTCAGCGTTGAAAAGGAGGTATTGGCCGAGATAGGCGCAGAGGTAATTGTATGCAACTGCGACACAAAGGAAGAAGTAATAGAAGAGTGCAAGGACGCCGATGGGATTTTACTCAACCTTTCGCCTATGCCTGTCGAAGTGATAGAAAAGCTTGAAAAGTGCAAGATTATTGCGCGATACGGTGTGGGATATGACAATGTGGATGTTTCTGCCTGCACGAAGAAGGGCATTTATGTAGCCAATGTACCGGACTATTGCGCCGAGGAAGTGTCGGATCAAGCGCTAGCGCTTTTGATGGCGTGCGTTCGCAAAGTGGTACACTCCGACACGCAGATTAGACAAGGCAGATGGAATATAGCCAAAGAGATGAAAATCCATAGAATAGAAGGCAAAACATTTGCTTTGCTGGGATTTGGCATGATAGCTAAAACTTTTTTAAGGAAAGTCAAAGGTTTTAATCCAGGCAGGATTTTTGTATTTGATCCGTTTGTAGATGCGGATACAATCGCTTCGTATGGGGCAGTCAAGGTGGATTGGGAAACAGCGCTCGGGGAAGCCGATTACATATCTGTACATATCCCGCTTAATGCCCAGACAAAAGGTATGATTGACGATAAAGCATTCGCGCTTATGAAATCGAGTGTAATATTGCTCAATACCTCAAGAGGTGCAGTAATCGACGAAAAATCTCTGATAAGCGCTTTAGAATCAAAATCTATAAGTTGCGCAGGACTCGATGTGTTCGAAATAGAGCCGATTCAGTCTGATAACAGGCTGCTTAAACTTGACAATTGCGTATTGACAGATCATGTCGGCTGGTATAGTGTAGAATCAATAATCGAACTAAAAAGAAAAGCTGCGGAAAATATAAAGGAAACTCTGCTTGGAGGAAAGCCCAAGTATCCGGTTAACAAGCTGTAAGAAAACGCAAGCTTTTTGCGTTTTAATAAATTCTACAAGGAGTGACGCTCATGAACGAAATGCTTAAAAAGATTGGGGACTTAGGGATAGTTCCGGTAGTTAAAATTGATGATGCCAAAGACGCTGTACCGCTAGCAAAAGCCTTGCTCGCCGGAGGACTGCCTTTGGCTGAAATCACATTCCGGACAGCCGCCGCCGAACAGGCGATTAAAAACATTTCAGCCGAAGTGCCCGAAGTGTTAGTCGGCGCAGGTACTGTGCTGACAACTGAGCAGGCGGACAAGGCCGTGGCTGCGGGAGCGAAATTTATCGTGACCCCCGGATTTAATCCAAAGATTGTAAAATATTGTGTGGACAAAGGGATTCCTATAACGCCCGGCTGCAGCAGTCCAACTGACATTGAAATGGCTCTTGAGCTTGGATTAAATGTCGTGAAGTTTTTCCCTGCCGAAGCCTCGGGCGGTCTTAATGCTCTAAAAGCTATAAGCGCTCCCTACAAGATGATGAAATTCATGCCTACCGGAGGAATCGATCAGAAGAACATAAACGATTATCTCGCCTTTGATGCGGTATTGGCTTGCGGCGGAAGCTGGATGGTCAAGGATGAACTGATCAAAAACGGTAATTTTGCTGAAATAACAAGGCTTACGATGGAAGCGGTAAACGGTATGCTTGGTTTTGATTTGGCGCATATAGGAATAAATGCTGTTGACGCAGACACTTCACTTGATGCCACGAAGAGATTTTGCTCAATATTCAATCTGCCTTTAAAGGAAGGCGCAAGCTCGAATTTCGCAGGTGCGATAATCGAGGTAAACAAGAGCGTCGGACTTGGAGCAAATGGGCACATAGCGATTAAAACGAAAAATATAAACAGGGCAATAGCCTATCTTGCCAGAAACGGCGTAGAAGTCGATATGTCAACTGCGAAAGGCCCTGCCGGCGGACCTATGATTGCCGTATATCTTAAAGAGCATATAGCTGGATTTGCCGTGCATCTTTTGCAGGGTAAGTAACTTTAAATATAAATCCCATTTTTGCTTCGATAGAAGAAGGATTCCGAATACTAAAAACTTTTATTTGCAGTATGTAAGGGAAGGATTGATTATATGAAACATCGGATAGTTACTTTCGGAGAAATTATGCTTAGATTAAAACCGCCGGGGTTTGAACGTTTCTTTCAATCGCCATTGCTTGAAGCCACATTCGGCGGCGGAGAAGCTAATGTAGCCGTTTCTTTGGCTAATTTTGGACTAAATACTGCCTATGTCACGGTGCTACCGCAAAACGACATCGCCAATGCCTGTATAGCCGAGCTTCGCAGATTCAATGTCGATACCAGCCTTATAAAGCGTGGCGCAGGAAGAATGGGTATATATTTCCTTGAAAACGGCGCTAATCAACGTCCATCTAAAGTAGTCTACGATAGGGCGGGATCCTCGATCGCCATAGCTAAACCGGGTGATATAGAGTGGGATAAGGTATTCGAAAATGCTAATTGGTTTCACATAACCGGGATAACGCCTGCGATTAGTCAATCGGCTGCGGAACTATCAATCGAATCGGCAAAAGTCGCACAGAGCAAAGGACTTACCGTATCGTGCGACTTTAATTTCAGGGCGAATCTTTGGAAATACGGCAAGAAAGCTCCTGAAGTGATGACGGAACTTGTTAAGTACGTTGATGTAGGGATAGCTAACGAGGAAGATTGCCAGAAGTCCTTAGGCATCAAGGTCGATGTGCAGGTTGAGAAGGGTCATCTTGAAATAGATCAATACAAGGCTTTGAGCCAAAAGGTTCTTGATACTTTCCCGG
>Ga0209316_100454_pt1 | contig 12805 bp, 16 predicted proteins | sample 3C3metaG_FD_184150 | JGI IMG/M metagenome (GOLD analysis project Ga0209316, IMG submission 184150) | Freshwater bacterial and archeal communities from Indian Creek, Illinois, USA - 3C3 metaG (SPAdes) (version 3) | ecosystem: Environmental > Aquatic > Freshwater > Unclassified | place: USA: Indian... | reverse complement strand
TTGGTGTGGCTTTCTGTGGGGTTTTGTTTCAAGTTTGTGTTTAATTGTTTTTGTAAGTGATAGGCATCAATGGCTTGTTGTAAAAACTCTATATCTACTGTTGCCCAATAAGGTAAATTCTGTTCTTTTTCTAATTTTGATTTTTTAAAAATATTGTTTGTTGCTGTTAACTTTCTTGGCTGCCAATCAGACAAGTCGTACTCCATTATGGACGAGCGAAACATGTCCTCCATTTTAATTACATTTGAAACATCCCATTTAGAAAGATCCTTATTAAATTTTGAGCCATTAAACATAAAGCCCATATCAGTTACATTAGAGGTATCCCATGCTGAAATGTCTTGATTAAATATTGAGTTATAAAACATGCCACGCATATTTTTTACACTAGACACATTCCAATTGGATATGTTCCCATTAAATTTTGAAGCAAAAAACATATGCTCCATATCTATAACATTAGATACATCCCATTTAGAAATATCTCCATTGAAATCTGAATCACTAAACAAACAGGACATATCAGTTATGTTGGAGACATCAATGTGATTTAAATCACAGTCATCTCCATTTGTTTTGATTGTTTCCTCAATAAGGCTTATTAAGTGTGATTTATCTGTTGCTATAATTTTTTGATTCATGGTTTTTTATTGTAAATGTAAAAGCACTGTTAATTTTTTATATTTATTATAGCATATCTTTTTTTGTTTTTCCATTAATGAAGCCAACCCTCATGGTAATTCTTTTATAAAATTAATTTTTTTAATTTCTCTAAAATCCTTGATTCTAATAACTAGTTTATAATATGACTATATTTTGCTAATGCCATGTGGTTTGACATTTTTTATTAATGACTGGTCTAGATTTTTTATTAAATTTTTTTGCAAACAATAAGACTCAATCGCTTGCTCTAAAAATTCAAATCTAACTGTTGCCCAATAAGGTAGGTTATTTTTAAAAATTAATTGTGTTTTATTAAAAACACCCAATCTATTCTTTAATTTTTTTGGGCACCAATTAGACAAAGCATGTTCAAATTTAGACAAATAGAACATGTATTCCATGTCTTCAGCATCAGATATATCCCAACTAGAGATGTCTTGATTAAACGGAGATTTGGCAATATTGCTGTTAAATTTAGTATTGGAAAACATACACCGCATATTTTTAACACTTGATACATTCCAATCTGAAAGGTCTTTGTTGAATTCTGAACTATAAAACATTTCATTCATGTTAACAACACTAGACACATTCCATCTGCTTATGTCTGAGTTAAATAAGGAACCACAAAACATACCACTCATGTTGGTAACGCTTGATACATCCCATTCAGATATATCACCATTAAACCTCAAGAGATAAAATAACCCCTCCATGTCCGTAATGTTAATTACTTTAATGTGATTCAGGTTGCACTTATGCCCACACAATTTTATCTCACGTTCAATTAGTAATCTAAGATGGTCTTTGTTTTGTGCTAAAATTTTTGTTTTCATTGCATATGTGTTGTTTATTGTGTAATTTGAAATTTTTTTTTAATTACCTTAAAGACAATTTACCTCATTATCTTGCACCCATAAATGTATTATATATTAAAAATAATTATAAATTAGTTTTTTTATATGTGATGCCAATCACAACATGCTCATACATAAATCTTTATTTAATACCTATAAAAAACAAATTATAATTTTATAGGATTTGCACTTATTCTAATGCTTGCTTGAACTGTATCTGTTTTTTTATTTAATCTATTATTTAATTGTTGTTGCAACTTATAGGCACTCAATGCTTTTTTTAAAAACTCTGTGCTTATGCCTGACCAATAAGGTGGCCTGTTTTCTTTTTCTAATTTGGAGTTAACAAGCATCTCTTCTCTGTGTTTTAAATTTTTAGGAGTCCAATCAGCTATGTTTTGATTAAATTTTGATGCATAAAACATTCGACTCATATACTCAACATTTGATACATCCCATTCTGAAATGTCTTGATTAAACATTGAGCCTTCAAACATTCGGCTCATATTGACTACATTTGAAACATCCCACTTTGATATATTTTGATTAAACACTGAGCCTAAAAACATAGAATTTATATCTTTTGCATTAGACATGTTCCAATTGGAGATATCCTTGTTAAAATTTGAGTACTCAAACATGTTCCACATATTTGTTGCACCAGAAGCATCCCAACAAGATATATCTTGGTTGAATTTAGACCGAGAAAACATAAACACCATATTAAACACATTAGACACATTCCACTGTGATATATCCCCATTAAACCTTGATTGTGCAAACATATGCTGCATGTTAATCACACTGGACACATCCCACTGTGATATATCCCCATTAAACCTTGAATGTGCAAACATATGCTGCATGTTAATCACACTAGATACATTCCATCTGGATATATCAGAGTTGAAAATCGAGCCATTAAACATCTCGCCCATATTACTCACACTGGATACATCCCATTGGCTTATATCCCCATTAAATAAGGAGCTATGAAACATGCTTTGCATATTTTTCACATTGGCTACATTCCAAAAAGATATATCTTGGTTAAATTTAGAGCCATAAAACATGCTTGCCATACTAACAACATTGGAGACATCCCACTTTGAAATATCCTTGTTAAATATGGACTCAGAAAACATCCCATTCATATCCACAACACCAGCTACATTCCAATTTGATATGTCACCATTAAACTTTGACTGCTCAAACATTCTTGCCATATTCTTAACTTTTGACACATCCCATTTTGATAAGTCTTGGTTAAATTTTGAACTTTCAAACATAAGTTCCATATTAGTCACATTAGATACATTCCATTGAGATATATCTCTGTTAAATAGTGATTCTTGGAACAATAAGTCCATATTCACTACATTAGAAACATTCCAACCAGATATGTCCTGATTAAATACCGTATCAAAAAACATGCCAGACATATTGGATACATTAGATACATCCCAATTTGAAATATTTCCATTAAATCTTGTTTTTGTAAATAATAAAGACATGTCTGTTATACCAGAAACATCAACATGGTTTAAATCACAATTACACCCATTTTCCCCTATTTCATTGTTGATAATTTGCTTTAGGTGCTTTTTGTTTTTTGCAATAATTTTTGGTTTCATAATTTCTGCTGTTTTTCTGTTATTTATTTATTGCTTCCATATGTAAAAATTATATAGTATCTTTTATATTAATGCAAAACACTTTTTATTTTATATATCAAATACACTAGACACACTTAATTAATTTTGTTGAAACTATACTGCTTCTTATTTAAACCCAAATTTGGTTTTATTTGTAACTGACGGGCATTTATGGGATTGCTTTCAAAACCCAATATTTGCATTAGCCCATAAAAATAAATCAAATCTTTGATACTTGATGATTGACAATTGGTAAGAATTAGAGGAGAACATATAAACTGCAGAAAGGAATTCTCTTCTCATTTTGAAAATGATTATCATGCCGTAGTTTATCAAATGTTAATAGATTGGCTTTCTAATTTAAATATGGATAAAATTTTGGATGAAAAATTATACAAAGACTTTTCTTTTAATTTAAGTGAACTTGCTAAACTACTTTGATACAAATAAAACTACTGGAATTAAAAAGAGTGAAATTCAAGATATAATTAATGCTAGATACCCAGTTCTTTGGACTAATTTATTGAAAAAAAATCCTCAAAGTATGCAAAACCCTGAAATCCAAAACTTTAGAACAAATATTATTAATATCAATAGCAGTAATGTTCAGTCATTTATTGAGAGTCTTTTACAAACACTTGTTTTAACTTTTGAAAAACAGAACAATGTTGAATATGTCTGATTTAATAAAATCCATTAAATCTTTTTTAAAAGAAGAGAAAATCCATTTGGTTAATGGAAGCAAAAACACATTTAATAACTTTTCGGTTTCGAAAACCACCCAGGGTTTTAATGTTTCTTGTTTCAATAAATGTTTTGTAGTTGATTTTATAAATAAAAATATTGAGCAATTCTATCAACTTCCTAGCCATAAGGAAATCATGCAGTTGTTAGTTGAACCGAAAGTATTTTCTAATGCCAATAAAGTTATAAACATATGCTATTTTGACCTTATTGTATTTCAAATGTTGACTGGATCAGAGCAAACAATATGGTTAAAAAATTATCAATTATTAAAAAAATAACTAATAAAAAGTTCAATCGTGCAAAAATATTTGAAGTGAATAAAACAGCCATTTCTTTTGACAAGAATACCCATAATAAATCTTATGGAGAAATAATTTCTATGGGGTTTAATTTTGTTGAGATTCCTAATAATTTCAATGTGGAAAAACTCATCAACTTAACAAAAGAAATAAATTTATTGGCTATTGAGAAAAATATTTCTAATTTCAATGTTGCTTTAAGGATTAAAAAACTTGGTCTATATAAGAGTAAAGGTTTTTATAGCAAAGAAACCAACACTATTTTTTTAGATCCAAGATATTTAGATATTTGGAGGCATGAGTTGGGTCATTATTTTTATGATAAATTAGATATTAAAACAATAAATGAAGAAGAATTTGCTGATAATTTTTAACTTAAAGTTAAATTTTTTTTTGTTTTGATTTTTATTAATAAGTTCTTGTACCATATCAACTACAACAGGTAATAATTTTAGGGCATGACAATCGCTTGGTGTTCTTTCATTTTGATTTTCTTATCTAAAACTATTGACAACCTTTAAAACATACAATTGTTTATCGCAAGAACCGATTGTAGTATAAACCAATTTGTGGCAGAATTTGTAGCATTTTCTTTTTGTCTGTATGCATTTTTTCCAGTGTGGCATGAACCTATTCTTTTTTCCATTGTTGTTATTGACTTGCCTATTTTAAATATTTTATCTTCTATTACTAAGACATATATTAAATCTTCAGTAGTCTTATATTTAGGGTCTTTTATATCCATAGACCATAATTCTTTTTCTTGATTTGGATTTCCTATCGCTATTAATGTAAAATGACTTTTATCTACTGTTTGTGTTAGCGTTTGAACAGAAAACTCACTCCAATTGAATTCATTTTTAAGTTCTTCAATTGTTTTTAAATATGTCGTAGATATTGTTTTATTTTTTTCATTTTTAATTACCTGTTGTCTATGTTTTTATCTATATAGGTAATTGATTTAAAGTCAATAAATATTTTAGTATCTATATGTTATATTCAACAAAAGATTTGATTTTTAAAAATTTATGACTTTAAATAAATGCATTTACCTGTATTGAACCATGAAATAGTCGATTATTTTTATGATAAATTACAACATTAAATGAAAAAGAGTATTTCTTATAATTTTAATTTTGTTTTATTTTCTTTTTTCTGCCCTAATAAATCTTCAACCATTTTAACTACTACGGGAATAACCAAGTCATTGTGACATTTTATGGGATTACAATGACAAGAGATCGCAAACTTTTGTTGTTTTTCAGCTATCTCTTTAGCAATTCCTTGAAGAGTTTGCCAAATAGGTCCTTGAACAGCTAAATCCGCTTCTAAATCTTTTTTATATTCGGCAATAACCCTATCTCTTTCTTTCATGCTTTTTTCTTGCATAATGTGCCTATTTCCCAATATTGGATTCGCCCTATGTCCAATAATAACTTTTTCATCGGGATTGGCTTGATATTCAGGTTCTCCACGAACATTAACCACCCTTACATAATCCCAAGGATTAAATGTTTTTTCTTTAGCTTTTTCATTCATTATTAATTCCTCATTACATAATTCATTATATTAAATTTTATTTAAAACTCTATCTTGTTTTGTTAATATAAGGTTATAGTATGGATGGGCTTTAGCTTAAAATATATTAAATGAAAGAATTGGTGCAATATGACATGAAAGTGCTATTTTTTCTTTCTTTTCAACAATATCATCTGCAATTTTGTTTAGTAAGTTAAATATGCTTCCCTGAGTTGTCAAGTCTTTGTTTGCAGGTTTTTGTATGCTGCAATCACCACCTCTCTACAACACTTTTATCTTTCATAATAAATGGGATGCTAAATACTTGGTTGATACTGTGAGCAACAATAACCTTTTCATCAGATTTAGCACTGTTTCACTATCACCCATTAAGTTACCACCCATAAGTCTGAAGGATAAATATTTGTTTGATCCAATTCCCCCCTTTCAGCATCTTTTTTTAACATCATTAATCTTATTTAACTTGAGGCTTCACTTATTGCTCGCGCCCTAAAAAATACTCCAAGCAACCCAATAATTCCAATACGCACTAAATAGCTATTAATTTGTCCTATATTTTTTGATTTAGGGCTGAGATTTATCAAAGAATCTTCCCTCCTGTCAGATTTAATAACCATTTATGCTTCAGTGTCTTGATAAACCATGTAAACAGTTGTAATCTTTGAGCGTATCTAGTGAACAAAAGATATTTCATATAAGGTAAAACAATGAATATACATATAGAAACAAAAAAAAACCCACTTTCTGATAGGGCAAATGCACTTATTCACAAACGAATGGAAAAAATCATTACAGAATTTAACATTATTAGAGCTAACTTAAAGGTGCAGCACGAGGTTAATCACTTTATTGTTAAAGCATGTTTTATTATCCCAGGCAGGATTTTGAATGTCCACAAAAAAGCAGAAGATATCAGATCTGCCATTGATTTGGTTTTATCATGTGCACATGATGCATTGCGTAAGAGTAAAGAAAAACAATTGGTAAAAAAAAGAGGAGCATCTTTTCATGTGGTGTCAACATAAATAGTTAACAATTTTAAATATATAATAATTTATCACTATTAATTGCATTAATAGCTAAGGCATTTAAATGATATGAATTTATTATTATCTTGCAGTTTATGTAGATTATTGTATAATTAAATAACTTTACAATATAGGAACTAATAAAAATGAAATATTTGAAATTGGCTGTTATCTCGGTTGTGGTGGCTTTGTCATCATCTGTTGCATTTGCACAAAGCAGCAAAATATTTGGTCTTGTTGTGGGGGTCTCTGATGGTGACACCATTAGGGTTCTTAATAGTGAGGGTCAAGAGGTTCGTGTGCGACTACTTGGAATTGATGCCCCGGAGAGTAGCCAGCCATTTGGCCGGGTTTCAAAAAGGGCGCTTAGTGATTTAATTTTCAGAGAAAATGTTGAAGTGAGGTTTGACAAAACAGATAGATTTGGGCGCATTGTTGGAAAAATTATCCATAACAATAGAGATATTAACCTCATTATGGTAAAAAATGGATTGGCATGGCACTATACTCGCTTTATTCAAGAGCAGCCCTCTGCTGATAGGGTTTCTTATGCTAGGGGGCAGCAACAAGCACAAGCACAAAAAATTGGCATTTGGAGTCAGCCAAACCCCCAAGCGCCATGGGATTTTAGAAGAAACAGGTAAGACACCATAAATTAAATAATAAATAATAAGTGGAGAGAAAATCAATAAAAAATCAATAATTCAATTATGGTCTTAAACTTGTTTGTTTTATGTCTTTTATCTGTTCTCTTATCTTATCTTTTTCTTTGCTTAGTGTCCCCTCTATATAATCTATAACATCCTCAGCAGTTCGTGCTTTTGGTTCACCAAGGACTGCCTTGTTTGAGCTTTCTCCAACAGATAAGCCACTTTTCCCATTGCGGATTGCCTCTTTCATTTCTTCAATTAACCTTACGGTAGGGCTTTTAATTTCTTTTTTTTCCATAGCTTGCTCCAATAAAAAATATGGTTACATAAAAATGTTACCACTTTAAATTTATTAGTCAACAACGTGTTTTTAAATACAATTATGCATTGTGTATGGTTGTGTTATGTTTTTTTAATAAATTCTACCACTGTGCCTTTTACACTTTACTGCTTGTATTAAAGTAGCGTATAAGATTTTCTTTGTGTGTAAGATTTGTGCAGTTGGAGTTTTTATAGACCAAGTTTTTTTCTGCTGTCTGCAATATATTTACCAGTAGCATCTTTAGCTAATTCTCTGACTTTATCTATTTTGTCCATAACACCACCCAAGCCCAACATGGAAAATTTTCCTGGTTCTTGTTTTTGAAGCACTACTGTCTCAATCTGCACTAAATCCACATATGCATTTTTAAATGATTTCCCACGACCCACTTCAACAACATTTTGTGTTCCATATTTTTTTTATTCTGGCTTCTATTTCCTTTATTTCTGGTTCCATGTGTTTAAAAAAATCCTCCACAATAGCAACAGAATATTTACAATAAGAAATGCCGGTTATTTCTTTTGGTATGGCATTTGGAGCATATTGTAATATTGCTCTTGTGCGATGTGTTTCCTCTCTAAAATGTCATCAATATTTTGCCTCCCTATTATATTGTGTGCTTCAATTTGCACCTTATCTAACCATTTATGGTCATACTCTTGTAATGAGCCATATATTGGGGAAAGTAGTTATTTATGCTGTTTTCTCTTGTTTTTTGAAAGCAAATGAGACAAGACTATAGGTGTTAAACAAAATATTATCATACAATTTGTGTTAGTCTTATTGATTTTTACACTTGCTTACAAACCGTTGCCGAACAAAAGACTGTATTGGTGCAATTAGCTTAAACCACAATAATTGATACATAAAAATAATGGCTTTATATTTTTGTCCTTCCATATGTCTTTGCATTATTTGTTTCTGTTGTGGTTAATTTTATACTCAATTGCTTTTGCAACCTGTGTGCAATTACAGATTGTTTTAGGAGTGCAGCCTCCAAGCCAGCCCAATAGGGTAAGTTGTTCTCTGATTCTATTTTTGAATCTTTAAAAATTTGGTGTGTATGCTTTAGTTTTTTTGGGAACCAGTCTGAAATATCTTGATTAAAGAACGCCATGTAAAACATAAGCTCCATGTTTGCAACCTTTGACACATCCCACTCACCTATATTGCGATTAAACTTAGATTTATAAAACATGGTTCCAATGTCAGTTACATTGGAAACATCCCACTTGGATATGTTTTGATTAAATGTAGTTTCAAAAAACATATAGCTCATATTAGTCACACTTAATACATCCCACTTGGATATATCTCCATTAAATGTAGATTTTTGAAACATTCCTTTCATATCTATTACATTAGAAACATCCCATTGGCTTATATCAACATTACAATCTTTATTGTGAAATAACCAGGACATATCTGTTATTCTAGAAGTGTCGATATGGTTTAAGTTACAGTTCTTGCCATTTAATTCTATATTCTCCAAAATAAGAGACAGCAGGTGTTTCTTGTCTGATGCAGTAATTCTTATATTCATAGTCTTATTGGTTTTTTTGTGGGTATTTTTTATATCTTTATTGTGTTAAAAGTTTTTCTTTTAGATACCCGTACATTTTTAAGCTGCTGCTCTATATTCCTTTGTAGCTGATAGGCATTTATAGCCTGCTCTAAAAATTCAACAGCAATGTTTGACCAATAAGGGATTATCTTGCTTTTTTCAAGAACAGAGTCTTTAAACATATCAGAGTTACTAATTAAACTTCTTGGTGTCCATTTTGAAATATCTTGCTCAAACTTAGATTCATAGAACATCCCACACATGTCAGTTACATTTGACACATCCCACTCAGAGATGTCCTGATTAAATTTAGATTGATAGAACATATAACCTGCATTTTGAACCCTTGACACATCCCACTCAGAAATGCTTTGATCAAACTGTGAGCTATAGAACATGTAACCCATATTTGTTACACCAGATACATCCCATCCAGATATGTCCATATTAAACATAGAACTAGAAAACATATTGCCCATGTCAGTTACTCCAGATACATCCCATTTTGATATATCTTGGTTAAATTTAGAGATGGAAAACATATAGGTCATACTCTCCACTTTTGATACATTCCACTTGGATATATCTTGATTAAATGCAGATTCTCTAAACATCCCTAGCATATTTATTACACTAGATACATCCCATTTTGATATGTCTTGGTTAAACTTTGTTTGGCGAAACATCCCGGCCATGTTAGTTACACCAGATACATCCCATTCAGATATATTCCCGTTAAACTCTGATTGATTAAACAGCCAAGACATATCTGTAACATTAGAAACCTCAATGTGATTTAAATCACAATTAGGGCCATTTAACCGTGTTTCACTTTGAATTAATTGCTTTAAGTGCTCTTTGTTTTGAGCTACAATTTTTAATTTCATGGTTTTTTTACTTTAGCTTAATGACCCCAATAAAAACATGCACACTTTAACAATTATACAATCTATTATTAATTTGTCTATCTTGTATTCATCAGATCACATGTGAATTTTTTGGTTTAACCTGAATATCGAACTTTATAAATAATAAGAAGAAAAATATTTTTTAAATTAAAGTTTTTAATTCTACTTAAAGCACATAACAGGAAGTACAAGTTTGCATTTTTTTTGTGAAATGCTATACTTATATTGTTCTAGTAAAATAAAGGATGAATTATGAAAATTGGTATTAGTCTAGAGGATTATAAGGGGGAGTGTGCAGATCTAATGGAAAAAATTCTTCTTAAAAGCACCGGGGGTAAAAGCATACAAGAGAAAATCCATAATATGGGCAATCAGGAGTTTAATGATTGGAAGGCAAATATTGCTTTAAGCTATGATAAAAAATTTGAACCTGTCAGAGAATATATTGCAAAAGTTAGAGATGCTTATGGATATAGTGTTGCTGCTGCTACCAATATAGCAGCAGATCCTATTTTGAGGGAGCCTTATGCAGGAGAAATTAAAAGGTACAGGCACACTTTTGAAACGCCACTGAAAAATTTCTTTAACAATCAGCACATTCTGGAAAAAACAAGACAGGTTATTTCTGAATACAAGAAAGATGCTGCAAAAAAAGAGCTAGAAATTGTGGTTGGAGGGGATAAATATACGGCAGTTGATATGTGTGAAGTGTTGTGGTCTGGATGGGAGTGTGACGAAAAAATATGGGTTGTAAATAAAGGTGGACAATTTAAATTAGTGGGTAGTGACCATGGGGAAAAATACTTTGTTGATGAAAGTTTTTTAACAGAGAGAATCCAGGCATATGAGGCAGCAATTGAATCAAGCAAAAGGTTATTAAAATTGTGTGAAACAAAGAAAGTACCTAAAATTACTAACTAAATTGGTGTATGGGTGCAACAAAACAAACAATCACACAAAGAAGCTACAGAAGAAATCAAGTTGTTTAAATTTAATTTTTATGTTTTTATTAGCATAATAATAGATACAAAATATCAAAGCAATACAAATACACCTAATGGGAAATGAATGAACTGCACACAGCCAAATACCAATACCAAACCTGCACCTAAAATAATTGTTCCAAAAAAAGTGTTTGTCAGGTTTTTTGTGGCAAACTACTTTCAAGAATGGTTTTCAAATGGCAGATTTTTATCATTTAATGAACAAGAAAGAATAAAAAACACTGCTACAAGGGCCCAGTGTTTTTTTTGATTCAGTTAAAAAATCAAGTGCTCCAATCTTATCTAAAAAAATAACACAAGAATTTGCACAAATTGTGACAAGCCCCACACAAAATTCAAAAGAGCACCAAAATCAAGCCGTTGAGATAATTTTAAAACTTTGTGACCTCATGTATGAGGAGTTAGACCACAACACCTTTTTGGATATTATTATTAGAAGTTCACCTCCAAACATCAAAAGCTATAGTATAAAGCCCCATATTGACAGGATAGAAATTGAGAAAGATTTAGGAATAAAGACAATAAATAATACCATATGGATAAACTTTGTACAGGAAATTATAGACAACAATAAGGAAACATTAAGAAAAATCCTAAGCCTTGTGACTAGCAGAAGACGACACATGTTGTTTAGTGAAGAGATTTTAATGTTGACACTGAAAGTACTAGAGAAAAATAGAGCTACAATAAACAAAGAAGACATGGAATTTATGAAAGAGCAGCTTGATAAATATCCTAACATTAAATCGGGCAATTCACAAGATATAGTATACACTGGGGATAAGAAAATAATTATAGAAAAATTAATTAAAATTTTTGGAAAAAACGAATTATTGCTATCAGAATTTTTTAAAACATATTTTTTTGATATTTTATCTAAAAATGCTGCTTTTCAAAATGATGCCAGGTCATTCATGGAAAAAAACCATTTAGACACTAAATGGTTTAATGAACTATTCCAAAATAATAAAACAATAGAACAACTTGCATCAACAGAAAACCCTGGTCAGCTTTTCATATTCAAATTAAGTAATGGTTTAATTTTAGACATTCATGAAGATATTAGAGTAAAAAACAAATTTCCAGAACAAGAAATAAAACCAATAGGAGATAAATTAATAAAAATTATAGGGGCATATATACAAGACAATTTTAATGGTCAAGGGTATCATAAAATTATTGAAGAAAAGTTTTCTTCAAACTTTAATTATATCTTGGTTGCATTAAACGGGGAGGAAAATATTAAAAAATATAAACAACTAGTAGATGCAATAAATAAAAACCAAGATTATTTACTTGAACAAATAAAAACAAATACGGATATTGAAAATTTTCTAAGTAAAATGCTACTTTTTTGTGAAGTAGACAATAGGGTGGTGGTAAAAAATTCATTATTAGAGCAGAAACAAAAAATCAAGATTTAAAACCTGTTTATTTTTATAATAAAACCAACAAAAAAAGCTTTAAAAAATTCTCAAACAGTGGTACAATAGAGCCATGTTGAGAGGGGGAGACAATAGCCCTCACAGCAAAAGAATATAGTGGGACTATAGCTCAGTTGGTTAGAGC
>Ga0209316_100453_pt1 | contig 12822 bp, 14 predicted proteins | sample 3C3metaG_FD_184150 | JGI IMG/M metagenome (GOLD analysis project Ga0209316, IMG submission 184150) | Freshwater bacterial and archeal communities from Indian Creek, Illinois, USA - 3C3 metaG (SPAdes) (version 3) | ecosystem: Environmental > Aquatic > Freshwater > Unclassified | place: USA: Indian... | reverse complement strand
GTTTCAAATATTCTTCTTTTCGCATGATTTAAGTTTACTGGAAATATTAGCATTAATCAACTCAAACTATTGCTATAAGCCAGCCCAAGAAATATGAAACCACCATAATTTCCTTAACATTAAAAAAGCCTTTAGTTTCAACAAGATCTGTACGAGCTTGTTCGGCCGACTCATCGGTCAAATTGGCGTAACTAAAGGATGTGTCTCCGGCAGCCCATTCAACGGAATTGATGTATTTGGTTAGGTTCTCTGATATATAACGATAAAACAGTATTCCTAAAACATATTGCTTGAAATCCCAGCCATCTACGTTGCCTCGTAAATCATTTGCGATACTCCAAATGGTGCGGTGAAGCTCGGCCCGCTCTTGCTCTTTTCTGTTATCAGCCATGTTCGATGCTCCTTGCTTTTGTTTTTGTCGGTGCGGGGTTATTTGGTTTTTTGTTAGTTAATTCTGGCTTATTATATAACGAATTCCCAATGAAGTCAAACTTCCCAATGACACGTTTCAAAATACAAAAAACAACTTGTGTGAAACGCAAAATGTGCGTTCCAATAGACTACAGCCTATTGGAGCGTTCCTTTTGGGGAATCTGGACGATTTTGGGGAATGTGATATAATATCACTAGGGCAAATGTTTGAAAGGGATAATTGTATGTTTAATTATGACGGGGGATATATTGGAAGAAGCAGAAGCGTTAGAAGCCAGCAAGCAATTGATTCATTTGAAGTGCCGATTTCGCTGATAAACAGAACGCTTGTCGAAAAATTTTTAGATCAATACAAGGATCTTTATCAATTCGCCGAACTTGAAATTTTAAAAAAATTCCTGTCGCAAAATGGAAATATATTGCAAAAATGAAAGTAGGCGCATCTTCCTGGCATCACACTAGCTATCGGTACAACATAACCGATCACTACAAACTAACAAGTCTTGCAGATGAATTGATCAAGAACAATGACACTTTAGATGCAGAATACAAAACATACCGAGCAGATCAAAAGCTGGTTTCACGGTGCGCCCAATCAGAAGTTATAGTACAGTCCTAACCGTTCGTAGATATTCTTAAGAGTAATAATTGATATGCTTTTTGCCTTTTGAGATCCTTCAAGCATTATCCTTTCCAAAAAGCTTTTGTCGTCTATTATTTCTTTATATTTTGCTTGCAAGGGTTTTAGAATTTCTACAACAGACTCGCCCACTGTTGTCTTAAATGCCCCATAACCTTTGTTCTCAAACTCAGATTCGATTACCTCGAACGCTTTACCGGTTACAGCCGAATAAATCTCCATAAGATTCGCTATGCCAGGTTTTTTCTCCTTGTCATATAAAACACAACTTTCGGAATCCGTTACTGCACGTTTGAATTTTTTTATGATTAAATCCGGAGAATCAAGCAATAGCACATAGGAGTTTGCATCGTCATCAGATTTAGACATCTTTTTCAAAGGATTTTGAAGATCCATTACTTTTGCTGCCGCTTTGGGAATATATACTTCAGGAACGGTAAAGACATTTCCATAGATATTGTTAAACCTCATAGCTATATCACGGCTTAGCTCAAGGTGCTGCTTTTGGTCCTCTCCCACCGGAACAAGATCTGTATTGTAAAGTAGGATATCAGCAGCCATCAGCACTGGATAAGTAAACAATCCGCTGTTGATATTGTCGCTGTGTTTTTGGGATTTTTCCTTATACTGAGTCATTCTGCTTAATTCGCCGATGTAAGTATAACAATTAAGCACCCATGCAAGTTCCGCATGGGCGCTAACAGATGACTGAATAAATAATATGTTTTTGTCAGGATCAAGCCCGCTTGCTATATAAAGTGCAGCCAAAGACATTGATCTTTGGTGTAATTCTATAGGATCCTGCCTTACGGTAAGCGCGTGAAGATCTACTATGCAGTAAAGGCAATCATATTCTTCCTGTAGTTTAATCCAGTTCTTTATCGCCCCCAAATAGTTTCCTATTGTTAAGCCTCCTGAGGGCTGTATACCGCTGAATATTCTTCTTTTTGCTTTCATGCTTTTATCCCTTCTCATGTGCAGTTGAGAAGTATTTTAGCATTGAAGGCTTGTTTTTGTAAAGAAATAACGGTTATTCTCCAAAAAGAACAGGGTCTCGGCTTTCTTTAACCATATCGGAAAATGCTCTCAGATTACCGGTAAAAAGAACAAAAGCTTCGTGCGCAGCTTCTCTGTGAGTTACCGCAGCATTAAACGACTCTTCGTTTTGCTGAACTAGAGCCGTTTCCATATTCTTCGCATAAGCGTTTATGCTTTCATATACCAATATCATTTGTCTGGCAAGGCTTGCGTGTTCCGGCCTAATATCTACAGCAGCCCTTGCTTGAGGCAAATTAGCGTCCGTAGCTGTTACTATTTCGCCATAACGCAAAGCAATTGCAAATACTTCGCTTTCGGTTTGAGCCGCATCAAGAGCGAGTTCTGTTTCTTCGATATCCAAAAACAGAGTATGCAATACATGGTAATGCGCTTGTAGCGTTTGAAATAAAACGCGATCCCAGCGTATTTCAAGATTGACAATCCGCGCCCCGACATTAGGAATAAAAGGGGTTGTTAACCCGCCGAAAGCTACAAACAGCAAATAACAAAATAAAATAGCAATGGTCTTGATTTTTCTACTATCCCATTCGCGTTGTTCGGTTATTGTGTAACCTTCCGACTCGTCCGCATAGTCGTAATTGGCTTCATATGTTGTGTGCGGGATATTTTTCTTTTTTTTGTTATCATCGTCGTAATAAAACATTTATCAAACCTCAAGAAGCGACGGTCGGTTCTTGTGTTTCTGGATTCTTAGGGGTAAACACGCATTTGTTTAAATATTCGACCGAATATGGGGCAATCTCGGCTACGAAATCTTCTGCCCTGAAAGTGTTTCCGCAATGCGAGCACAAAACATTTCGCCACAGATTTCTTGTTTGCACAGCGCCTCTGATATAAATCTGACTTCCGCTTCTAAGCCTTAAAGCGTCTTGCTCCGCCTGCTCCCCGGTTGTTTTAACCCAAGGGTAATCGGCGGTAGCTGATTGTTCTTTTACTATATAACTTCTGTTTACGGCGATCTGATACTGGCAATTAGCGATTTGATCTTCTCCGGTCCTTCTTGTCCCGGGATTTATACAAAGAGTTCCTATAACCATAAGATTGTTGGACATTTCAGCCCAGTCCTGCAAAGTATGAGATTTCCCTATATTTTTGACGCCAAGCGCTATTACTTCTGTCTTTGTTCCGGAAGCAACATTTTTCTTTGAACAGTGCTCACATATCGCACTTTTTTTAACATTGTTCGTAGCTAAAAATCCTTTTACAACTACAAAGTCGCCTTCAGAGAGAGTTTTAACGTCAGGTATTAGACTTTTATCAAGCACATTTATTCCGGGATAATCTATTTTTCCCGTGCGCCTCATTGTTTGTAGAATAAATCGCGCCCTTTGATTTTCTTCATTGATAACCGGGGAGCCCTGAACAGCTCCTATAAGCATAACAAAATTTTCCCTTGCCATGATATATGCCTCCTTTTATTTTCCGCTCCTATAGGAGCTGTTTTTGTGTTCAGGGCGAAGACTTTTTTCTTTTTGCTCTGGGTTTTTTCTCAAGCTCAACATTGGCGGTTTTATTTAAAGCCTTTGCCCAGTCTTCCTCACTTACCCGGATTAAACCTACCATGCGGAAGTGTGGAATAGTCCCGTCCGCACAGCGTATTTGTATCGACTTATAACTCATTTCAACACGGTTTGCATACTCGCTCAGCGACTTTAAAACTGGAATTTCCGTTAACGGCGTTTTTACAATGGTTAAGTTTTCTAAAAGTTCTCCGTACATATTGTATACAGGGGGATCACTTTCATTGGCTTTCGCTTCGTAATGAACGCTGCTTAAGTATTTAAGCAAACTTTCTTTTGGGACATAATACTTTATGCCTATTTTACCTATCTGGAAAAGTCCTTGTCGCGCCAGTGGCAAAAAAGCATATTTTGATATATTGAGTTTCTTTAATACCACCTCCAGCCTGCATAGTTTTTTTTCGACATCTAAGTATTCGTCGAACTCTGGATCAGGTATGATTGCGGGTTTTTTTGCTCTTGGTTTTCTTGTCAGGGTTTTCTCAGCTTGTTCGCTATTCCCTTCATCATGCATTGTTTTCATCACCTTTCAGTTTTGTTAAACCTTATCGGTTTGCGTCCCACAATATTAATTATATACGATTATAACCGTTTGTCAAACATCTCAAACAGGGTTCAAGTATTATTCGAAAAATCGTTCAATGTTTGACATAGTTATTAATTTTTGATATTGTTAATATAATATAACATTTTAAGCAAGGTTGGTGCATAATGACTGAAACAGAAAAAACTGAAATACTAGAAATTCTCGCAAAACTTGTTTCCGGCAACAATCCTGGAAACCCTGCTCGTTCCGCCAAAAACGAAACAGAAAACGATGGTTATCCGGATGTGTTGACCGTGCCACAGGTTGCTAAGTTTTTGCAGATAGGAATCAGCAAAGCCTACGAAATAACCGGACAGGAAGGGTTTCCGGTTATCCGGATTGGCAAGTCTTTGCGGGTTCCGAAAAAGTCATTACTTGAATGGCTTTCTGGACAAAGGCGGTTTCAAGGGTTGAGAATAATCTAATTAGTTTAATTTACAAAATCGGGAGGATTTATGGAAACAAATCTTGGAGGTTTCTCGGTATACGGCATTAGTGAACTACCCACTACCCTAAAGGGATAGTGGCTTCTGAAACGGAGCTAAGTTCACCAGACTAAGTATTCAGAAACGAATACTACGATAGTTAGGTCACGATACCTGCGGTTGACGCATCAGACCGTTGCTCTATCGCTCATAGTTAAGTAGAACTGAGGTAATGTTCGGTGCTGTGAGTGCAAAAAGCCTAATTATCATTGTCGAGATGAGGACGGATTCTCCACTTGGTAACAGAGTAGAGATACGCGCATCCTACAGCAATGTAGAGAATTTATCGGAGGTCTGATGGATATGGTTTATGTTATTAATTTAGACAACACTCCATTAATGCCATGCACTTCTGCAATTGCAAGATTGTTGTTGAGTCAAGGTAAAGCAAAGTGTATTAAGGGGACACCTTTTACGATTAAGCTTCTGTATCAAACCACCAACTACACTCAACCTATTACGTTAGGCGTTGATACTGGAAGTGGGAAAATAGGGAGTTCGGCAGTTAATGACAAGGGTGATGTTCTATACATGTCGCAAGTCGAGATCAGAAATGACATTTCAGACAAACTAAAACGGCGTTCTAAATATCGCAGAAACAGACGCAATAGGAAAACAAGATACAGAAAAACAAGATGGTTAAACAGGAAGAATTTAATCAAAAATGATAGATTTTCTCCCACAATGACTAGCAAAATTAATTCGCATTTAAGGGAAATCGAGTTCGTGCAGACTATATTGCCTATCTCAAAGATAATACTTGAAACCGCAACGTTTGATCCACACGCACTTAAGAACCCTGCTGTGTTGAATAATAAGTGGTTATATCAAAAAGGTATCAACTATGGCTTTGCTAACACTAAAGCATATGTCTTGGATAGAGACAATCACACTTGCCAACATTGCAAAGGTAAGTCCAAGGACAGCAAGCTTGAAGTGCATCACATAGTCTTTAGGAGAAATGGTGGAAGCGATGAAGCTAGTAATTTAGTTACCTTGTGTAAAATCTGTCATGAAGATCTGCATAGCGGGAGCATAACGCTCAAGGGTGGGAAAACCAAAGGTCATCTAAAACACGCCACTCAGATGAACAGTATAAGGACTCAACTCCTGAGATTACTGCCTTGTGCGGAAGAGACTTTTGGATTTGTAACCAAGGAACATAGGCAGTTATTAGACCTGCCTAAAGAACATCATATAGATGCGGTAGCAATTGCCAGCCAAGGCAATGAAGTTCAATTCAAAACCAATGTAGTGCTATTCAAGAAGTGTGTGTCTGACGGTGATTATCAACAATCTAAAGGAATCAGATCGGAACAAAGGATCACGACAGGTAAAATTCAAGGGTTCAGGAAGTTTGATAAGGTTAGGTATTTAGGTGTTGAGTATTTTATCAAAGGTAGAATGTCAACAGGATATGCAATCCTAATGGATGCCAAAGGAACTAAAATTACCCTAAAACCAATACCGAAGTTTGGCAAAATGGAGAGAGTACAAGCGAGGAAATCGTGGATTATATCTCAAGAAACCATTCAAAATATCTCTTAATGGCACATTTAATATTTGTCTCGAAATATCGCAAGCAGTTATTGATCAAGTATGGTAACGAAATTAAGCAAATATTGAGCGATATTGCAGAGGAAAAGGATTTTGAGATAATCGAAATGGAAGTTGACAAAGACCATGTTTACTTGTTAGTAAGCTACAATCCTACGCAATCCATATTGGATATCGTTAGACTTCTAAAGCAGATGTCAACCTATCGAATATGAAGACAAAACAACAACCATTTGTATTTATCGAAACAATTCTGGAAGGAAAAAACGTTCTGGAGCGATGGATACTTTGCTTGTAGCATAGGGAATGTCAGCAAAGAGACAATCGAAAAGTATATCCAAAGCCAAGGTTAAGCTACGGATGGGCTTACATCCACTAGCCTGAAGGCGTAGTGGTTTTACGCCCATACTTATAAGAAAGCTTACAATCTCGCAACGTCCATAGTTAAAAATGAGCGTACCCCAATCCGGGTGCTCTCCTTGTCTTGAATCCTCATGCTCATAAAGGGCAGTACCGTCAAACCGCCTAAGTCCCTGAGCGTCCCTCGGGAAATGCGCCGGTACCCAGTCCATAATAACCCCAATCCCTGCCAAGTGACACTCGTCGATGAAATACATAAGATCATGAGGTGTACCATATCGGCTGGTCATCGAATAATATCCTGTGGTCTGATATCCCCATGACCCATCATAGGGATGCTCAGCTAAGGGCATAAGTTCTATATGAGTATAGCCTAAATCTTTCACATAAGGTATGAGTTGTTCAGCTAATTCTCTGTAAGTCAGAAAACTTCCATCCTCTTTAATTTTCCATGAACCTGCATGCATTTCATATATCAGAACAGGCTTATCATATAACGCAGTAACAGCTTTCTTATCCTGCCACTGTTGATCCCGCCATTCGTATCCTCTAAGTTCAAATACAACTGAAGCTGTATTAGGCCTTAATTCGCTGAAAAATGCGTAAGGATCCGCTTTCAACAAAGATTGTCCATGAAAATCCTCAATATGATATTTGTATATGCTCCCTTGCCGAAATCCCGGGATAACACACTGCCAAACGCCTGAAGCTCCTAGCTTGTGCATGGGCTGCGCTTCCTTATCCCAATTATTGAAATCCCCGACGACAGAAACACTCCTTGCATTAGGAACCCAAACGGCAAAACGAACTAAAAACTCTTCTCCTTCACCAAAAACATGCGCTCCCAACATATTATGGCAGTGATAATTCGTGCCGTTATTAAACAAATAGAGCTGGTATTCGGTCAATTCTAGCTCACATGGGATATCCGTTTTATCCTGCTTCATCCGGTCCTCCGCAAATTTCAAAATAATCAATCTGCTGTGTTTATTTCTGTTTTGATTCTCTATATTTTTTCAAAATCAATATAAGAATACTTTCTTTGTTTAGTATCGGCGCAATTACCACGCTCCTAATAACAAAGAACTAAAGTTAATGAATTTAGCGGAACTAAATATATTAAAAAGCCGGACTCAACGTATCCTCAGCAGATTAAGGCAATTGATGAATCTACGCGAAGATCAGGCTCATAGTCGAAATTCTACATTAGTTTCGGATATATTGCAAGTGGCATGAAACATTAACAGAACTGAAACATGAAAATTTAAAACAATATCCAACAATACGAAACTTCATGATTTTGAAGCGTTGACCAAGCGTCAAACAATTTTGAAGAAATTACGAGTCAAATATCGACACATTTTTACTGTTTATTACATAAGTACCTGTGTCCTCGAAGGGCGCTATGCTTTTAGACATCAAAATCTCATTTAATCTCCTTACCACCAGTTCTCCCCATAAGCCTTGCCTTTGAGCCAGTATTGCGGTAAGTTGGCCAGCTTTTATAAGCCTCATAGCATCTTCGGTTTTATCAAAAGTTATCGTTATTATAGACAGTCCAAGCTCTTTCTTAATTCTTTCAGCAAGCCGATATCCATAGAAGTCGACGCAAAAAAAGCAGTCGATATCCTTAGTATTTTCGATAAGCTGCTTTAGCGTTTTCCATCGGACTTCAGGATCAGATGTTCCCGGAGCATGAACATCCAAAAGTTTAATTTCCGGGTATTGCGCCAACACTTCCTTGCAACCGTCAATCCTCTGCTTAAGATTCAACATAATCGCACTGGATGACGCACCGATTACTCTGCCTCTGCCTTTTAGCATCTTGGCGATAAGTTCACCAAGTATTTTTCCGGCCAGATAATTATCGGTTCCTATAAATCCTGTTCTTTCGGAATTAGGAAGATCGGTATCAAAGCATACTATTTTGATTCCCTTCGCAGCAGCTTTTGCTACCGCTCTTCTGACCTCATTTCCTTCAAGGGGTCCTAACCCTATTCCAGCAACGCCCCTTTCCGCCATTTCGTCTATCAACGCAGCTTGTTCCCTTGGATCATAATTTTTCGGAACGGCGCATATAATTTCGACACCGAGTTTTTTGCCCGCCTGTTTGGCGCCTTCAAAAGTATCTTTGTAGAAAGGAATATCGACACACGGAATCACCGCAAAGGCTCTTTTAACAGTAACCGGCTTATTAAAATTGTATTTTTCTATTCTCCGGTCAAGTTTGTTTATAAGTAGTCCAAGATCTGAGGAAAGCTGCACAAGAATCTCACCTGAATTGGCTTGGGAATACATAAGCGATGTTATCTCTTCGGTTGACGCCGCTGTTTTCTCTGCCACAGCCGCAATATTTACTATCGAATCCGTCAACATCTCCTTATAATTTGACAATTTATTTATACCTTCTTTAACCACCGTCAATTGACCTGACAATTCCATGATAGCACCTGAAATGCTTTTAAACGCATCATCCGTTTTGTGTACGGAACCTGTCTGAGAAAGCATGTTTTCCTTTGTGGAGTTAATAGTTTTTGCGGTTAGGGCCACCTGCCCCTGTATGCTCTTTATTATGTTTTCTATTTCGCAGCTTGAAACCATGCTCTGGTCAGCAAGCTTTTTAATCTCATTTGCTACCACTGCAAAGCCCTTGCCCGTTTCCCCTGCTCGTGCCGCTTCTATCGAAGCGTTCAGTGAAAGGAGATTTGTCTGGCTTGCTATATTGGTTATTACCATTGCAATTCTGCTTACACTTTGCGCCATGCTGCTCAGATCGCCAACTCTGTCGGTTATCTCATGGATATTCTTCTCCGATGACTTAGTCTTATCTGTGAGCTCGCTTACCTGGTTCTTGCCAAACTCAGTCATCCTGTTGACAATTTCAGCTTTTTCAGCCATCTCTCTGGCGGATTGGACTAAATACTCCACTTTTTCCACTAGCTCGGATGTTATCTTTGAACACTCTTCTGAGTCTTCCGCCTGCTGACTGGCACCCTCAGCCACCGCTTCCGATGATTCCGATATGTCTGTAGAAGCGTCCGATGTTAGTTTAACGGTTTCTGAAACTGTTTCTGTCAAGTGTTTAACTTCTGATGCAGACTGGCAAAAGTCTGCAAGAACATCATGAAACTGCTTAATAAGCAGATTAAACACCTCGCTTAATATCCTCAACTCAAGCAATATGTGGTTATCCGCTTTTATCGTCAGATCGCCATCTATCGCTTTTTTTGCGGTTTCAGCAATATTTCCTATCCCGGATGCAAATTTTTTCAGCACTATAAGAAGTATCAGCAAACCGACTATACTCAAAATAGTAACCAGCAATACGGGCACATCCGCTAATATCCGTACATTCCTCGGGAGATTTGGAGCCACCGAGAAGTAGACAGCCGATAAAATCATTACAGGAACAAAGCCGAGAAACACATAAGTCAGCATTAATACACGACTAACCGATATACCTTTTTTCATTAGATTCTCCTTCTCACAGCAAAATAGCCAATGATCTCCTCAACGCTCCGGTAAAGCTCATTTATGTTCATCACTCAATTACCGATTTTTCTTGAGGCACAAGAACAGCCGGCGGCTCTTGCCGCCAAGTATCGCAATGCAATCATATGCACTCCGGATCCTGTCTTAGATCCCTAAAATGACCTCCAAAATTATGTCGCTCAACCTAAAAATAATATTGTACCATAAACAATCTTTTATGAAATATCTTACAACATTTTACCTCGGAATACAAACAAAAATTTGGACTCCATCCGGAATCTCAAACATTGCCTAAAAAAAGATCCCAGCGGGGAAAACGCCACTGGGATTCGATATTTTTTTTAAGCATAAAAGTAGTTTTACTGTTTTTATCTGAACTCTACCCAATCCACGAAAGCATCCCATGTACCGTTGTCTGTCGTAACGACAAGCTCGATCACTTGATTTCCCGTTCCATGGCTGATATTGTTTAAAGTTTGAGTCGTCGGAGTGGTTCCGCTGAAAGTAAATGTCCCCCTTGTCTGTCCGCCGATTCTTAAGTCGACTCTGGCCGCGTTGTTGTTACTCGAAGCACCGCGAAGTGTAAAACTATGTGTTCCTCGGGTAAAATTATGCGTAACTCTGGCTAAGTCATTATTGGCATACAATCCTACTCCATTAAATGGTGAGCTGATTAGTCCCGCGTGAGGGCCGCTGCGCGTCATAGACTCGGCTTCTATTCTCGTGATCGCGCCGGGAGGAGTCATTGTCAATGAATTAAGTGTCGCGCCGCCGCTCCCGTTACTTTGAAATCCTTCTACCAATAACATGACTTCATGCATCAAACCCATTTGCATTTGTCTGCTCTCCCACGCATTGAAGTGCTGCGTAACAGATATTGTTCCGCTGGTGCGTCTTGACGTGCGAACGCTCCAAAACTGCGGAAAAGTCGCCGTGCCTATAATAGAAGGCTGGTTGGTTCGGGTTGTTCGAAATATATCATATGTGCCGCCGTCTATTGTAACGCTGCCAAGGCGCGTTCCCCCCGGCGGGCGCCAGTTACCCCAGCTCTCGATGATATAGAATTCTACCAGAGGATTAACCGTCCAGCCATAGACCCCTAAATATGCGTTGCCGGTTGTGTTTAAACTTCCGCTGAAGTTCATCGATATGTTTCCGATTTGCTGATGTGTCCGGTTTTGACCGAGCCTACGGCCTATACGGAATAAAATGTTATTGATACCGTTCCACTGACAAGTAAACGAAGCGCCGCTTCCTAATGTCATGCTTCCCGTGCCGCCTGCATCCTTCCAAAACTCAAAATCCCACCCGTTATGCGTACCGACCGTATTAGAGCTGACCGTCCGTGCGTGTGCGATTTCCGGAGGAAATATAATCGCCAAGCACATTATAACCGCCATGGAAACCGTAATTGCTTTTAATTTCATATGACATGCCTCCAATCTTTATAATATTTTTTAAATTTTAACATAAACCTATGCGTTGCTCATTAAGTTTTCTAAAGGATTTATTCCAATTTCTAAATATCTAAATAAATCGATACTGTGTCGACGCTTCATGTATACACCTTCTGCGGAATAATTCAGCTAAAGGCTTGACTCCGGGCAATTTAAAACTTGCAGACGCCCTTTACGCTCTTAATTTTGACTGCGAACGATAATGAAACGGTGTGCAATTGACCTTTTTCTTAAACTTATTAATAAAATATCCGACATTTTTGAATCCTACCTTGTCCGCCACCTCATAAACCCTCATATCGGTTGTGCGAAGAAGCTTTTTCGCCTCATCAATCCGTATTTTGGTCAAATAATCATTAAAGTACATGTTATAATTCTTAAAGAAGAGTTGCCCCAAATAAACGTGATTTAAATAAAACTCCTCAGAAATCCTCTTAAGATTAATGTTTTCATGATAATTATCCCTTATATATTTCTCGATTTTAACCAAAAGCCCTATTGTCTGCCTTGATTTAAGTCCGCTCAGCAGTTGTACGGATTCTGTTGAAAAATTATACAAAATAGCTTTAAGCTCGTCGGGTGAACTCGTTTCGCTGATATATAGCTTCGGAAGCTTGTCTATGTAATCATTCACATTTCCGCCAAGCGCATGAATCGTCTTTATTACTTCGACGATCGCCTGATTAAAAAATGCTCTGAACGACACGGATGTATAAGACATTTTGCCTAATCCGGCAATATAAGCGTCAATCAAAACTTCTATGGATGAGATCTCATTGTTTGAAACGGCTTTTAACAAGTCGTCAAAGAAAGACTCATCATCCGCTACAATAAATCCTATCATTATCCCCAACCCCTCCCTCTTGCTTTGAAATGAGTGATAAAAAAGCATTACCCGAAAGTTTCCCGTGGGATTTTTACGCTATGCCGTTGTTTTCCTGTTCGTCCCGTTCTCGATATTGAAGCCAAGCTCGTCTTATTAAATAGCCTAAGACGAGTATTCCCATTTTGATTCCCAAGCTTTTTCCGATTATAACCTCTGCTGATGAATTTAAGATATATGATAATATAAAATTATATTTTAATCAATGTAATAAAGAAAGTCGACACGGCAAAATCATGAATCCGTTTTCTGCCAATTGTCGCAAGGTAAACATTCAAAAAATACCTTTGAGGCGACATTTTTTTATGAACATCATCAGACATTCATTATTACTTTGGGAATAAGCCCGGC
>Ga0209316_100452_pt1 | contig 12822 bp, 11 predicted proteins | sample 3C3metaG_FD_184150 | JGI IMG/M metagenome (GOLD analysis project Ga0209316, IMG submission 184150) | Freshwater bacterial and archeal communities from Indian Creek, Illinois, USA - 3C3 metaG (SPAdes) (version 3) | ecosystem: Environmental > Aquatic > Freshwater > Unclassified | place: USA: Indian... | reverse complement strand
CAAGAGAAGCGGCGGCAGTATTTGGGCTTCGTGCTTTGCCGATAAAAACGATTGCTTTCAATAAAGTGAGAGGAAAACTTGCCTTAAAAGTAATGAAAGATTCGGATTGTTCTCGTTATATAGGAGTCTTAGTTGAGCTTCATAAAAAAGGAACTACTCCGTCATGGATGAAAAAATATCTTCAAACTTGCGGTATTAAACTGATTAATCCGGTGGTGGACACGTTAAATTATGTGATGATAGAGACAGGTCAGCCGATGCACGCTTTTGATGCCGAGAAACTAGAAGGAAATATTATTGTGAGAAAAGCTATAAAAGGAGAAAAAATAACAACGATTGATGGCGGCGAATATTGTCTTGAAGATAGCGATACTGTTATTGCTGATAGAGAAAAAGTTCTCGCGATAGCAGGCGTTAAAGGAGGAAAAGGCGCGGAGATCACAGACAGCACTAAAATGGCTGTTTTGGAATCTGCTAATTTTGATTCGGTCTCGGTTTATCGCACTAGTAAAAGAATTAAGCTTGAGACCGATGCCTCAAGAAGATATGGCCACGGCATGAGCTCCACGAAAGCTCAAAAAGGAATGGAGCGCGCGCTTCAACTTCTTTCGGAAATTTGCTCTATTAAAATTATCGCCACGACTGATGAATATAAAGTTAAAGAACCAAAAAAATTCATAAAATTTGACCCGATAAAATTTAAAAAAATTACTGGGGTAGATATTAGTCAAAACCAAGCATCTATAATTTTGAAAAAACTCGGATTTAAGGTGGCGGGAAATATAGTTGAGGTGCCGGCAGAGCGAATTGATGTTGCGATTTTTGAAGATTTAGTTGAAGAAGTGATTAGAATATATGGCTTAAACGAGATAAAAGCTGTTTCTCCTGTAATATCAATTGTTCCAGCGCACAACGACCCGATAATCATCTTTAGGGAAAAAATAAAGAAGGCTATGACGGAGATCGGTTTTGATGAAATTATAAGTTATAGTTTTGGGGATTACGGCGATAGCGCGCCCGAGATTATAAATCCCATAAGTCTTGAAAAGTCTCATATGAGAACAAATCTTACGCAGGGATTAGATGAAGCAATAGATAAAAACCAAAGACTTTTTGGAGAAATTAAGATATTTGAGTTTGGAAAAGTGTTTGACGGAGTTGGCAGAGAACACTGGTCTGTGGCAGTAGCGGTAAAAACTAAAAAAAACGAATATCCGTTAAGAATTTTACGTGGAGCTGTAGAATTAATTCTTCGTAAAATTGGAATTGCTGAAGCGAAATTTGTACCATCAGGACAACAATTAATTTTTAGAATAGGTAAAGAACAAGTAGGGAAGTTTACTTTATCTATGAATGGCGAGAGGGCTTTTTTTGAAGCTAATGCAGAAAAACTAATGCAGAATTCAGAAGGAGAATTTGAATATGAACCAATTTCTCCATATCCATCAATAATAAGAGATGTTTCGCTTTGGGCGGGTGACACAATTCAGATTGGCGAATTATTTGAAATCGTGAACGCTATTGATGTCGCTAACTTAAACGATGTTGATCTTGTGGATTATTACCCCGACTCACAAAACGCGCGAGCAGGGATAACTTTAAGACTGATTTTTCAGTCATCAGAAAAGACTTTAATGGATGCTGAAATTGATGTCTGGATGGATAAGATAATAACCATTTTAAGCGCTAAAAAAGGGGTGGTAATTAGATAACTTTTATGTTATACTAAACTGGTAAAAATCCGTAAAGTTACGGTTTTTTAAATTAGTAAAAAAATAAAAATGGCAAAAGAAAAAACTCAAAAAGGATCTAGCTATTCAGCTAAAGATATTTTCGTTTTAGAAGGGCTTGAGCCGGTTAGAAAACGCCCGGGGATGTATATTGGTTCAACAGATGTAGAGGGACTACATCGCCTTATATGGGAGATTTTAGACAATTCCATAGATGAAGCGATGGCGGGGCATGCTAATAATATTTCAGTAGAGCTTTTAGACTCCAAAACTGTAAGAGTAACTGATGATGGCAGAGGCGTACCGGTGGACATTCACCCTCATACAAAAAAAACGACTCTTGAAACAGTAATGACCGTGCTACATGCGGGAGGAAAATTTGGCGGAAGCGGATATAAAATTTCCGGCGGATTACATGGAGTCGGAGCTTCTGTCGTAAACGCTCTTTCCACTTATGTTAGAGCCGAGATTAAGCGTGACGGCAGTGTCTATGTCCAAGAATATGCTCTTGGAAAACCGCAGGGACCGGTTAAAAAAACTGGAAAGTCGGAAGGAACTGGAACATCTATTACCTTTTCTCCTGACGAAACGATTTTTCACGAAGTAGCTTTTGACCGTAAAAAGATATTAGATAGAATAAGACAGCAAGCTTATTTAACTAAGGGCGTGAGATTAACATTTGTGGATTACCGAGAAGAAACGCCTTTTTGTTATAGCTTTAATTTTTCGGGAGGCATTAAAACCTATGTTGAATATTTAAGCGAGGGTGGAGGAAAGTTTATACAAGATGAAATTTTTTATTTACACAAAGAAAATGGAGAAGGGAGTATTGAAGCGGCGATAGCATATACTGAAGATATTGAAACTCAAGAAATGGGTTTTGCGAATAATATTTATACTCCGGATGGCGGTAGTCATATTACCGGATTGCGTTCTGCTATAACTCGGACTCTTAACGACTATAGTCGCCAGAATAATTTTATAAAAGGAAACGAAGATAATTTTACGGGGGAAGATGTGAGAGAAGGCCTTGTTGCTGTTGTTTCGGTTAAACTTTCTAATCCGCAATTTGAGGGACAAACGAAAGCTAGGCTTGGTAATCCAGAGACAAGAAGTGCAGTTGAAATGGCTGTTAGTGAAGCGTTTAAGGAATTTTTAGAAAAACATCCGGCAGATGGTAAAAAAATAGCGGAAAAGTGTCTTTTAGCTGCAAAAGCGAGAAAAGCGGCGAAGGCGGCGAAAGAAACAATTTTGCGTAAAGGAGCGCTTGAAGGGCTCACTCTTCCTGGAAAACTCGCGGATTGTCAAACAAGAAAATCAGAAGAATCAGAGCTTTTTATCGTTGAAGGCGATTCCGCTGGAGGATGTTTTGTTGGCGACACTCAAGTTGCTTTAACTGACGGCAGAGATTTAAATTTTAAACAATTAGTCGACGAAGACAAGCTTGGAAAGAAAAATTATTGTTACACTATCAAAAATGACGGCTCTATTGGAGTGGGCTTGATTAAAAGTCCCCGAAAAACAAAGAAAAACGCCAAAATAGTTAAAGTAATTTTAGATAATGAAGAGACAATATATTGTACGCCTGACCACAGATTTATGTTGAGAGACGGCTCTTACAAAGAAGCTCGCAACCTTATCCCAAGTGATTCTTTAATGCCTTTTCGGCGTCAATTATCCAAGCTTGGAAAAAGAATAACGATTAAAGATTATGAATTAGTTTATGATCCTAAAGAAAAGAGATGGATTTTTACCCATCTTTTAGCCGATAGATATAATTTGTTTTATAAAAAATATGAGAAGCAGACAGGAGATGCCATTCACCATATGGATTTTAATAAAAGGAATAATAATCCGGAAAATCTAATTAGAATGCCCAAAATGGAGCATCTCTTATATCACGCAAATTTACTGGAAAAAACAATTCACAGAGCCGATATAAAAGAGAAAGCTAAACAAGCTCATAAATCAAGAACATACTGGGAAAAGATTAGAAAAGTTATGAATGCTCCTGAAGTGAAAAAGATGTTAAGCGAAAGAGCAAAAAAACAATGGCAAGACGAAAACTATAAAAAATATATGGCAAGCAGTTTTTTTGAGTTTTATAAGAATAACAGTGAATATCGTGAAAAAAATAAGCAAATTTTGTATGAAAATCAAAAAAAATATTGGAGTAAATTAATAAATAAACAGAAACAAGCGGAAAAAACAAAAGAGTATTTTAGAGCTCATCCGGAAAAAAGAGAAGAATTTGCTGTTTATGCTATAAAACAATGGCAAAATAAAGAGCTTTTAAAATGGAGGTCTCAAAAAACGAGAGAACAATGGACTTCGGAATTTAGAATAAGAAGAAAGGCAACTTATAATCAAACCTATCGGGATAAAGCGCTTAAACTCTTAAGAGAAATTTTTGACAAAAACAGAGAAATTGATAAAAAAGATTACAACGAGGAGAGACTAAGAAGACGGGATAAAAGTTTATTAAAATACGAAACGATTTGTCAGCGGTTTTTTGAGAACGATGAAAATAATTTAAAAGAAGCTGTTCTCAATTACAATCACAAAATCAAAAGAATAGTTAAATTAGAAAAGAAAGTAGATGTTTATGATTTAGAAGTGGAAGATACTCATAATTTTGCGCTATCTTCCGGAATTTTTGTTCATAATAGCGCAAAACAAGGAAGAGATAGAAGAATTCAAGCTATATTACCCCTTAAGGGCAAAATATTAAATGTAGAAAAGGCGCAAATGTATAAGATGCTTGCGAACAATGAAATTAGAGCGCTTATTGTCGCGCTTGGGACTGCGGTAGGCGCTGAGTTTGATATTACAAAACTTCGCTACGGAAAAGTAGTGATTATGACTGACGCGGATGTGGACGGTTCGCACATTAGAACATTGCTTTTAACTTTATTTTATCGACATTTTTCTCAACTTATTGAAAACGGACATATTTATATTGCTGAGCCGCCGCTTTATAAAGTGCAGATTGGCAAACAATATAAATATGTTTACTCTGATGCTGAAAAAGACAAGGTTATAAAAGAGATGGGCGGCAACCCGTCAATTCAGCGATATAAGGGGTTGGGAGAGATGAATCCTGAACAGCTTTGGGATACGACTATGAATCCGGAAACTCGTACTATGCGCTTAGTAACCGTGGGAGACGCTAAAGAAGCAGACAAACTATTTGATATTCTTATGGGCAGTGAAGTTGAACCAAGAAAAAGGTTTATTCAGATTCATGCCGCTTCAGTCAAAAATCTTGACATATAATTCTATAAATTATATCGTTGTAATATAAATGAAGCTCTTAAATTCTTTTATTTCTGGCGCTATGTCGGAGTTCAAACAAATAACTTGGCCTAGTAAAAAAGAAACAATTAACCTTGTAAAGGTGGTTATTATTTTTTCGATTGCGATGGCAATTTTTTTAGGTGTTGCCGATTATGGTTTTAGTAGAATAATGCAAATATTTGTACTTAAAATTTAATTTTTATGGCACGTAAACACCAAGGATATAAATATCAAGAACCCCACAAAACCATGCGTCAAGAAGAAGAAACAAGACAATGGTTTGCTGTGCATACTTATTCCGGCTATGAAGATGCTGTTATGAGGTATTTAACACAAAGAATAGATTCGCTAGGCGTAAACGATAGAATATTTAATATCTTAGTGCCCAAAGTAAAAAAAATAAAAATAAAGAACGGCAAAAGAATAGAGACAGAAGAAAAAATATACCCAGGGTATGTCTTAGTAGAAATGTTAATGGGACCGGACACTTGGTATATTGTAAGAAATACGCCTAGAGTGACTGGCTTTGTAGGCGCGGATAGTGCTACGCCATCACCTTTATCCAAAGAAGAAGTAGACTTGCTTATAATGAAAATGAGCGACGGAGAAAGCGGCTTTAAGATGGATTTTCGCGTAGGAGAGCTTGTCCGTATAATAGACGGCCCATTCAAAGAATCAGATGGTAAAATAGCGGAAATAGACGAGGCAAAGGGTAGGGTAAAAGTTTTGGTTCCAATATTCGGAAGAGACACGGCTGTAGAAATAGACGCTCTCCAAATACAAAAAATATAAACGTTGCAAAATATCAGATATTAATATAAACTAGCAAAACTAACTAATAGAAAATGGCAAAAGCAATAAAAACATCGTTAAAGTTACAAATACAAGCGGGTAAAGCTAATCCCGCGCCCCCGGTAGGCCCTGCTCTTGGTCAGCACGGAATTAATATACAAGACTTTTGTAAGCGGTTTAATGATGAAACACAAAATATGGGGTCAGACATTATCCCTGCTGAAATTACTATATTTGAAGACAGAAGTTTTACTTTTAAGCTCAAAACTCCTCCAGCTTCAGATTTATTGCGCAAAGCCGCTGGCATAGAAAAAGGCTCTGCTATTCCGCATAAAAACAAAGTAGGCAAAATTTCTAAAGATGATTTAAGAGCGATAGCGGAGAGAAAGATGGAAGACTTAAATACAAGTAGCGTTGAGGCTGCTCAAAAGATTATCGCTGGCACCGCAAGAAGTATGGGGATTACGGTTGGAGATTAATAATTTTTCTTTGCGGAAAAAGATTAGGGTTAATAGTCTATAGTTTTTATCTATGCTCATGGCTCTATATTAGAGATCTGCTAAAACTAACAATCGCTAACTATAATTCTTGTTATAGATTATTTTATAATTTGACACTAAGTTCATCTTAATTTAAGATTCTGAAAGTAAAAAAACATATCAAATGCCACCTCCAGTTAAACATCATTCAAAATCAAAAGTAGGCAGAAGGAGATCACATCAAGCTAAAAAGAAGATAAATCTTATTGCTTGTAAAAAATGTAGCCGACCAACTCTTGGTCATAGAGTTTGTCGTGAATGTGGTCATTATGATGAATAAAAACAACGTTTTATTTTATGTCCGCTAGGCAAATAGGTCGCTCTATAGTTTTACAATCTCTATATGAGTGGGATTTTCATGGAAAAAAAGCCGCTCTTGCTGATTTCTTGGAGAGAAATTTAAAAGAATTTGCGCCAGGACTTGATGAAGAAAGTTTCGTGCAGACTCTTGCCTCGGGAATAGGGTCAAAAGTTACGGAAATAGATGAGATAATACAAAAAGCAGCTCCGGAGTGGCCCCTTGAACAGATAGCGGTAGTTGATAGGAATATATTAAGAATAGGTCTTTATGAGCTTTTATTTGCTAATCACAAAGAAGTGCCTCCCAGGGTTGCAATAAACGAATCTATTGAGCTTGCAAAGGCGTATGGAGGAGCAAGTTCCAGCAAATTTGTAAATGGCGTTCTTGGTACTATTTATCGGGAGATAGGAGAACCAGATAAAAATGAAAAAACTAAAAAAGAAAAAAGTAACGAGAAAAAGCTTATAGAAGAAGAAATAGAAGACGAAACGGTATTTCCATATCCTGTTATTGATACGGGCTTTAGCGCTGAAAATACCGACCTTCCTTTTGATGACACGATTTCTTCCGGAGAAACCGACTTATTTGAAGAAAAAACAAACAACTAATGAATACTAACGAATTTCAAGCTGATATAAGTATCTTGTTTAAAGACGACAGAATTTTAAAAGAAGCCTTAACTCACAGGTCTTATCTTAATGAAAATCAAGACTGGCCATATGGGCATAATGAAAAACTGGAATTTCTAGGAGATGCCGTGCTGGAATTTGCCACAACTAAATATTTATTTCGCGCTTTTCCAAAAATGGAAGAAGGAGATCTCACAATGATGCGAGCGGCGCTTGTTAATACAAGAATGCTTGCTCAAATTGCTGGCAGTATGCATCTTCAAAGTCATCTTTTATTGTCTAAAGGCGAAGGAGCGCAAGCGAACGGGCGAGCAATGGAGACAATACTTGCTGACGCGCTTGAGGCTCTTATTGGCGCTATATATCTAGACCAAGGGTATGATGTAGCTGAAAAGTTTATTAAAGAAAGGATTTTGTCTCGCGTAGACGAAATTAAAAAACAAGGATATAGAGACCCTAAAAGCGTTTTGCAAGAAAAAACACAGGATGCGATTAAAGTCACTCCAACATATAAGGTTCTTGAAGAATCTGGTCCGGAACACCAGAAATCTTTTAAAGTGGGAGTCTATTATAAAGATAATCTTATTGCTGTTGGGGAAGGACTGTCTAAACAAGAAGCAGAAACAGTGGCAGCAGAAAAAGCTTTAAAAACTTTTTTACAAAAAGATAAAGTGTTATAGTGAAGTAGGCGGCGGATGCGCACTCGCTAAACACAAAGGTCTAATCGGGGTCACCACCGCCGCCTTCTTGTAACTAACAATTTACGGCCTGTTTTGTTGTGCGCGATTTTATAAATAAGGAATCTTTTTAGGATTTATCTCGTTGCACGAGATTTAATTGAGGTCGAAAAAAACAAAGAAAACTTTAAAGCTATTTAACTTTAACTAATAACTATGACAGTTTTATTACAAAATATTCCGCTTGCGGACTATACGACATACAAAATTGGCGGTCCAGCGAAATATTTTGCTGAAGTAAAAAATGAAGAAGATATAGTTGATGTTTTAAATGAATACAAAGATTATTCATCAATAAATAAAAAGATTTTTATTCTTGGGGGAGGAGCTAATACGCTTTTTTCAGATGAAGGATATGATGGTCTTGTGCTTAAAATATCTATGGCAGACATAGTGATGGGTGACGATAATACAATTTGTATTGGCGCTGGAGCAAAGCTACAAGATATTCTTTGTTTTGCGGCGGAGCGCAATCTTACAGGCATAGAGTGGGCGGCAGGAATCCCGGGCAGTTTTGGCGGAGCCATAAGAGGAAACGCTGGCGCCTTTGGGAAAGAAATGAAAGATTGTGTTATTTCAGTAAAAAGCGTAGCAATTCAAAATTGCGATAAAGTTATTGAACGACAAAACAATGGTGAAATATTTGGGTATCGTACCAGTGTATTCAAGTCGGTGGCACAGAATGAGATTATTGTCTCTGGCGAGATTAAGCTTACGCCTGGAAATGCGACGGAAATACAAGCAAAAATACAAAGCCATCTTGATTACAGAAAAGAAAAACAACCTCTTGAATGGCCTTCTGCCGGTAGCACATTCAAGAATGTAGCTGCATCTAAGATTACACAAGAGCAATTGCAAAAATGGAGCAGCGTTGCTAAAACTGATCCGGTTTTTGTAATTCCGGTGGCATTTTTAATATCAGAGGCGGGACTTAAGGGAAAGACTATTGGAGGAGCGATGATTTCTGAAAAGCACTCTAATTTTTTTATTAATACAGGCAATGCGAAAGCAAGTGATGTAAAAGCGTTAATTGATTTTACTAAAAAAACAATTCAGGAAAAATTTGGTATAACAATAGAAGAAGAAATTCAGATTGTTTCTAAGTAAAAAACTTATACACATATATTTTTTATTTATTTTGTTGTAAAATAATAATAAGAGTTTATGAAAATATTTGGTCGGATATTTTCATTAACTTGTAACATAATAAAAAAATAAAAAATGGTTAATAAAAAGAAAAAAGCAATCAAGAAAGTTGTAAAAGCGAAAGTTACTGTTAAGAAAGCAAAGGTTGTAAAGAAAGTTGTAAAAGCGAAAGTTGCTGTTAAGAAAGTAAAAGTTGCAAAGAAGGTTGTAAAGAAAAAGAAATAATCTTTCTTGATAAAAACCGCCCTAAACAGGGCGGTTTTTGTTTATTTGTGTATAAAATTATAATTTCTTTTTAGACTTTTCTTGTCCTACTAAGGATTGCTTACAAGACTATTTTTTTATTTCTTGCTTTATGATATATTCTGGTAAATTTTTAAAGAGAGCAAGCTTATAGGCATAAACTAATAAGTCGCATCTATAATAGGTACGGTTTGTTAGTTTTATTAATTTTTTGCACCTTATGCGTTTATATTAATATTTTATGTCTTGAGTAAAGTTTTGTATAAGGCGTGTGTATAAGTTTATAAATATATCATATAATGAGTTTATGAAAATCAATATTTCAGTAAAGAATCTTGAGCTTTCGCCTGCTATTAAAGAACGCATAGAAAAGAAAATGGGTTCTTTAGATAAGCTTATGAAGAAATGGGAAGAGGAAGGAAGCGTAGAGCTAAACTTTGATGCTGGTAGAACGACTAAGCATCATCATAAAGGCAATGTTTATTACGCTGAAGCAAATCTTAAAATTCCTGGAAAAATGATAAGAGCGCATAAAACTAACGAAGATTTGCATGCCGCAATAGATGCAGTCAAAGAAGTACTTTCCGCAGAAATAAAGCAATATAAAGAAAAATCCAAGTCAACCTTGTAATTTAGACCCTCAAAGAGCATAATTCGCTTTATATGTTTAATCTTTTTTCGCGTCCAAAAACTGCTAAAGACAATGCTTTACTTCAAAAAATCAACGATTTAGAAAATCAAATTGAGGTTTTAAGCGATGAAGAAATAAAGAAAAAAAGTCTTGACTTGAAAGAGCGAGCGGTCGCGGGCGAATCTTTTGAAGAGCTGTTGCCCGAAGCTTTTGCTTTAGTAAGGGAGTCTGCGAAGAGAAATCTAAATCAAAGGCATTTTGATACGCAGATACTAGGAGGCATTAATTTGCATAAAGGCGCGATTGTTGAAATGATGACTGGAGAAGGTAAAACACTTGCTGTTACGGCACCCGCGTATCTTAACGCTCTTGCGGGGAAGGGCGTGCATATTATTACGGTTAATGATTATCTTGCAACTCGTGACGCCGTATGGATGGGGCAGATTTATCATTATCTTGGGATAAGTACCGCCTGCATAGTCCACAGCGGAGCTTTTATGTATGACCCAAACTTTAACGCTAATCCTGAGGTTACTAGCGAAGAAAAAAAAGCGGATGAAAAAAGAGATAGCGTCGGTTTTTTTCTTGTTGAGCATAAGTTTTTGCGTCCGATTTCAAGGCAGCAAGCGTATGCGGCAGACATCACTTATGGCACCAATCATGAGTTTGGATTTGATTATCTAAGAGACAATCTTGCTCCGCAGAAAGAGGCGCAAGTACAAAGGGGGCATCATTTTGCCATGATAGACGAGGTGGATTCTATTCTTATAGACGAGGCAAGAACGCCGCTTATTATTTCAGCGCCGGATGCTGCATCAAGCGACTACTATAAAATAATGTGGAAGGCCGTATCACGCCTTGAAGAGGGAGATGATTATACGGTAACCGAAAAAACAAAATCTGTGGCGATACTTCCTGCTGGCATAGATAAAGTGGAAAAATGCGCGGGCATAGATGATCTTTATAGTGCGGAAAACATTCGACTTGCTCATTATGTAGAAGAGTGTCTAAGAGCTAAAGCCTTGTTTTTGAAAGACAGAGACTATGTCGTGCAAAACGGCGAAGTTATTATCGTAGACCAATTTACCGGCAGACTTATGCGAGGGAGAAGATATTCTGGAGGATTGCATCAAGCTATTGAGGCGAAGGAAGGCGTAAAAGTACAGGAGGAATCCAAAACTTTTGCTCAAGTTACCATACAAAATTATTTCCGGCTTTACGGCAAAATATCAGGAATGACTGGCACCGCCCAAACATCCGCGGAAGAGTTTCATAAGGTTTACGGAGTAGAAACAATCACTATCCCTACCAATAGGCCGCTTATAAGAAAAGATTTGTCAGACCTTATATATAAAACAGCTGACGCGAAATTTAAAGCAGTTGCGGAGGAAGCGCTTTCTCGCTCTGAAAAAGGACAACCGGTTTTAGTTGGCACTGTTTCGATAGAAAAGAACGAACTGCTTTCGCAGTACTTGACTCGTGCGGGCGTAAGATATGAGATATTAAACGCAAAGAATCACGAGCGAGAAGGTTCAATAATAGCACAGGCGGGAAGAAAGGGAGCTGTAACGCTTGCGACAAATATGGCGGGTAGGGGAGTAGATATTGTGTTGGGGGGTAGTCCACACGACGAAGAAAAAGCGAGAGAAATTAAAGAACTTGGAGGGTTACATGTCATAGGCACCGAACGGCACGAAGCGAGAAGAATAGATAATCAGCTTCGCGGACGCTCTGGCAGACAAGGAGACCCTGGCTCTTCACAATTCTTTATTTCTTTGGAAGACGATTTAATGCGTATATTCGGGGGAGGAAGAATAAGCGGGATGATGCAGGCCTTAAATGTGCCGGAAGACCAGCCGATTGAATCAGGCCTTGTAACTAAGGCGCTTGTTTCGGCGCAAAAAAAAGTAGAAGGTCTTAACTTTGATGCCCGCAAACACTTGCTCGACTATGATGATATCTTAAACAAACAAAGAGTGTTTGTATATCACCGTAGACAGCGTTTACTTGAATCTTCCGGAGAAGAATTAAAAGAAATTATAATTGGAATCATAGAAGCGAAAGGAGAAGGACAAGAAGAGAAAGAAATAAATCGGATAAAAGAACTTATCCAAAAAACTGAAAATGCGGAGGCGTTTAGATATCCTTTGCTTGCTATGCTAGACACTCTTTGGATGAATCACTTGGAAGACCTTGAATCTTTAAGGGAGTCTGTGAGAATTAGAGCGTACGGACAGCATGACCCACTCGTGGAATATAAAAGAGAAAGCCATATTCTTTATAAGCGACTACTTGAAGCATTTGACGCGTGGGTATACGACAATTTATCTAAAATTCAAATTATTCCGCAAGAACAAGCAAAGCCTCAAGTAAGCCAAGCGGCGCGAGCGGCGGAATTAAATATAAGGCAAGAAGATTTTATAAAAATTGGCAGAAACGACCCTTGTCCTTGCGGCAGTGGGAAAAAGTTTAAGAAGTGTCATGGAGCGTAAAGCCCCGTATTCGTTTTGTACTCTTTAAACTTTTAGCCTTTTAAGCTTTTAAACTTCTCGCAGAGTAGAGCGAGCTTAAGCCTTCCGCGGAAGAGGACTCTGGATTCCCGCTTTCGCGGGAATGACGGAGAGAGATACGGGAATGACAAGGAAAATGAGGGAATGATCTCGCTTCGCGAGATCCCGCAAAGAGGGACAAAAAAAGAACGCGAGAATGACAGGAATAGATGTGGGAATGACGAAAAAGAACGAAGAGGAATAATGCCCTGAGGCTCTAAATTACAT
>Ga0209316_100450_pt1 | contig 12848 bp, 11 predicted proteins | sample 3C3metaG_FD_184150 | JGI IMG/M metagenome (GOLD analysis project Ga0209316, IMG submission 184150) | Freshwater bacterial and archeal communities from Indian Creek, Illinois, USA - 3C3 metaG (SPAdes) (version 3) | ecosystem: Environmental > Aquatic > Freshwater > Unclassified | place: USA: Indian... | reverse complement strand
GGTATAAGTCTTGCCGACTTGCCTCGCGCCGCTTAAGATAAGCGGCATCCTGAGCGAACCTTTGTTTTTCCATGATAGTAGCTGTGTTTCGATTTTGCGTTTCATGATGCTCACCTCTTTTACATTTTACCCATAATATCATAGTTAAGTCAATAAAATTATGACAACACCAGAATTTTATTGACTTAACTATAGCTTGCTCTATGACGGTAAATACTACGAAGAAACGTATCAAAATCGCTAAACCACCGGGACAGTTCCGGCGACACTTACATTTTAAGATGCGGGATGCGAGAGGCCTGACCTTCGGCTTCCAGCCTCTAATGTAACCGTCCCTGAGAATCGTTCTTTAATACTTCATTAAACAATTTTTGCTGTAGTACTACTTAACCTGTCGCCAGAGAATTTGGGACTTTAACTCTACACATTGTCTTAAACAGAAAAATAACATTCTCCCGAAATCATGAATTGTGATAAAATAAAGCAAAAGCGAAATTATTGTATCAAGGAGTAAGCTTATATGGGCAAATTTCAAATCGGCGTGATGGTTGATTCATTTAGACTTGAGCTTGAAGACGGAATCCGCAAAGCAAAAGAGGTTGGGGCAGCAGGGATACAGATCTACGCCACATACGGCAGGATGGCTCCTGAAAACCTTGCAACTGCGAATCGAAAAGAAATTCTTGATATAATTAAATCTGAAGGACTGGTTGTTTCAGCTCTGTGCGGCGATTTCGGAGGGCATGGATTTGCCAGAGAGGAACACAATGCCAAAAGGATTGAGAGATCAAAAAGAATTATTGATCTTGCTAAGGATCTAGAGTGCAACGTAGTTACGACCCATGTAGGCGTGATACCGGCCGCAGAAGGACATCCCCGCCGTGCGATTATGAGAGATGCATGCGAAAAGCTCGGTGAATATGCCGATTCGGTCAACGCGTTTTTTGCGATTGAAACGGGACCTGAGCCGGCACATGTGTTAAAGGGCTTTTTAGACAGCCTTTCGTCGAAAGGCGTCAGAGTGAATTTTGATCCTGCGAACCTTGTTATGGTTTTAGGCGAAGATGCAGCTTTAGCCGCAGAAATATTGGGAGAATTCATTGTGCATACCCATGCCAAAGATGGGATACTTTTCAAAAAGACCGATCCTGAAATAATATATAATTCCTTTGCGGAAGGCGGAATTGAGGATTTCAGGCTTGAGGATTATTTTCAAGAAGTGCCTTTGGGGAAAGGGCAGGTCGATTTTGACAGGTATCTTGATGCGCTTGCTAAAACCGGCTTCAAGGGCTTTTTGACAATTGAGCGGGAAGTTGGGGAAAATCCGGAGCAGGACATATCTGAAGCTGTACGATTCCTAAAATCCAAAATCTAATATTGGGGACGGTTCTATCGATGGGACGGATCTGCTTTCTCTTCCTACCTCTCACTGCAAGTAAATCTGTTGTTTGGCAAAAAGAGCAAAACGTTTAATGATTACAGGAGCATATATATGTTAGAGTCTTTAAAAACCCCCACCATAATCATTGACATTGCTAAGGTTGAAAAAAACATTGAAGCGATGTCGGAAGTAGCCAGGCATAACAAACGTAACCTGCGTCCGCACATAAAAACGCACAAAATTCCGGAATTGGCACGCATGCAACTTGATGCAGGAGCAATCGGCATAACGTGCGCAAAACTTTCCGAAGCGGAAGTGATGGCGGATGCCGGAATCACAGACATTTTCATCGCATATCCACTTATTGAAAGAGAAAAAATAAAGCATGCAATTGGACTTGGTAAAAAAATAAGGATGATACTAGGAATTGACAGTTTTGAAGGTGCTAATTTGCTGTCACAGGTTGCATGTACACTAGGAATAGAGACAGAAGTCAGGATTGAGGTTGATACGGGTTTGAGAAGAACCGGCATACCAGCGGAAAATTTACTGGAACTCGCAAGACATACTAAAGGATTGCCCGGCTTAAATCTTACAGGTATTTTTACATATAGAGGATTGATTCTTGACGCAAAACAAACGGATGACAGGGAAGCTGCAGGCAAACAGGAAGGCGAATTGCTTGTTTCTTTAGCCGAAAAGTTAAGAGTTGGAGGCATAGGTATAAAAGAAATCAGCGTAGGGTCGACGCCTACTGCTGAATTTGCAGCAAAAGTCGATGGTGTAACTGAGATAAGACCCGGGACATACATATTTAACGACATAACGCAGGTTAAAGCAAAATCAGCGACTATTGAGGATTGTGCGGCAAAAGTGCTTGTAAGCGTTGTAAGTACGCCAAGCGAAGATATAGCAGTTGTTGACGGCGGCAGCAAAACTTTCTCCACAGACGCGAAAATGGAATCCTTCCCACATTTTTTGAAAGGTTATGGGAAAATAGATGGACATGAAGACTTAATACTTGATCGTTTGTGGGAGGAGCATGGTGTTGTAAAGAGCAATTTGGGCAAAACAAATTTGAAAATAGGCCAAAAGCTTATGGTGATACCCAATCATATCTGCACTACTATTAATCTTCATGATTATGTATATTTTTCAAGAGGTACTGATTCGTTTCGAAAGGTTAAGGTTGAAGCGAGAGGCAAGCTTTGGTAGAAAAAAAGGTTTAATAGCTGCGATAGCAGATCTGTCCCATCGATAGAACCGTCCCCAATATTTTGTTGACAGATGGTATTTTTGCTGATATGATTTTTATCAAATATCATACGGGAAATCCTTTGACCAAGCGATAAGACCCGAACAGGCTACCTTAAGAGAGCCGGTGGATGGTGTGAACCGGCGGGCGGTTGGGTTGCATACTCACTTGCGAGGAGTGGTCCGAAAGTTTTAGTAGGGCTAAACGGGTCGGCGCCGTTAAAAGCCGCAGGTTTGATTGAACCTAATGAGGCTGCTTTTCGTGAGAGGGCAGTAAAACAGGGTGGTAACACGTAAGTTAGTCCTTTCGTCCCTTAATGCGGCGAAAGGATTTTTTATATCTTACGGGGAAGGAGATTTTGCATGAAACACATTTTAAGCGTACTTGTAGTTAATAATCCGGGAGTATTGGCGAAAGTGGCGGGTCTTTTTAGTCGCAGGGGTTTTAACATCGATAGCTTAGCGGTTGGCGTTACTAATGATCCTAATGTGTCCAGGATGACAATATTGACTGAAGGTGACGACTCAACAGTCGAGCAGATAGCCAGGCAGCTTGGTAAGTTAGTGGACGTCATTAAGGTCACGAATGTGAGTGAAAATTCGGTGACACGGGAGCTTGCGCTTATAAAGCTTCGTACAACTTCGGATACAAGGGGCGAAATTATAGAGATAATAAATATTTTCAGAGCCAAGGTAGTTGACATTAGCACCGACTTTTTGACAGTCGAGATTACCGGAAACTCCGAAAAGGTCAGCGCACTTGAAGATATGCTAAAAGATTTTGGTATTGAGGAAATGGTGAGAACCGGGATTATTGCGATAAGCCGTGGGAAGACGGTTTAAATAATCAAATTGCGGAGGAAATGAAAATGGTTAAGATGTATTACGAGCAGGATGTAGATGCAAAGTTTATAAAGGATAAAAAGATCGCGATCATCGGGTACGGAAGTCAGGGACATGCTCATGCGCTCAACCTTAAGGAAAGCGGCATCGACGTAAGAGTGGGGCTTTATGCCGGAAGCAAATCATGGGAAGCTGCGGAAAAAGCTGGACTTAAGGTGATGGACGCGGCACAAGCCGCTAAAGAAGCGGATATTATTATGATGCTTGTTCCGGACGAAAAACAGCCTAAGATTTTTAAAGAAAGCATTGAGTCGAATTTAACAAAAGGAAATGTTTTGATGTTTGCGCATGGATTCAATATCCATTATGATCAAATAAGACCTTCTGCAGAGGTCGATGTTGTGCTTGTTGCCCCCAAAGCTCCCGGGCATACAGTAAGAAGCCAATATGCGCAAGGTTACGGCGTACCGTGTTTAGTGGCAGTTTATCAGGATTATTCAGGCAGCGCACTGCCGATTGCGCTCGCATATGCCAAAGGACTCGGCTGTGCAAGGGCGGGAGTGTTGCAAACGACAGTCAAGGAGGAAACGGAAACCGATCTTTTCGGTGAGCAGGTTGTTTTGTGCGGAGGAGTATCAGAGCTTATAAAGGCGGGATTTGATACTCTTGTTGAAGCGGGTTATCAGCCCGAAGTCGCGTATTTCGAGTGTCTGCATGAATTGAAGCTTATTGTAGATCTGATAAACCAGGGCGGTTTAAGCTTTATGAGGTATTCGATAAGCGATACGGCTGAATTTGGAGATTATACCAGAGGTAACAGGATTATTACGGATGAAACCCGTAAAGAGATGAAAAAGATTCTCTCAGAAGTTCAAGACGGTATATTCGCAAAGGAATGGATACTTGAAAATCAGGCGAACCGGCCGTCGTTCACTGCTGTTCGAAGGCGCGAGCAGAACCTGCTGATTGAAAAAGTGGGCGAGGAGCTTCGCGAAATGATGCCGTGGACGAAGAAGAAGTAAAATTTAAGAAAAGCAGCAGGCTCCTTCTTCAATGCTTTTTGTTAATTCTATCGAAAGGAGGTTTTTAAAATGAGGATATTGATATTTGACACTACTTTAAGGGATGGCGAGCAGACGCCCGGAGTCAATTTGAACATAAGGGAAAAACTTGAGATTGCGAGGCAGCTTGAGCGACTAGGGGTCGACTGCATTGAAGCGGGCTTCCCTGTTGCCTCAAAGGGTGATTTTGAAGCTGTCAGAGAAGTCGCCAAAATGGTCAGAGAACCGGTGATAACAGGGCTGGCAAGAACTGTCAAAGGCGACATCGATACGGCATGGGAGGCTCTAAAATATGCCGCCCACCCAAGAATTCACACCTTTATAGCGACTTCTGATATCCACATGAAGCACAAGCTTAAGATGGAGCCTGCCGAAGTGGTAAAAAGGGCTGTTGAGATGGTTAGGTATGCCAAGTCCCTATGCCCGCAGGTTGAGTTTTCGCCTGAGGACGGAGCCAGGACGCGCCCTGAATTTTTGTACGAGGTACTCCAAGCGGTTATTGCAGCGGGAGCTGATGTCATAAATATTCCCGATACAGTGGGTTATTCAGTACCTAAGGCATTTGGCGATCTCATAAGGGGCATTAAAACCAATGTGCCCAATATCGCTAACGCTGTATTAAGCGTTCATTGCCACAATGATTTAGGCCTCGCGGTAGCAAATTCGCTCTCTGCAATTGAAAACGGGGCTACGCAGGTTGAATGCACAATTAACGGCCTTGGAGAGCGAGCGGGAAATGCCGCGCTTGAGGAGATCGTGATGGCGCTAAAAACACGTAAAGACTATTTTAGTTTTGAAACCGGTATAGTGACTGAGCAGATACACCGCACGAGCACCCTTGTAAGCAATTTGACGGGTGTGCAGATTCAGCCCAACAAGGCTATAACGGGAGTAAACGCGTTTGCGCACGAGTCGGGGATACATCAACACGGAATGTTGACTAACAGGGAAACTTACGAGATAATGACCCCTGAGTCGATCGGTCTTAAAAAAAGCCAGATGGTACTGGGCAAGCACTCCGGAAGACATGCCTTCGAAGAAAAACTCAAAGAGCTGGGGTATGCGGAATTAAGCCAGGAGATGATCAATGAAGCATTCGCAAAGTTCAAGGATCTGGCTGATAAGAAAAAGCATGTGCTTGACAATGATATCGATGCTCTTGTAAGCGAAAAGGAAGTTGAGTTTGCTCAGGCTTTTGAGTTAGAATACTACCAGGTGTCCAGTGGTAACAACCTCACCGCTACTTCGACGGTAAGGCTTAGAAGACAGGATGATAAAATAGAGGAAGCCGCTTGCGGAGACGGTCCGGTTGACGCTACTTTTAATGCGATAGATCGCGCCATTGGAATGGAAGTGACTTTGAAAGAGTATTACTTGAAAGCTGTGACAAGCGGCAAAGACGCCTTAGGTGAAGCGACCGCAAAAGTGTCGAAAAACGGCAAGGTTTTCACGGGTCGCGGAATAAGCACCGATATTATAGAGGCAAGCGCTAAGGCATATATTAGCGCGATAAACAAAATGATGCTTGACGTTGAATGAAAAGGAGATGGATTAAATTGGGGATTACACGAACTTGAAGAAAATATATGTTTATGATTCGACTCTACGAGATGGGGCGCAGGCGCAGGGCATATCGTTTACGGTTAACGATAAGCTTAAAATTGCTGCGAGCCTGGATGAATTTGGTATCGATTACATTGAGGCCGGTAATCCCGGCTCAAATCCCAAGGATTTGGAGTTTTTCGAAAGAATAAAAAGAAAGCCGCTTAAAAACGCAAAGCTTGTAGCGTTTGGAAGCACAAGACGCGCCAATATCAGAGCGATAGACGATGCTAATGTAAAGGCAATATTAAGCGCCGATACTCCCGTGGTGGCAATTTTCGGAAAAAGCTGGGATTTTCATGTGACCGATATAATAAGGACTACACTTGACGAAAACCTTGAAATGATACGTGATACAATTGCGTTTATGAAGGAGCAGGGAAAAGAAGCGGTGTTTGATGCCGAACACTTCTTTGACGGCTATAAAGCCAACCCCGAGTATGCCTTGGCTTCACTTGAGGCTGCGGTACAAGGCGGAGCGGACTGGCTGGCTCTTTGCGACACCAATGGCGGTGCATTTCCTTCTGAAATCTACGAGATTGTCAAGACAGTCGGAGAAAGGTTTTCGATTCCTATTGGGATACATTGCCATAATGACGGAGGTATGGGTGTGGCCAATTCCGTAGCCGCAGTTGAAATGGGAGCGTTGCAGGTACAAGGAACGATCAACGGCTACGGAGAACGTTGCGGCAACGCTAACCTTTGCACTATTATTCCGAATCTGCAGCTAAAGCGGGGGTTTTCTTGCATACCAACCGCAAATATGGAAAAGCTTACATCACTTTCAAGATATGTAAGCGAGCTGGCAAACCTTACATTCAGCGATCGCGACCCTTATGTTGGCAACAGCGCTTTTGCGCACAAGGGTGGTATGCACATCGACGCTGTGCAAAAAAACGCCGCATCGTTTGAGCATATATCTCCTGAAGCGGTAGGAAACGAAAGACGGGTTTTAATGTCCGAGGTTTCAGGCAAAAGCACAGTTCTCGCGAAAGTGCAGAAAATTGCGCCTTGGGTGTCTAAAAATTCCGATGTGACGCAAAAGGTTATAGACAGACTTAAGCAGCTTGAGCACGAAGGTTACCAGTTTGAAGGTGCGGAGGGCTCGTTTGAGCTTATGGTGAGAAGACTTCTCGGCAAGGATCAACCGTTTTTTGAGGTCAAAAGCTTTACCGTGCTGTGCGAGGAGCATTGGCAGGCGGATTTAAGCGCTTCTGCTATGATAAAAGTTAGGGTTGACGGCATAGAGGAGCTAACGGCAGCAGAAGGCGACGGACCGGTTAATGCTCTTGATAAGGCATTACGCAAGGCTCTGGAGGTTTTTTACCCGCAGCTTAATATGATGAGGCTTATTGACTTTAAGGTAAGAGTTCTTGACACTGACAAAGCTACGGCCGCCAAGGTGCGTGTGAATATTGAATCAACTGACGGTGAAGAATCCTGGAGCACGATGGGGGTTTCGTCCAATATAATTGAAGCCAGCTGGAACGCGCTTATTGATTCTATAGAATATTTTCTTTATCGACAGATCGATTGTTGTGAGGAGGAGAAATCTTAATGGGGATGACTATGACCCAAAAAATACTTGCCGATCATGCCGGGCTTGATCGTGTAAGAGGCGGGGAGCTTATCATGGCCAGGCTTGATATGGTGCTTGGAAATGATGTAACAACGCCCGTGGCTGTTAAAGAGTTTGAAAAAATAGGTGTTGACAAAGTATTTGACAAGAAGAAAATAGCTATTGTAGCGGATCACTTCACGCCGAATAAAGACATAAAATCCGCAGAACAAGTTAGGGTAATTCGTGAATTTGCCGAAAAAATGGAGATTGAAAATTTCTTCGAAGTAGGAGAGATGGGGATTGAACACGCACTTTTGCCTGAGAAGGGGCTGGTTCTGCCGGGCGACGCTGTTATCGGCGCTGATTCGCATACCTGCACATACGGGGCTTTAGGAGCGTTTTCAACAGGCGTCGGAAGCACAGACATGGCTGCGGCGATGGCAACCGGGGAGGCGTGGTTCAAAGTTCCAAGCTCCATAAAATTTGTGCTCAAAGGAAATTTTAACACTTGGGTGAGCGGCAAGGATTTGATACTTCACATCATAGGCATGATAGGTGTTGACGGGGCTTTATACCAGTCAATGGAATACGTAGGTGAAGGAGTCGCTTCTATGGAGATGGCCGATCGCTTTACCATAGCCAACATGGCGATTGAGGCGGGAGCAAAAAATGGCATATTCGGCGTGGACGAAAAAACGTTTGATTATGTAAAGGTTCGCGCGAAAAGAGCCTTTAGGGTATATGAGGCGGACAGCGACGCGGAATATGAAAGGGTAATCGAGATAGATTTATCAAAGATTCCCTTGACAGTCGCATTTCCTCATCTGCCTGAGAACACAAGGCCGGCAGAAGAAGCAAGAAATATCGTTGTAAATCAAGTAGTCATAGGATCATGCACCAACGGCTGGATTGAGGATCTAAGGGTTGCGGCGAAGATTTTAAAGGGTAAAAAAGTCAGTAAAAAGGTACGTACTATAATTTTCCCCGCTACGCAGGCTATCTATCTTCAGGCTATGCGTGAGGGGCTGCTTGAGATTTTCGTTGAGGCGGGATGTGCGGTTAGTACACCTACCTGCGGTCCTTGCCTTGGAGGTCACATGGGCATACTGGCGAAGGGTGAGCGTGCTGTTGCCACGACTAATAGAAATTTTGTAGGCAGGATGGGGCATCCTGAAAGCGAGGTCTATCTGGCATCGCCTGCGGTGGCCGCGGCATCAGCCATTACAGGTAGGATTTCGACTCCTTGGGAGGTTTTGTGATGTTAACAGGAAAAGTTTTAAAATATAAAGACAATGTCGACACGGATGTCATAATACCCGCAAGGTATTTGAACACAAGCGATCCTAAGGAACTTGCGGCTCATTGCATGGAGGATATAGACAAAGAATTCGTAAATCGTGTGAAACCAGGCGATATTATGATCGCAGGCAAAAACTTCGGCTGCGGATCGTCAAGAGAACACGCTCCGATTGCCATCAAGGAATCCGGAATAAGCTGTATCATCGCCGAGACTTTTGCGAGGATATTTTATCGCAATTCGATTAACATAGGGCTTCCGATACTTGAATGTCCTCAGGCTGCAAAGGAAATTGAGGACGGCGATAAAGTAACGGTTGATATCAAATTGGGTGAGATCGTGAATGTCACAAAGGGAAAGCGTTATCAGGCACAACCTTTTCCGCCATTTATGATGGAACTTATGGAGGTCGGCGGGCTTATAAACTTTGTCAAAGCAAAAATGGCGAGTAAGAAGACTGTATAGTGCTGTTTTGCGATTGAACAGGAATCGGTATAATTACCGCATAGGGGATCTATTATTTGATTGAGGGGACGATTATGGATTTAAGCGGTGTAATCGAATTGTATAAAGCCCACATCATCGAAAATACAAGCAAGCTCATACAGATACCAAGTGTTGAAGCGGCTGCCCAGCCCGGAAAGCCTTTTGGAGAAGCGGCTGACGACGCGCTTTTGTTTTGTCTTAAACTTGCGCAAGAATTAGGATTTATGACGGGAAATGTGGACGGGTACGCAGGGTATGCGCAGATGGGTGAGGGCGATGAAACTCTTGGTATTCTTGTTCATCTTGATGTAGTGCCTGAAGGCGCAGGTTGGACTTATCCTCCCTTTTCCGGAGTAGTACATGACGGCAAAATTTACGGGCGTGGAGCGATTGACGATAAAGGTCCGGCAATAGCTGCCCTTTATGCTATGAAAGCAGTAATGGATTCCGAAGTATGTCTTCGTAAAAAAGTAAGACTTATTTTCGGGCTTGACGAAGAAAGCGGCTGGAAGGATATGGAATATTACTTCAAGAAAGAACCCATGCCTGAAACGGGGATTACACCCGATGGATGCTATCCTGTCATATATGCTGAAAAGGGTATTGCTGACGTCGCAGTAAAAAAGTGTTTTAAGCCAAGTGACTTCGTAACGCTGCGTTTGAGTTCCGTTATAGGCGGTGAGCGCCCCAATATGGTGGCCGACAGCTGTGAGTGCGTTTTCAAGCCGCACGGGCTTAATGAAAAAGTGCTCGTTAGCGTCGAAACCTTTTTCTCGATAACCGGTGAGCGTCTCCAAACCAGCTTTGACGAGAAGGGAGCTTTGACAATCAAGGCCAACGGCGTTTCGGCACATGGAAGCACGCCTCAAAAGGGGAAAAACGCCATAGCGATAGTATTATCTTTTTTAGCCACTCTTGGTTATGGCGAAAGCGAAATGGAACGTTATTTGAATTTGTTAAACGATAAGATTGGTTTTGACACAAAGGGGATTGGGCTTGGAATAGATTGTGAGGACGAGTCCGGAGAACTTACGGTGAATTTGGGGACGCTCGAGGCAAATGCCGATGGCGGTATGGCTTTATTGAACATCCGTTATCCGGTGACTTTTAGCGAGGATGCACTGCTTCAAAAAATCAAAGAAGCTTTTTACGATGAAGATTTAGAGATTTTAGTCAAAGGCCGTCATAAACCGCTTTATGTGCCAAAGGATCATCCGCTTGTGAAAAAGTTGCTTGAAGTCTACAATGAGCAGACAGGACAAAATGCGGATGCAATCGCCATAGGTGGCGGAACATATGCAAGGGCGCTTAAAAACGCGGTGGCTTTCGGCGCGGTGTTTCCCGGCAAGCCCGATTTGGCGCATCAAAAGGATGAGTATATAGAGATTGAGGATTTAATTTTAAATGCTAAAATTTATGCCCATGCGATAGCTACTCTTTGCATATAGCCATTGAGTTATTCCGCGCTTAATCTGATAAAGTATGCGATGATGTATTGACAACGTTATCAGTGAAGTATCACGCTCTGTGGTATAGTCTGTTTTTCATGTTCCAAAAGTGCCTTTTTTATTTCGAGTCCTCCGCTGTAGCCGCCCAGGCCGCCGTTTGACGCGAGAACCCTGTGGCAGGGTATTATTATGGGCAATGGATTTGCACCGCAACTTGAGCCTACTGCACGGTAAGCCCGCGGACTTTGAATTTTTTCGGCGACTTGCGAGTAGGTTAGAGTCTGGCCATAGGGAATTTCGTCAATCGATTTCCATGCGCGTATTTGAAACTCAGTTCCCCTCACATAAAAAGGGATGTCAAAGATCGTTCGTCTACCTTCAAAGTATTCTAAAAGCTGAATTCCTGCCTTATACGATCGAGGGTCGGATATCTCATGCTTAAAGCTAGTTGACTCAAAAGCTTGTGACACTTTTTTTGAATCAGCAAACAAAACCATGTAAAGCGTGTTAAGGGTTAAGACCAATGTAATTGGTCTTATAAACACATCAATCGGTAAAAGAATAATGGGATGTTCCCATTCAGGTAGATTTCGTAACGCCAAAGAAGCATCCGCATTACTTTTAGTATTCATTACGCTTTACCGTCGCAACCTAACACATTGACCAGCTTCTGCTTTACTATGGTCTTTATCGCCGCGCGAGCCGGGGAGAGGTACTGCCTTGGATCAAAGTGGCCTGGGTTTTCGGCGAAATATTTCCGGATAGTCGCAGTCATAGCAAGCCTTAAGTCCGAATCTATATTGATTTTGCATACAGCCATTGCAGCGGCTTTCCTGAGCATTGATTCGGGCACGCCTTGAGCGCCGGGCATATCGCCGCCGAATTTGTTTATCATTTCAACGTATTCAGGTATGACAGAGGAAGCGCCGTGTAAAACAATCGGGAAACCCGGAAGTCTTGTTTGAATTTCTTCGAGTATGTCAAATCTGAGCATAGGTTCGCCCTTGAATTTAAAAGCGCCGTGGCTTGTGCCGATCGCAATTGCCAGCGAATCGACTCCCGTTCTTGACACGAATTCCTGAACTTGAGCAGGGTCTGTGAAAGCTGAGTCTTTTTCTGACACGTTGACGGCGTCCTCAATACCGGCCAAACGGCCAAGCTCACCTTCTACGACCACGCCTTTATGGTGGGCATAATCGCAAACCTGCTTTGTTAACTTTATATTCTCTTCGAAAGAATGGTGGGATCCGTCTATCATGACGGAAGTAAACCCGCCGTCTATGCACGATTTGCATATCTCAAAAGTATCGCCGTGATCAAGGTGTACGCATATCGGAAGATTGGTTTCGATGAGTGCGGCTTCGATAAGCTTCATAAGATATGTATGATTGGCGTATTTTCTTGCGCCTGAGGAAACCTGAAGTATCAAAGGGGCGTTGACCTCTTTGGCGGCTTCGGTTATTCCCTGCACTATCTCCATATTGTTGACATTGAAAGCGCCTATGGCATAACCGCCCTCATAGGCTTTTTTGAACATCTCTTTTGTCGTTACAAGAGGCATTTTTGTCACTCCTTAAAATTAGCTGGGCATTTAGCCTTCGACACAATTCTATCAAAAGTTTTGCAAAAATCAAGAAGGATTTAATGCGTGTGATAAGGGAAACCAGCTTTTGCGCTAAGTTTCTTATAAAACCCTCCGACAGTTTAATGGCATGCACAATCAAATGTATTTAAATATGCCGGTAGCGTGAAAAAGCTTATGCTCTAAATTTATACTACACAACTCTAATAGCGAATTCCGGACATCGGGGAGTGCAATAACCGCAGAGTAGGCATTTGCCGTGGTCGACTAACACCATTAATGTAATCACTCTTTCGAAATAAAACAATAATTTGTACCAGAGCTATATTATAA
>Ga0209316_100449_pt1 | contig 12896 bp, 10 predicted proteins | sample 3C3metaG_FD_184150 | JGI IMG/M metagenome (GOLD analysis project Ga0209316, IMG submission 184150) | Freshwater bacterial and archeal communities from Indian Creek, Illinois, USA - 3C3 metaG (SPAdes) (version 3) | ecosystem: Environmental > Aquatic > Freshwater > Unclassified | place: USA: Indian... | reverse complement strand
TCGCCAAGTCAAAATTATTATGTAAAGAGATTATGTAAAGAAAAATACTGTAAATGCTGATAATCAGGCTGCTTCCAATAGATGGCGGTGGTAACTTTGCATAACGATATGCTTTCCATAAAACATCTTATGTAAAGCTTTACATAAGATGTTCCGTATCCTGAAAACCGACCTGGAAATACGCCCTGTTTTCCATAAAACCGACGAAAACACGATGGCTCACCTGTTTCTTGCCGTACTGGCATACCAACTGGTAAGTACCATTCGCTTTCGTTTAAAAGCAAAAGGGATTCACCACAACTGGTCGCATATCGTAAGGATAATGAACACGCAAAAAGCGGCAACAGTTACCATGCAGGACAAAAATGACCGGAAAATCTACATCCGAAAATGCAGTAAACCTGAAATCAAAGCACGATTCACATTTTAGAAGTTGTGGATATCTGTAATGCACTGTGGATGGATGCAGCATTTGCAATCAGGTGCTCATCAGTATGCATAGCCGAGGCTACCTGCAAGCCAAACGGCATTCCTTTGTTGCTGCAACACACAGGAATAGACAATGCCGGCACCCCCAGAAATGTCCACGGAAGGTTCATCAGCGGGCTACCGGTCGAAGCCAAACCGTATGGAGCAAAAGAGGTGGTTGAAGGCGATATCAACAAATCGAATTCAAATTCAGACATGCTCCTCTGGAACGATTTCCTCAACACTTCCCTTTGGTTCAGGGCATTTTGATAATCAGCATCGGGAATTGCCCATCCTTCATTGAAGAGATTTTTAGAGTGCGAACTATAAAGGGACTCGAATTTGGAAAACCAAGTTTGATGCACCCTTGCAAAATCATAAGCAATTATGATTCTGTGCAAACTGTTGATTTGGTCAATATCTTCAAAAGCAAGTAAGCCGGATACCGAAAAACCCGCTTCTTTCAATCCCTCATGAATCTTTTGAAACTGTATACGGATTTCTTTATCTGTCTGGTCAAGGTATTTTCCTGTTACTACTCCGATGCGCAAATCCTTCTTTTCTTCTGATTCAGTATGGTTCCAGTCTGCAACAAGCGCTGAGCAGACCAACCAGATGCCTTCCAAATCATGGCAAAAAAACCCGACATGGTCGGCCTGGGGTGAAAAGGGAACAATACCTTCCACCGGAATTCTGCCCTGTGTGGGTTTGAACCCGAACACTCCGCAATAGGCTGCAGGACGCAACACCGAACCTATGGTTTGCGTCCCCAAGGCTAAAGGCACCAAACCGGCGGCAACTGCCGCAGCCGAGCCACTGCTCGACCCTCCCGGAGTATGGTTGATGTTTACCGGATTTCTTGTTGGGCCTGGCTCAAAATAGGCAAATTCGGATGTTACCGTTTTCCCGGCAATGATAGCCCCCTGCTCCCTAAGGCGCGAAACTATCCAGGCTTCGTTGCCTGCAAACTCCGGAGCCGGCAATTTCGACCCGGCATGGGTTGGAAACCCCCTCACACTGAAAAGATCCTTTACACCAACAGGAATACCAAACAATGGAGGCCTTACAGCAGGATCGGGATATCGCTCAAGCAATTCCATTGCTTCCTGCATCATGCGCTGCCGTCTGCCGGCTTCGGGAAGGAAAGCATTAATCACCGGATCCACCTCATCAATTCTGTTGCAAGCGGCTGTAATAAACCCCAAAAGGTCGGTACTGCCATTTTTTAACGACAGCAATGTGTCAGCAAGTGGAAGGTTTTTGTAGTACATGAAATACAATTCAATTGAATGCTTTGGGGTTTTCTAATTTTCCCAAACAGCCAGCCACCTAATGGATTAAATCACCCCTTCCTTCTTCAGCGCTGCAACTTCGGCCTCTGACAAACCCAGATATTGGGAATAAACTTCCAGGTTGTGCTCACCAATTTCGGGAGCAGGTTTTCGGGTTGGGCATTCAGGTAGTGTGCTTATTTTAATGGGGTTTCCAGCAATTTTAATAGTTCCGGCAACCGGGTCGTTCAGCTCTACCAGCATATTGCGGGCGGAAAGTTGCGGATGGTTCAAAATTTTGTCAACGGTATTGATCAGGCTGCATGGAACCCCGGCAGTGTCAATTATTGTAACCCATTCTGATGCAGTGCGGGCCTCAAAAATATCAGATAGCACCTTGTGGAGAGTGTCCACATTGGCCGCTCTAAGATTATTGTATCTGAATCTCTGATCGATGCACAGCTCTGGATGATTTATCGCCATACAAAACTTCTCCCATAAGGAGTCGTTACCCACTGCAACCACGAAATAATCATCGCTTGCCTTGAACGCCTGGAAAGGAGCAATAGTAGGGTGCCTGTTGCCCAGTGGCTGGGGCGAAACACCTTCGACCTGGTAGCGGGCAATAGCATTTTCGAGCATGGCAATCTGACAATCGAGCATTGATACATCTACCTTCTGCCCCTCCCCTGTTGCATTCCGGTGGTTTAGGGCGGCCAGAATCCCGATGGCAAGAAACATTCCCGCCGAAATATCACCGAGCGACATTCCCACGCGCGTAGGGGGCATTCCGGGCCATCCGGTGATGCTCATAATTCCGCCCATGGCCTGAGCTAAAATATCATACGAAGCTTTTGACGCAAAAGGACCGGTATGTCCAAAACCCGAGGATGCAGCATAAATGATTCCGGGATTGATGGCTTTGAGCTCCTCGTATCCCAAGCCTAATTTTTCCATGGTTCCCGGCCTGAAGTTCTCCACCACAACATCAAACTTTTTTACCATATCGCGGATAATTTGCTTTCCCTTTTCGCTTTTCAGGTTCAGGCTAATGCTTTTTTTCTCTTTATTAATACTTACGAAGTACATACTTTTCCCATTCACAAATGGTCCGAAAGTACGGGAATCATCGCCGCATCCGGGCAATTCAACCTTTACAACTTCGGCACCCAAATCATTGAGAATCATTGTACAATATGGTCCAGCCAAAACTCTGGTCAGGTCTAATACTTTAAGGTTTTCTAATGGTTTCATAGCGAATTATTATTTGTATTTATTTATTTTGATTATTGAGTAGTGTTAAGCATATTTTTTCGGCAGTAATGGGCATAGATGTAATTCTTATACCCAGGGCATCGTCTATGGCATTAGCAATTAGTGGCGCGATGGGTATCATGGGATGCTCACCAATACCCCTTGCTCCGTAGGGGCCATCTGGCTGAGGTACTTCAATTATGATTGGGATGATTTCGTCGGGAACATCCAGAGCGGTCGGGATTTTATAATCGGTAAAGTTGGGATTGAGCATCTTGCCCCGGTGGTCAAACTTCATTTCTTCGTACAACACAGTAGAAATCCCCTGCAAGACGCCGCCAATAATCTGGCCTTCCACAAGGCTGGGGTTCAACGCTTTACCGGCATCAATGGCCTCAACAATTTTTTTAACCCGCACCTTACCTGTTTGTTTGTCCACCTCAATGATCGCTGCGGCAGCTCCAACGGTATAATGCACATTGGGGTGCCCTCCCTGACTGGTTTCGGGATCGGCATTGGTGGATGTATATTCGGGCATAAACACCCCGCGCCCTATTATTGGACCTCCTTTGAAGGAGCCATCTTCGACCTGGATTCCATTGATGATAAAGTCTTTTAATGGTAGTTCAAAACCCGGATCGGTGTAACATTTTACCCGCTCATTCTCTAAGTAAAGCGTTTCTTTGGGAAGAAATTTTGTACGACTTACCAAGTCAAATATTTGCTCCCGGGCATCAATGGCAGCTTTTCTAACGGCATTACCGCAGCCCCAGGTTACATGCGAGGCAACCGTTTGCCACTCGTAAGGATTACGGTCTGTGTCGGGGTTCTCTGTTCTGATTTTTGAAGTGGGCACCGAAAGCTCTTCAGCCGCAATCTGTGCCATTACGGTAAGGAAACCTTGCCCGATATCCATTCCCGAAACCAACAGATTGATGCTTGCATCCTCATTGAATTTCAAAAAACACGATGAGGCAGCGTTTGGAGGCATGGCAGGCGCCTTCCAGAATAGTGAAAATCCTTTACCAATGGCAATATTGGGGTCTTTAGATTGTATCACCTCTTTCCATTTGATCTTCTTCTCAACGGCATCTATGGCCTGATGCAAGCCATTCGGATTCATGTGCGCACCGTAAGCCGTAAGATCGCCCTCCTTAATCGCATTGCGGCGGCGAATCTCCACGGGGTCAATATTCAGTTGCTTGGCAATGCGGTTCATGTGAGATTCCAATCCAAACAGAAACTCGCTATATCCGAAACCGCGGTATGGTCCTCCGGGTGGAAGATTTGTATAAATGCAGTATGAATCTATTGAGGCATTTTCCACCTTGTAAGGCCCTATTGCCGAAAGCCCCACGGCATTGACCACATTGGCCCCGTACTCCACATAAGCTCCTGCGTCCCAATACAAATCGTGCTTCAGGGCGGTGATTCTTCCGTCGTTTTTCACACCGATTTTCAGTTTGGCAACAACCCCAAGCCTTTGGTAGGTATTGTAAAATTCCCTTTCGCGATTCCAAAGGATTTTCACAGGGTTCCCAGGTACTTTTATGGCTATTGCGGCAGCCAGAATTTCCATTGTAACACCTGCCTTGGAACCAAAACCGCCGCCAACATGAGGAGCAATAACCCTTACATCGTTGTGCCCTATACCCAATGGTGCCAGGGCATTGGCAAACAGGTTGCGCTGGGTATGGGGCGATTGCGACGAAGCCCATACGGTAAGCCTTCCCGAAAGGTCGTATTTGGCAACAGCAGCATGATACTCAATGGCACAGTGCGAATATCTGGGAACCGTGTAGGTATCCTCCAAAACGAAATCGGCTTCCTCAAACCCTTTATCCACATTGCCTTTGCGGATTTTGCGGTGGTGCGCAACATTGGTATCGGGTTTTGGGAAAAACCAGGGTACATGCTGGTAATTTTTCAAATCCGGGTGGATCAACTCTGCACCTTCTGCAATTGCTTCAACGGGACACAAAACTTTTGGTAATGGCTTGTAGTTGACCCTTACCAGCTTAGCCGCTTTCATAGCTGCCTGTGGTGTGCGGGCCACAACGGCTGCAATCTGTTCGCCGAAAAAACGCACCCGGTCCTGAGCAAAAATGTAACGGTCTTTCATATACAACCCAAAATTGTAAGGGAAATCCTTACCCGTTACCACTGCAACTACCTCAGGAACTTTCTCAGCCTCCGAAGTATCAATGCTGAGAATCATTGCATGGGCATGAGGACCCTCAACTATCTCGGCATACAGCAGATTGGGGCCAAATTCCAGATCATCGGTGTATAGAGCCGCACCCGTAATTTTCTCTTTGCCATCAACCCTTATGGCCGATTGGCCTATATATTGGAGTTTTTTCATGGCTATTCTTTTTTTGTTGCGTGTAATATGGCATCCACTACGGGAATATAACCGGTGCAGCGGCACAGATTGCCTGCAATGGCCTCTTTAATGTCGTGTTCGGTGGGATGGGGATTGTGGTTGATTAGCTCGGTGGCCGACATGATCAATCCAGGAGCACAGTATCCGCATTGAAACACATTTCGCTCATGAAGGGCTTTTTGCAATGGACTAAGTCCATGGCGGGATATGCCTTCCAATGTTAGAATTTCCTGCCCATGGATTTCAATGGCAAGCATCAGGCAACTTCGCACCGACTTTCCATTGAGGTGTACGGTGCAGGCCCCGCAATCGCCACTGTCGCAACCGCATTTGGGACTTTTAGCCCCAAGCCTGTCGCGCAGCACCTCAAGCAATACCTCATGAGGTTCCACATTCAGGCTCCGGCTCTCGCCATTAAGAATAAAAGATATTTTGGTCATGGCATTACAATTTTGTGATGAGCTTGGGTGCTTTCAGTCTATCCGCCGCTGTGGCAATAGCCCTTTCGAACATTACCTTGGTCATGTGCATACGATATTCGCGGGTAGCTCTCTGATCTGTGATAGGGGCAATTACCTGCTCGATCATTTCTTTGGCTTCAGCAATGCTAATGGGCGATAAACCGCGTGTTCTCAAATGATTTTCTATTTTGGGCGACCTTTTGGGTATGGGCCCAACCGAACCAAATGCTACCCGACAGTCTCCATCGGCATATAACAAAACCCCAACATTTGCCTGCGAAAGGTCTTCTCCCGAATATCGCATCATCTTCTGGTAAGCACTACCACACTTTGCTTTGGGTAATGGTATGGAAACCCTCGTAACCAACTCGCCTGGCACGATCGCAGTTTTTCGGTTGTCAACAAACCATTGGTGAATAGGCAACAACCTAACGCCTTCAGCGCCATGCAATTGCACAACAGCATCATGAACCAGCAATGGTGCAGCGCTATCGAGGCAGGCTACAGCCGAGCAAATATTGCCAACCATTGTGGCCCTGTTGCGCACCCCGCCCGATGCTACCAGTCCGGCAGCCTCATAAAGGATATATGCATGTTCTTTGACTTGCTTTGATTCCCTTATTTCGGTGAAGGTTACAAGTGCCCCCAGGTGCAAATATCCCTCGCTTACCTCAATTTTTGATAGGTCTTTCAACCCCTTGATATCAATGATAACTTCAGGCACCCGATACCCCAACTTCAACTCATTGATCAGGTCTGTGCCACCGGCTAATATCCGGGCCTTTGTGCCGTGTCTTCCAAGAAGCTCTACAGCCTCTGTGATTGAAGACGGCTTAAAATATTCAAACTCATAAGGAATGGGCATGGCTGAAGATTTGGCTATTTGTTTGTAAAAACATCAAAATCTATTCATTAGGGGAGCGTTCAGTTGGGAGCATCAATTGCAACAACTCTGCACATTGCCGACTCCATTTCTATTCCCCGCAAGGGGAAAAGGCCTATCCAAACCCTCTTGTTATTTACCTTGTCAATATCCCCGCCAATATTTTCGGCATGTACCAATCCCTTTGGGAATAGTTTCAGGTGCATTACCTGATAATAAATTTCGGGTGGGAACATTTCGTCCCATTTCTTGCCATAATTAGTCACCAATTTCGCTTCGGCTTCGCGGAAGCGTTTGGGATGCCAATCGCGAATAATGGTGTTCATGGGATGATCCGCGCTACCGCAATCCACTCCAATCCATTTGATTTTCATATCCAAAGCCCATTGATGAAAATCCGGGCTGGGTCCGGGATGGTTCACAAAATACCGCACCTCATCCGATTCGGGCTGGTCCCAGGCATAGCGGTGAAATCCGGTATTGATAATGAGAATATCTCCTTCTTTTATTTCCACTTTGCGCATCAGCATTTCAGGGGTGTAGAGACCATAGTCTTCCACTTCGTCGGAAATATCCACTACTACTCCGGGTCCATACCAAAAATCCAGAGGGGTGTGGCCAATGCTGCGACCGCTGGAATGAAAATGGATTTCGCCGTCAATATGGGTGCCCACATGATGGCTTGTAGTGATGATCTGGCCATTGGCGCCCTGCCCCATGTGAGCCCCGGCAATGCGTTTGAAATACTGTATCTGCAGGGGCATGTAGCTTGGCCATGGCGGTGTGTGTATGCTCAATGGCTGTGTAAGGTCATAAATTTTGACCTGATTCATCATATTGAAAAAATCCTGGATTTGCATAATGTACTTCAATATTAAGTTGATAATTTTGTTTTTTCAAAGTTGTTATTCAGTTCACATTTAATGGTCCTAATTTAACAAGACCCTTTGAATAGTTCAACTTTTTTCTGGCATTAAGGGGCAATTTTATTCTGTTTTCTAACACTATGAGCAAGTCCTTCGAAGGCTTTTTGAAAGGGCAATGAAGGAGCGCTCACCACCCCTGCGCCTACCTGACCCACACCCGGCTCTTTATGAGCCACGCCGGTATCAATAAACGGCGTAATACCGGTTTCCACTGCCTTGCGTACATCAATACCCGTAGGAGTTCCCCTGAAATTGAGATAGGGAATCTGAAAAACATTGTTCTCGGCTGAGCAAATCTCGTACATATCGAGTGTGTACTGAACGGCATCGGCTGCTGTGCCACCCACAAACTGCACTATAGCAGGCGCAGCGGCAATGGCAAAACCACCTAATCCATAAGTCTCGGTTATGGCCGAGTCGCCAATGTCAGGATTAGCATCCTCTTTACTGAATCCCGGGAAAAACAATGCATCAGGAACAAGGGCATCGCCGGTAAACCATTCATCGCCTGTTGCGGAAATTTGAATACCGAAATCGGTACCATTGCGTGCCATTGCCACAACAATGCTACTGTAGGGAATACCCCTTGCCGCATCCAGACAACATTTGGCCGCCGGCATAGAAAGGTTGAGGAAAAAATGGTCGTTTCCGTTGATGAAATTGAGAGCCTTCACAGCATCATCTCTGTTTGCGCAAGTACTTACTATTGCCGGCACTAAGGCTCGGTACAAAAGCGATGTACCCGCTCTGTTGCGGTTATGCACTTCATCGCCCATGTGCAATGCCTGGGCAATTATACTTTTCAGGTCAACGGATCCAAGCGATGCAATGGCATCTTTGAGCGTTGGATACAGGGTGCTTTCCATCCACCTGAGTTTTTCAATCACCTCAGGGCCAAAGGCACCATACCTCAGCACCTTACCCAAACCTTCGTTGAGAGTACAGTAAGCATAATTACCAAAAGCCTCATTTTTTACTATAAAAACAGGCATAGATGCCGAAATGATGCCGGCCATTGGCCCTACAGCGGAATGATGATGGCAGGGCGCAAAGTCAATTTTTCCGGAGGCAGCCAGCTTTTGGGCCTCCTCGGCGTTTGATGCCAATCCTTCATAGATCAATGCTCCCATGATTGCACCGCGGGTGGGGCCACACATGCGTTGCCAGGTGACAGGCGGGCCCGAATGAAGGATGAGGTTTTTTCTCATGCCCGGTATCACCCGGGATGCAATATCCATTCCCACCAATAGCGGTTTTCCGCTTAGGATAATATCCAGGGCACGGGCATTGGCTTCATCAATTTTCCTTTTATACAATGCCAGTTCTGCGTACGCTTCTGCCTCAACAGCCAGGGGCGGACGCCAGTCAACCTGCGCAACTTCAGCGCCACACTCTGCTACACTTGCGGCAAACCCCTTTAATCCGATGTTCACAACTCTGAGGGGCTGATTAAAAATACTACCCACTGACATTTTCTACTGATTTAAATTTAAAATGATATGAATGGCCAGAAGGCTGGCTGCTGCGTTTGATGGCTGTACTTCCACCCCAAGTTCTTTCAGTTGGAGTTCTACCTTTTGTTTGTTTTGCGGGTCTCCCCCTGTGCCGCATACTGTGCACACCATAGCCATGTGTGGGTTGCGGCTGCGTGCTTCCAAAAGGGCTGGCCTTAACTCACCAACGGGATCGGGATGCGAACCATAGCCCAGCACCACATCAAAAAGCAGCACTGCCACTTCAGGATCTTGTGCTTCCTTTATGATCCGCTGGTTTCGCAGGGTAAAATCTATCATGGGATGGGGTTTGCCCCGGGTAAATTCATCATCGCCCAGGTCAACAATGGTGTGTTCGAAACTAATATTAGCATCTTGCAGTTGCAACTTACTGTCGAGGGGAGTATTGCTGTACACAGAATCCAGCAGGTTTTTTGCAATCAACTGCGCTTCGTCGCAAAGGGTGCCACCGCTGTACAAACCCCTGAGGTAAAGTCCTTTCACGCCGGCAGCCATTTCTTTTGCTTTTGCATACAAATCCCTGTTTCTCAGTTGTAATGCTAACAAACTGTCTGCAACATTTTTGCCCTTTATCAACGCTACCGCTGTGTGTGCTGCTTCTTCCAAATTTGAAGCTGCGTAAGCTCCTGCCTGCTCCAATTCTTCTCCCCTGCCTCCGATTAAAATGGCAACCACAGGTTTTGATACATTTTTTATAGATTGTGATATTTTTCCCAGAACACAGGGGCTTGGAGGTTTACTGATTAAAACAATAACTTCAGTACCGGGGTCATTGTCGAGGGCCGTTATAGCCTCAATAAAGCAAAGCCCGCCCACCTCCTTTTTGATGTCGCGCCCCCCGGTTCCAATAGCTTGCGAAATACCGCCTCCCAGATTTGAGATGATGCTGCTCACCTCCTGCAGCCCGGTACCCGAAGCAGCTACAATACCAATATTTCCCCTTTGCACCACATTGGCAAAGGCAAGGGGCACTCCGTTGATGATGGCAGTGCCGCAATCGGGGCCCATCACCAGCAATCCTTTTTCAATGCCCAGCTTTTTCAGCATCACCTCTTCCTCCACTGAGACATTGTCGGAAAACAACATCACATGCAAACCGTTTTCCAGGGCTTTCACAGCCTCGAAGGCAGCATACCTGCCGGCAACCGAAATCAGGGCAAGGTTAGCTCCGGGTAAGGCCTCCACAGCTTGACCCAAGCTTCTGTAGCCGGAACTTTTGCTCGAAATGGCCGCTTTCAAGCCCTTCAGGATGTTTTGTGCATTTTGGATGGCCCTTTCAGCAGATTCTGCATCTATTGCTTTTACGCTAATCACCAAGTCAGTATCAGTAAGCGCATCAAACTCCTTCAGATACAATCCTGCATCCTTCAACAAGCCCTTGTTCTGTTCCGAAGCCATCAACACCCCAGAATTTTCAATCCCAGGTGTTTGAGTCAGTTCTTTCGACACCAGCATTAGGGTTACTGAATCGTGGTAAGCTCCTTTTTTGATAAAACCTTTTACAATCATTATTCTGCAATTCTATGTTTAATGGCAAAAAGAAATCCCGACAAGATATCGGCCCCGGAGGTTGCACCGTGCAAAAACAGATCTCTTAACCTGTGGGTTGTATCTTGATTCTGATCAATTGCCAGGAAAAAATTTTTTAAAGAATGAAAATACCGCCCTTCGGCAGCATGCGCCAACATAGCATTGGAAATAACATTGCTGCCTTTGGAAGCCTCCAAAATCTCTTGAATCAAATTTTTGTTGTCAAAGCCATGCATCTGTTGCAGGTAATGCAACCCATAGAGCAATCCGGCTATAAAGTCGTCGCCTGCAGGTGTGGTTCCCTGCCCCAAACCTTTCAAGGAATATACTCCCCGTAATATTTGGCCTTCAGCAATAAGTGCTGTTGATGCTTTGATTGATTTTGCCAATGTAAAGTCGAGCCCACACATGATTTCCGGCTCAAAATGCTCAAAAACCGTAAAAATCAGGCTTTTCTTGGGAAAAATTTCCAAATTTTCTTGTGCCACGGCAAACAAACGGGCTTCGAACAGGCTTTCGTTGCCTGAAGCAAACACATATGTTGAGTTATATTCCCGGTAAGGGTTTCTTTGAATTTGAAAAGTGCTGCAATGGATGTAATCCGGCCCTACAGTAAGTGTTTCTGGAAAAACCAACTTTGGATTGTCAAGAAATATGGCATTGGGAGCAAGATAAAGGCGATTACGGGTAATGAACACCACTTTGCCTGAAGCATCTGTATAATTGGCCACAGCCGAATGCTCGCTGAAAAGAGAGAAATTTCCCAGAGACAATAAATCTCCGGTGCAAAATTCAGAGGTATAGCCAGATGCTGTTTCCATCTGCAATATTACACAAAAATGCACAACAAACCTTTGCGAAAGTTGTGATTTTACTGCAATTATTGCATTAAAAACTGCCGAACACTATGGTGAAAAAGGAGCAAAGATTTTGCAGAAATATGATGTAGCCCAAGCCTTCATCCCAAATTCGGCTATGCGGGCCATAAAGGTATTTTTTCGCACACAAAATAGCCAATTTTGACTGAGGATTTTCAGAAATACCAGGTACATTATTATTTGAGCAGGGCCTTGAATATGCCCTAAAGCGTTGCTTACGCTGCCGGTCAGTTTTTCAGTAGGGTTTGTGCAAGTTTTATCATGATTCTAAAGGATAAATCAGGATGTGCAACTTGATTTACGGTACCTGCGATAAAAATATTTTTCGAAGGGCTGTAATAGGCCAATGCGCCCGATAGCCCGGAATGGCCAATAAAATAGGGAATCTTACCCATGGGGTCGAAAATTCGGGGCAATTGAAACTTGTGAATACCTAACCCTGCCTGCATGGGAAAAAAGATTCGGTTCCATTGCTGCATTTCAGCGATGTAAGCGGAAGGAAACAATGCTCCTGTGAAAAAGGATTCTGTAAACTTCAACATATCTCCGGATGTAGAGACCATACCGCCATCCGGCCCGAAGGAAGCCATTGCTTTAGGAATATGCAGCACTTTTGATTTGCAATGAAAAGGCTGGGGTGTAGAGTCGGTTTCATCAAGATACAGGTAGGTATTTGACAATCTAAGAGGTCGAATAATCAATTCTTTACAATTTTCCGAAAAGGATTTGCCGGTAATGGTTTCAATAATTTTTCCCAGTAATTGAAAATTGGTATCCGAATAATGCGCCTTGTTTTTCGCACCCGGAGCAAACAATGGCTTTATAGCCTTAGCTCTTTCTATAGCTTGTTCAAACGACCAGTCCTGATCCTGGCCTTCAAACAGGTCGTCCTTCAGGCTGCGACCTTTAGCATCCTTGAGCTGAAAGTAATCGGGAAGGCCCGAGGTGTGCGACAGAAGTTGCCTGATGCTTATTTCGCCGGAGTACTCCCTGTTGTTATAAAAATGCAGGCCATGCGAAATATTGTTTTCCAAATAGGTACGGATCAAGTCGTCAAGGTTTAATTGCCCTGTTGACCTGAGCTTCATTATGATGGCGGTAGCAAAAAGCTTTGTGGTACTAGCGATAAAATAGGGTTTCTCTACCGTTAGATTGCCTGCAGTTCCAACCCAGGTTTCATCTTTGTATTGAACAGCATAGGATGTCCCGAAAATCTTTTTTTGGTCAATGGCACCATCTAATACCTTCTGCAGAAATTTTCCTTTTCCCATTTGATTGTATTTCAATTTAAATGAGTCAAATATATAGTTTTCTGCGAAAAATAC
>Ga0209316_100448_pt1 | contig 12903 bp, 5 predicted proteins | sample 3C3metaG_FD_184150 | JGI IMG/M metagenome (GOLD analysis project Ga0209316, IMG submission 184150) | Freshwater bacterial and archeal communities from Indian Creek, Illinois, USA - 3C3 metaG (SPAdes) (version 3) | ecosystem: Environmental > Aquatic > Freshwater > Unclassified | place: USA: Indian... | reverse complement strand
CGGGCACCGGGGCGTCTGGGTGCTGCTTGCGCACAAAATCGGCATACTGCCCTAGGATGGCCGACTCCATGTCGCGCGCACCGATCATGTGATACGGCACCAGCAGGAACTTGCGCCCTTCGGTCCATCCATGGCGTGCCACCACATCAGCCAGCTCGGGCGTCGCCCGGGCCTGCGCGTTGCCAGCCAGCAGCAGGTTCAGCACCGCCATGAAGTGGCTCTTACCCGAGCCGAAACTGCCATGCAGATAGGCGGCCTTGCTGCCCCCGGTCTGCACCGCCTGCTGGATGAAGCCCAGGGCGTTGGCGAACGCGTCCACGAGCTGCGGTGTGACGACATAGTCCCGCAGGGTCTGATCTGGCTCAGTGACACCTTTTGAAAGTTGCAGGACGAAGTCACCCTGATGCACCCGCTCCGGGATAGTGATGAGGTCTTTCAACAATTGCATGTGCGGACTCTTTCCCTGCGATCAGTGTTACTTGAGCGGCTTCACGCCACCGCGCCGGCCAAAACCAAAGCCCAGTCGATACACGTCGGGCATCTGAATGCGTTGATCCCGCAACCGCTCGATCAGTCCAAGCGACCTGAGATCTTCCAATAAGCCTGCGCTGCCCATTCCAAGGCTTTGAGGGGGCAGCTTGACTGCCAGGTTCGACTGAGCCAATTGACTCTTCAGGTGATCGATCGTCTTGTCTTTGATCCAAAGCCGTTCGAATTCCTCCGGCGCACAGGGCACAGTGAGCTTGCCTCGCAGGGGTTCCATCACTAAGTCAATCCACGGATAATCCTCGGTGATCACTTCAGTCACTCGAATCTTCGATGCGGCCTGTACTCCAAATTGGATGGCACGGAAATGGAGCGCGGTCTGTGCATCAGCAGGTGTGTGTTGCGCAGCGTGCCGAACGGCTTCGCTGAAACTGCGCGGACTGACCTGTCCCAAGCCATCCACCAGATGATTGACCAGCCAGGTGTAGGGCTTCCCACGCTTGTAGCCGCTGGGCCCTGCCGCCATCGCATTGCCGGCCAGTTGCTCAAAGAGTCGCTCTTGCAAGCTCTCGTCCGTACGCAGGGCACGCGGCAAGAACCAGAGTTTGTCTATCGAAGCGAATGCGTGACCAGTTACGTTCTCGGTGAGCTGGCGGAATGTGGTGCCACCTTGGGCGGCATTTGCTGCGCATTGAAACAGCAAAGCGTATAGGTCTGCGCGTTGCCAGCGTAATTCGGCCTTCCGAGCCAGAAGCTTGGAGGCATCCGGGAATCCGATGATCTCCTTATCCTGCAGCATGTCAGGGCGCAGGAATACCTTGAACCGAATACGACGGGTTGAACGGACATCCAGAGCTAATTGCAGCAGTGCACGAGCCAAGGGGCGGATCGTGGCCCAATCGTCGGCCAGTCGATCCAGTGCATCAAAAAGTATCACCAGAGTGCGCCCTTTGGCATCCAGATCCGCATCCTTAGCTCGCAGCAGCTCGTCGAATTCTTCCGGTTGATCCACAACCCATTTCACTCTCTCCGACCACTTGGCAGCCATTGGAAAGGGGGCGCCAAAGCCCGCGTTGTGTGCCAGCACCGCCCGCCAGATGGCCCGTGCGGGGTAGGTCTTGAGCAGAGCCGCCAGTACGTCTTGGCTAGGTGCCTGCGTAGAAACACTTTGAGCACCAAACGCCTGCACTGCATCGAACGAACTACTCAACCGGACATCGGGATAGGCCTCTTCGATATAGCGTCGGTGTACGTCTGATGCTAGGTGAGCCCACCAAAAACTCTTGCCAGAACCCCGAATTCCTTCAACGACGCTACTCTCAACATCGAGAGCTTTAGCGTGGCTCGGAGGCACGAAGGTGAATGCCGGTTCGCGCATATCTGCGTTGCCGGCTTGGTCCACAGTGGGTAAAGACTCCATCAGAGCCAGACGCAATTCAGTGGTGTCACTCATGAGTTAATCCCGGCAGAGCATCAATCACGGCTTGAACAAAAGGGCCGAACGCTAGATCGATGTCCGCGTCGTCCACCCCCCCCGTACTACGCCCCAGCAATGGATCAAATTCCTGAAAGCGTGCATTCCAGCGAACCCGCATTGGAAAGTGAGGGCCGTCCTCGTTACGTAAGTCGAATGAAAAAGCGCCTTCAGGAGCATCGATGCCGGGCTCCAGGGAGTCATAGATCAAGTCATTAAAGACATCCCACGAATGCTCGACGAATCGACTGGCTCGCTCGGTCTGGTCGCTCTCCGGGAACAGGGCTTGCACCATCACAATTCGCTCACGAACTTGACGCAAGACATCCGGTCGCTGATGCCAGTGACTGAACAACTGCCGATAGCCTTGCCAGTTCTGCTGAGCATCAGTCGCGAACAACAGCGCCACCGAGGCCAAGCTGCCGATGGCAACCGCGGCCACATCATGCAGGCCTGCCCGGCTGTCGATGAGAACAATGTCCGGTCGCTCCTGAGCTTCCAGCAGCTGAGTAATGCGCAGCATCCGGTCCGCGAAGGTCTTCGGGCCCGTCGGCGATGGCGTGTCTGCATACGCCCGGGCCAACTTGCTCAGGTAGGCCGTTTCGCCCTGGCCCATCGCAGCCGCAACACGAATGGAGCCCGTGACCTGCTCAGCCAACGGACTGACCGACACCATGTCCCTCAAAACATCCTCGCCCTGTCCGACCGCGTCCTCAACGAACCAGTCCACCAAGCCGTAGGCCGCAACCCGCTCTGGTGGCAAAAGCAGGCCTGACAAACCCGGCGACTCCAGATCGAAGTCGATCAGCAACACATGCTTGCCATCACGTGCCAGCCGATATGCCAGCATGGTCAGAGCTGTAGAGCGTCCAACGCCACCTTTCAATCCATAGAACACCACGCGAGGTGGGTGCCCCCCTTCTTCAAACCGGCGAGTGCGAAGCCAGTCCTGCCCAATCACTTGACGGTCCAGGAGTCGAACCATGATCTCGCGGGCCGGTACATCGCTACCACCATCCGTTGTCGATGCAGGTACGGTAACAAGTGTCTCGTACCAGTCCGGGTGTTGAAATAGCGATGCTGGATTGGAAAAGTCATCGCGAAACAGAACACTGGAGCCCGCTGAATAAGGTGCAAGCTGCGCTGCTGCACTGACCAGTAATTCAAGCGCGGTTGAGGGGTAGAAGTCGCCAGGAGATGCCGTACGACGCGGTCCTTCTTCAGCATCGCGTTCAGATTCATCTACTGCAGCACGGGGGCGCCAAGCATCGACAGCAAAGCGCAGCTTGCCGTAAACATCGCGAACAATACCGACCGACCATTGGGTAGGCAGGCGGTCGTCTTGCAGCGCTTGTGCAGCACGCACTAACGCCTCATTGAATGTGCATTTGTTCATCACAAAACTCCTCCGCCTGCTGCTTCATCTAGCAGCGCGTCCATTTCAAGAGCAGCCCACTCCCAAGCCTGCAGGGAAGTTGACAACGGAATAGCAGCATCGAACCAATAGCGGTGGTCAATGCTCCAGTTCGCAAGAGATGCCAAGTTTGGCAGTCGACTTTGCAACACGCTGGCAGCACGCCCATCAGGCAAGGTCATCAAACCATTGATCAGAGGGTCCAATTTCGGCATGTGCTCCCTGTATGGCTTTTTGATGTTGCCGTCGGCATCGACCGGCGCACCCGCTCGAACCAGCAGCGACTTCAGCCCACATTCGACGCAGATACCAAACAACTGTCCTGCGTTGGCTCGATGGCCATGGTGTTGCAGAATGTGCGCATCGCGTATGTGTCGGCGCGCAGCAATTACGTAATCGACATTCATGCCTTTTTCTTCCTTCCTCGCTTGGCGGCCACAGCAACCGGCTTCCACGCCCGCAGATCGTCCAACGTGAACCCCAGGCCACGAGCCTCTTCGGTCACGAAGCCACGGTAGTAGTCGCCCATGCGCTCGCCGTACACGGGGTCGAGCTCGTTGTGCCACTGCTGCAGCCACGGCAGCAGCTCCAGCAGGCTGGCCAGAAGGGGTTGCAGGCGCGCAGGCTCCCAGCCTTCGCTGTCCTTCATGTCCATGTAGTACCCAGCCACGGCAGTGGCTTGCTGCAGGTGGTTCCAGCCGGCCCAGGCGATGACCAGGCTGCCGTCTGATCCGCGTTCGCAGCCGGGGTAGCTCACCCAACGCTCTTTGGGTACGTCCAAACCGCCCCGAAGGCGCCAGAAATCTACCGTCAGGAAGTCCTTGTTCTGGTACTTGGGCGGCACGGGGATGGTGCCGACTTCTTGGGCCTTGCGCTCCTTGCGCAGGAACACAAACTCTTTGTTCAGTGTTTCTTGCACCCAGGCCAGTGCATCGGCATCAGGTTGTTTGCCTTGTTCGGCGGCTTGCTGGGTGACGATCTCCATCAGCTCTTGGCGACGCACCTGTTCGGCTTGGTCTATCTCTGCGTCGATGGCGTCTTCGCGGCGTTGCAGGGCCCAGGTGGCTTGCCATTGCTGGCGTTTGCGCAGGCCGGTGTCGGTGTAGCGCTGGGCGGGTAAGGCGGGCACCGACTCGCTGGCCACCAGCTCGGCCAGCAATTGCGGCAGGTCGAAATCGGTATGGCCGGCGTAGAGGGCGGCCAGGTGCATGAAGGCGGCGTCGCGGGCCACGGTGTCGGCCAAGCGGGCAGTGCTGGTGAGCTGCGCGGGCTGCTCAACGCTGGCGGGCCACAGCGTAGGGGCTTCGAGGCGGGCCAGCAGGGCATCGCGCAGCGCGGCTTGCTCCAAGTCGGGCCAGCGCGGGCTGTTCCAGCGGCGTTTGAACTCGGGGCGCTCCAGCAGGGCAATGGTTTTGTCTTGCTCGATGGCGTCGATGCGGCGCTGCACCACGGCGCGGTAGTCCTCGGGCCAGTGGGCGGGGATGTCGGTGATGGGGGTGCTACCGTGGCGCTCAAACCAGGTGGTTTGCTCACGGCCAGCGGCTATACGGCGGGCGAGCACGATTTCAAAAGCGCGCTGGCCCAGGGCGATGGCGGGCGGGTTTTGAGACAAAAAGGGGCTGCATACCTTATCTGAAAAGCGCAAGCAGCTATACAAATTATAGCATTCCCAGTCCAGTTCTTCTTGCCAGGCAATCATCTGGCCGCGCAGTTGCTCGGCCTGGGTGCGGGCGGCGTCCAGGCTGGCGCGGCTGGGCAGTGGAGCAGTGGCGGCTGAGTTTTTAGGGTCCAATGGGCCTCCAGCCCTTTCTGGATAAGCACAGCCAGCAATCAAATCAGAAGCAAGCAAGGCAGCGGGCTGCGTATGGGCCAGTTGCTGGGCCAGGGTGTCGAGCTGGCGGGCGATGGCCAGGGGGCGGCCGGGGCAGAGAGGAAAGTCTTTCAATCCGGTAGAAGCGAATTCGTAGCGGTCTTCCCAAGGATTGACCGAAACGCGAGCGCCTTCATTTCCGACAGGATCCCCGCCCTTTGGATAAAAGATTTGTTTCATCCAAAAACACGCCACCGACGAGTTAAGCAGCCCAAGCAGCCCTAGGTGTTCGTCGTCGCTGCTGCCAGCTGGAAGTTTGATGATAGGCGCGGAACGGTTAAACACCTTGCCGCCGCGATCCAACACAAAGTGGTTGTGGGTGGCGACGAAAGCAAAGCTAATGGTGGGGCCAGCTGCACGTCTTAGCGCGATCTGGTGCCACTCCCACCAAGGGCGACCTTCTTGAAAGTAGGTCAATTTTGCGAAAGTGGCGCGATTTCCAAGCACCGTGCGACACGGCCACATCCATGCGGCAAACCCCGGTGCATCTTCGAGGGGAATAAGCCCTTGGTCGTTGTACGGAAACAAAGCAGCCTCTGCTGGCGTAATTGTCCAATCACGAACTAGATCACCGACAACCATCGGACGTGTGAACTTGGGCTCAACACCTCGCCGTGTCAAGGCCGCCCAATCAGCAAGCATTACCTCATCGGCAGCCAAAATGCCAAAGAACCCCATGTCAGTAGTTTTGCTGCCAAACGTCTCCGTGCTGATAGCTTCAATTGACTCTTTGAGGTCAGCAACCCCCCCGCCCCCAATACTCCACGGGTGCTTGCCCAAAGTGGCACGGGGTGTATCTACCACGCTGACAAAGTCGCTTTCACTGCCGGCTTGGTCAATCTGGCCGACGATGGCGTTCCACACCCGCCCCTGCGCTGGGTCGGCGGGCATGCTGGGTTCGCCCTTGATACCCATCACGGTGCGTACATCCGCAGCTACCGGCGCGCGGTGGCGGCCCAGCAGGATGACGGTGGGCGTTCCGTGACCAGGTATGTAAGCCCCAGAGGTGTCCACCACATGGGTCAAATCCAAGCGTGGCAGCACCTGCTCGATGAGCTTGCTGCCGAACTCGCGCTTCATGAAGCTGTTCGCGGTGATCAGGCCCACATAGCCTGCACCGCTCCCATTTATCCCGGTCAAGGCCAACTCAAAGAAACGCTCAGTGAACGGCGCACCGAGCGAATACTTCATGTGGCAGCTAGCGTACTTGCGGCGGTAAGCCGCATTGAGAGCCGCATCCTTGACCACGATGTACGGAGGGTTGCCCACCACCGCGTGGTACTGGCGACCCAGGATGCGCTGCACCTCGGCCAGGTCTTCGCTGGCGTACGCATGGGCGAGCCCAGTGTCGGCATGGCTCTCGGCCGCATCAAACAACTCTTGACTCTGAGTCAAACCAAAACGGGTGCCGTGCAGCAGGCTGTCGCCGATAGCCACATGCACCTTGAAGTCGTGCGCGTTGACCAGTCGATGAACACCGGAGGCCTGCAAGGCAGCGACGAACAGCCGAAAGCGGGAAATGGCCACGGCAAAGGGATTGAGGTCGACCCCCGCCACTGCGTCCAGCGCCTTTTGCGCCAGGTCTACCGGGTTGCGGCCAGGTTCATTGCGCTGCCACTCCGCCAACATGCGGTGAAAGCCACCCAGAAGGAAGTGGCCTGAACCGCAGGTGGGGTCGATCATCCGCACCTCGCGGTAGCCGAACTCCCGTATCGCGGGCGTGAGCGTGCGGTCAAGGATGAACTCCTCCACGAACTCGGGCGTCTGCAACAGGGCGTAGCGCTTGCGCGTGGCTTCGGACAGATCTTGGTACAGGTCGCCCAAGAACCGGGTGCTCCAGGCCGGGTCGGTGAAGTCGTGCACCAGCAGGCCGGTGCTGGGGTCTATCTGCTGCCAAAACTGGCGCAGGGCCATGGCGGCATCACCGCTCAGCCCCAAGCGGAACACCGGGTTGTGGGCCGCGTCAAAAAAGGTCTGCAGCCCCGGGAGCGTGCCGGCCTCACGGAAGGCGGCCAGCAGGTAATGGCGGTCGTTTTGCAGCGGCTGCGCGCGAAAATAGGCCTCGTGCCGATCGCGCACCAGCGCCAGCCGGCCCGATTCGGGCGTGCCACCCAGCCAAGGGCGCTCGATGAGCTGGTTGTCTTCGATGAAGCGCAGAAACACACAGCTCAGCAGCCAGTGCACGCCGGCTTGGGTGATGACTTGGTCGGCCCAGGTTTCAAAGGTTTCGGCGCAGCGCTCGGCAGCGCGCGCGGCTTGCCATTCGGTCTGCAGGCTGGCTTTGAGCGCTGGGGTTTGCTCGATCCGTTCCAGCAAATCACCTTCCAGTCGCTTGAGCAGCTTGGTCAAGTCTGAGAGCAGTCGGGTGGCGTTGATCAAGTGAGGGGCTTTCAAGAAGCGAACGAACGGACCACGCTGCCAGCAGGCGGCCCGATTTTGGCTCGGTGTTTGTTTTCTACCCAGGCCTGCGCCAAGGCGATGGTGTGGGTGTGGGTGATGTTGTGCACCAAGGGCACGGCCACGCCGTCGATCATGGGCAGCCCCTGGTGGCTGGTGGGCAGCAGCAGCCACACACAGGGCGTGTGGCCCGGCCGGCCGGCGTTTGACTCGAGCTCGGTGACTAGGGCCATGAGCTCGTAGCGGGCCAGCAGCCCCGCGCAGACGAGCAGTATGGGCGCCGGGCTGTTGAGCAGGGCGGCGCGCAAAGTAGGCAGGGTGCGCTGCACCAGGCGCTGCAAGTTGGTCCAATGGCGGCTGCCGCGCTCGGACGCGTCTGCCTGGAGCACGATGTTCCAGTCCACCTTTAGGGCCTGGGCCTGGGCGCGCAGCGCCGACAGCAGCAGGGCATCGAAGTTGACGCGTTTGATGGGGTTGGCCGATGGCGGGGCCGATGCGCCGAAGCGGCGCAGCAGCTCGGCCTCGGCGTGCCGCGCGATGCGCGGGTGCACGGTCAGCACCAAAAGCCCGCCCTGGTCTAGCGACCGAACCAAGCGTTTTTCTATTGCTGCGGCCTCAGCGGCGTCGCCATCGCCCATCATGTGGAGCGTTAGAAGCGTAGCGTGACGAGAAAACTGGGTGGTGGTGCCGGCGCTCTGAGCACCACCCAAGGTGGCCAAGCGGTAAGCGCCTCGGCCACCCGCTGCGCTGCTGTCCCAAGTCAACGGGGCGCCCGCCTCTTCGAGCAGGCGGTCTAGCACAGGCCGATCGGGCAGCGCCAACGCCTCGGGGTAGCGGCCCCGCACCCGATCCTGAATGTCCTTGACCTTGAGCTCTGGCGCCCCCACCAGTGCACCCAGAGACTGTCGCAGCGCCTGAATGGGCGCCATGCCGCGGGCATACATTTCCTGCCGACTAGAAACCGCTGCTGTGCGGGACGCCGAGGCCGCCAAACGCAGCAGACGCGCTGGTGTGAGTGGCATGGGGGTGACGCCACCCAGTTGCTCCGGCGACGGCATGGCTACGCCTGCCAGCATCTCCAACACGCGTGCCGGCGGTAGCAAGGGGTCTGCCAGTGCGCACGCATCGGCCGCCGCGCCCAATAGGCGCGCGTACTCGGCCCACGGGGCGGCGCTGACGATCAGCGGCTGCGGCTGATGGTCGAAAGCTTCGAAACGGGGCTGTTCGAGATGCGCCTCAGCCTCGGTGGCCGCCCGCAGCACAGCCGTGGCTTGGCGCAGGCGCTCGGCATCGTCCTGCGAGGCACAGCCACGCAGGGCCAGCAGGGCCAATGCGGCTTCCTGCGCGCTCATCACATGGCCTTGGCTGCGCACCAGCGCATCGATCTGTTGCCGCAGCTCGGTGAAAGCCGGGGTCTTGAGCCAGCGCTCGCGTGCCTTGATCAGGGTGGCGGTGAAGGTGGCCCGATCGACTTCACCCGCCTGAGCGGAATCACCTAGGCTGGGCCAGCTGCCGGCCTTCACAGCGTCGTCCAGACCCAGGTAATGCGCCAGGGCAGCCTCTTCGGGCCGGTCATCGCCCGCCGGGCGGCGCGGCAACAGATGGGCGGCCAATTCGTTGACACTGACTGCGCCGGCGATTGCTTCGTCGGCGTCGTGCGCAACGCTGCGGCCCTGGGTCAGGTCCGGACGCAGGCGGGCCAACTCCTTCGCCGTGAGCCGAATCTCCTTGCGAATCTTGTCGCCGACGCCCTTGAGGTACCGAAATCGAACACGATCGACTGCGAGCAATTCGCGCGCGTTGTGGACGCCCATGCGCTCCAGCACATCCTGAGCTTCAAGGCTGTAGCCCAGTTCGGCCATGGTGGACTGCGCCGTGGCCGTGAGAGCGATGGCGGCTAGGCCAGTTTCTGCCGGCGCATCGCTGGGGTGAACGGTGCTGCGCGCAGCAAAGATCTCACGCCACGCGCGCAGCATCCCTTCGGCGTTGTCGAAGCGCTCGCGGAAATCGCGCTTCAACGCTTTTTCAAAGAACTGCGCAAAGCCTACACGCGTAACGGGATCAAAAACATCGCGCTCGATGCTGGCTTCGACTTCGAGCATGGCCGGCGAGGTCTGTCCGTCGCCCCACACCGGTGGCTGGCCCACAGCCATTTCATAAAGCGTGACAGCCAGCGCGAAACGCTCGGCGTACAGGTCCCAGCGCGGCGGCCGGCGCAGCGACAAGAAGGGGTCTAGGTAAGGGTGGGTGCCGGCTGTGATGTTTTCGGCCGGCGTACGGCACAGGGAGAAGTCGAACAAAACGAGCTGCAGTTTGCGCGTGCGGCTCTCGGCGATGCCGATGTTTTCGGGTTTGATGTCGCGGTGCGCCACCCCTTCGGATTCGAGGTGGTTGACCGCCTCGATCAGCTCTTCACCAAAGCGCTGCAGCATGTCCAGCGACAGGCGACCTTCTTCCTTGAGCTTCTCAGCCAGCGTCTTGGCGCCCGCGCTCTTGAGCAGCAATGCGGTACGCCCGGCTACCGTGAGCGTCTCGCGGTGCGCAACGATGTTTTGGTGGTGCAAGCGGGCCAGCACCTCGCCTTCGGCCAGCAAACGGTCGTTGTGAGCAATGTCGCGCGCGACCTTTAAGATAGATTCGTCGTCGCTGTCGTCACGGCGGACCAGCAAAACGTCGCTGGATGAGCCGCGCCCCATGCGCTTGATGACGGTGAATCCGCCTTCCAACCGGTCGCCCGTGCTGGCGATGCTTGGGTCCTTTGTGGCCTCAGGGTCGGGCGCGGTCAGCTCGTCTTCGACCGCATCCAGTTCATCCAAAAAGCCCCGGATCGAGTCGTATCGCGCCAGCAGGTCGGGGGCGGTGGCAAACTGGATCAGGTCTTGCTGCTTGGCGCCGCAGCCGTCCATGGCGTCGGACAGGCGCAAGCCTTGCCCAGAGCGTAGCTTGTCTGACATCTCTAGCGTGGACTGCGCCGGTGGCTGGCCACTGAAAATGTAGTAGGCGATACAGCCTAGGGAAAAAACATCCAAGCTCGCACCCTGAGCGGGGTCGGCGCGTGTGGTTTCGGGCGCCAGATACAGCAGGCCCAGATCCTCGACGTAGTCCTCAACGTGTTGGGTCCCCGTCGTGCGGTGCACCGTTTGGGGCGAACTGGAGCCGCCGACGTTGCGTGAAGCGGTTTGCCAGTTCATCAGGCGCAGCTGCATGGCGCCGCTGTCTAGGCCATGAACCGTGATGCTTTGCGGCCCGAGGGCGCGGTGGTGCAGGCGCTTGGAGTGCGCGTACTTCAGGGTCTCGGCGATGTCGCGCACCATCTGCAGGCGCTGCGTGACCGTGAGGGTCTGGCCGCGCTCGCGCAGCAGGTGGTCGAGCCGCACGGCCTTGGGGTCGTGATCAAAAATCAGCGCTGGGCCGAGCTCGGTTTCCTTGAGGTCGTTGACTCGCAAGATGCCGGGGTGGTCTATGCCCTCGAGCACTTCAAATTCGCGCCGCGCTTGGCGCAGCCGGGCCGCACGAGCATCCGGCGACGACGCAGAAGCGACGGTGTAGATGCGCACACGGCGCTGGATGGTGTCAACGCTGACATGGCTGGCCTCCCAATCTTGAAAACCGTCGCCCTCGGCTATGAGCTTGGTGAGCGTGTAATCACCCACTTGGCGATGCTTGTTTGAGGGGCGAATGCCGGCCTCAATCACCGCACGACCGATGGCGCGAGCCTGGGTAGAGTCAACGGGCGTTGTGGCGCGTGAAGTGATACCGTTGCTGAGAGCGCCGACGATGCCGGGGTCGGTTGGAGCCCCGGGCTGACCGCGCTGATAGGCTGCGGTTTTGGCCAGCCCCTCTAGCTGGCAGTGCAGACTGGATGAGGACAAAAAGATGGCAGGCTCGACAAAGGGCAACCTAAACTTGGCCTTTACGATGGCCGGTTGACGACGCAGCAAACTGGCCAAGCGCTTGGCTTTGCGGTTGGCGAGGATTAGGGGGTTGTCATAGGTAAAGCTGCGGCCGTCGGTGCTCCAAGTCCAGCTATGGGCATCGCCCCGCAACACCCCGGGACGGCTCTTGATCTCGACCATGAACAGGCCAGCAGGAGAAAGCACCAACGCATCGACTTCGTTAACCTTGCCTTCGTCGTCAATAAACTCAAAGTTGGTCCAAACGTGCCAAGAGTCCCGGTCGGGCAGGTTGGCACGCAGCCACTCTAGGGCCTCACGCTCCCAAGCAAAGCTGGATTCGGCGATGACATGCCACCGGCTGGCGCTGAGCGTCACTGAATACTCCTATAGGCATTGGGTAGGTGCTTAAAAAAGATCGCCCCAAGTGCATCGAAAGCGGCAGCACAGGGCGTTGATCGCTGACACCGCAGCACGCGGCGCCGTTTGCTTGCGCCTAAAGCTGGACTGGCAGCGCTTTGCACTGGCGGGCTTGGGTGCAGAATAGCATAACGCTGCACGGCACACAGCCGCAAAAGCTGCCCACATGGCAAGTTCTGAGCCCCGGTAAGCGCGTACCTGGCATGGACAGTCGCACGTTATGGCCGGGGCTCTATACTTGCCTCGACCATGAAAATCGCCACCTGGAACGTGAACTCGCTCACCGTGCGCCTGCCGCAGGTGCTGGACTGGCTGGCGGCGCAGGCCAGCGCCGGCGCGCCGGTGGATGTGCTGGCGCTGCAGGAGCTCAAGCTCAGCGACGACAAGTTTCCCGCCGCTGCCTTCGAGCAGGTCGGCTACCACGCCGTCTGGCACGGCCAAAAAACCTACAACGGCGTGGCCTTGCTGGCGCGCTCGCCTTTAAGCGCGGTGCAGCGCAACCTCCCCGGCTTTGAGGATGAGCAAGCGCGGCTGATCGCCGCCACCCTTGGCGCCGATGACACGCAAGGCAGCGAAGGGGGCGCCAGCGCGCCCGCGCTGCGCGTGGTCGGCGCCTATTTTCCCAACGGGCAGGCGCTGGGCAGCGACAAGTTTGCCTACAAGCTGCGCTGGCTCGAGGCGCTGCGCGCTTGGCTGGCCGACGAAATGCGGCGCCACCCACGGCTGCTGCTGCTGGGCGACTTCAACATCACCTTTGACGACGCCGACGTCTGGGACCCGGAGGGCCTGCGCGAAAGCATCCACTGCAGCAGCGTGGAGCGCGCGCAGTTGCAGGCCTTGCTGGCGCTGGGCTTGCACGACGCGCACCGCCTGTTTGCGCAGCCGCCCAAGAGCTATACGTGGTGGGACTACCGCCAGCTCGGCTTTCAAAAAAACCGCGGCCTGCGCA
>Ga0209316_100446_pt1 | contig 12915 bp, 8 predicted proteins | sample 3C3metaG_FD_184150 | JGI IMG/M metagenome (GOLD analysis project Ga0209316, IMG submission 184150) | Freshwater bacterial and archeal communities from Indian Creek, Illinois, USA - 3C3 metaG (SPAdes) (version 3) | ecosystem: Environmental > Aquatic > Freshwater > Unclassified | place: USA: Indian... | reverse complement strand
CTTGGACGCAAATCGGATGGGCAGCCAGGCGTCAAAGTCCTGTGGCGAGGGTTCCGAAGACTGCAGGATATTACTGACATGTGGGAGCTTTTCCATTAGCTCAATACTTGTGGGTAAAGCATAGCCCCCCGGGAGAGGGCTAGGGTGAGGGCAAATACCTAGGGCAAGACCGGAATGAAGGCGCATTTTCATCCTTCTGATGGTGTCCCCGCCTTCGGCGGTGGCATGGGGGTCTACTCTGAAAATAGCATCTACCATCCCGACAAATTCCCCTCTCCCCCCGGGAGAGGGCTAGGGTGAGGGCAAATACCTAGGGCAAGACCGGAATGAAGGCGCATTTTCATCCTTCTGATGGTGTCCCCGCCTTCGGCGGTGGCATGGGGGTCTACCCTGAAAACACTTTGCCTTTGAAAGGCAACACAAAATAAGGCTACGAGAGAGCTAATTTCGTAGCCACTGAACAATAACACCCAGCAGCTGCTTATGATGCGATTTTTTCTTCTACTCATTTGCCATTTTCTCAAGCTCTGTCATTGTTTTTATAATTGGCTTGCTTCTGCCTGCTTCATAGTCGCCGATTACTTTTTGAAGATAAGTCTGATTTTCAACGGAACAAAACGGATCTACCCTTATTGTAATTTCAAACGGAATACCACCTTGCCTAACGGCTTGACGAACAAACATGTTAAGCGCCGTTGTCATATTCAAACCTAATTCCTCAAAGAGCGCATCAGCGCGAATTTTTAAATCATCATCAATGCGAATACTGATTTGTGCCATCCTTGACGCTCCTTTTTGTATATATTTTATAGCAAACGCTACACCTTGTCAAGCAATGCAAGGCAAATAAATAGCATTTTGGCAGCAAATTCTGCGTTGAACCCTTCAGGATAAACGGCATCCGGATACAGGGTAAGCGTCACGGCAAATTCATGAACCCATATATGATTCAATCCTAAAAACCCTGAATAATTCTAAAATGTTTTACTGGTAGCAAAGAAATTTTGAGCCGATTGAAGGAGACGGTGCCAAAGCAATACTTGAAAACGCGAGACAAAAAAACAAAAGCTTCTCTCAATTCCAGAAGACAACCTTCTCCAGAGCGTTTTCAAGGTCATCCTCTGTTGGTTTGCTGTACCGAAGGATCATATCCGCAGACGCATGACGGCTCAAAGCCTGCACAATAGAAATATCCGCCCCGGAACGAACCAGATTGGTTATAAAGGTATGCCGTAAAGCATGGGTATTGATCCCCAGCGTTGCCATCCGGTTCTGGACCGTCCTTCTGTCAATCCGCCGCTCCCTGTTTGAGATAAAAAGCGCCGGATTGCTGTCTTTCCGTTCAGTCAGGTATTCCCCTAACGCATGCCTAGCTTCGTTATTTAACGGCAGTTTGGCCGTTTTCCCGCCCTTACCCCAAGTGACGGTCAGACGCCCTTTCCGGCTGCCGAGTTCAACGTCATCACGGTCAAGCGCCACCAACTCGCCTACCCTCAAGCCGGTGTTTAAAAGTAAAACGATTATAGTGTGATCCCGTAAGGCGTATTTGTTGTTTGTCTCCCGCAGAACTCTGCGTACTTCGGATTTCTCCAGTGCCCTGGGCGCTTGCTGCAGTGCACTGGGCTGCTTAATTATCCTGATATTCTCAATTGCTTTTGTATTTCCTGTATAACGGCAAAAAGATTTTATGGCCTGCTGGGTCTTGTGGATGGTGGCGGCGGATTTTTTCTTGGCGGTTAAATAATCAAGATACTGCTGCACATCCGCTTTAATAAAGCCTGTCAGATCCGTCCCTACACTTGAAAGCCAACGCTCAAACTGGGTCAATGCCTGGCGGTAAGTGGCTTGGGTGGTTATTGCTTTCCCGGAAAGATATTCTTGGATATAGGGTTCTATGGTTGACATTTCATTTGCGCTCCTTTGGACAGGCTGAAATTATTTTCTATCGAAATTGTGCGGCTAAAGCATTCCAGACAGAGATGTAGGCATTCCAAATTTACACTCTTCTGTTATTCACAAACATATCGAATGTACTTTGCGACCAGAACCTAGGGTTAATCAGGCCGTCATGGAGAAACGATATCTCAGTAATCCATGCGTCCAGCCAGACAAGATACTGACTGTGCAGGTTCTGAATTTCCGGCGATAGCGGCTGATACGCAGTCGCTATTCGTTGCATATTTTGCAGGAATGAAACAGCTTCGTTCAACAGTCTTGCCCTTGCTGTAACCTGTGTCGATGGGGTAGCATTGAATTCCCTGAGCAGCTGATTCTTTCTTTCTATTTCTCTGTCCCAGCCCCACTCTTCTGTACGATAGCTATCCCAGTCACATCATGAACTTTAATCTCCCTGGCGGAGCAACGCATGGTAACGTTCAGCAGGGACGGCAAAGCCAAAACCTGCCCAATCTGTCCTTGCCAGCGTATTTACCCCTACCCATTCACCGTATAGGTTAACAAGCGGTACGCCGCTGTTCCCGGGTGCTATCGCTGCATCATGCTGAAGAACACAGATATTGTTGTTTGTGAAAACGCCGAGTGTAACGTCTTAGGAACGTGGTTATTGTCTGCCTAGATGCGTCCCAGACCACTTCCCCACCATATGAATTAACACTAAGCGCGGTGAAAATCGCCCTGAAGGGACTAGTGTCCTGCCGTCTCGAATAACCGGCGGGACATCCATTGCCAAGGTACGTCCATTTACGGTTACTGTAATCGGTTGGGCAGCAGCGGCTTGGACAGGTGGCAGTAAGCCAAATATAAATAATATGCGAAGCAGCATCCCAAAAGTCTTCGCTGTTTTTTGCCTTAACCAAGACTGTTCTTTTTTAGGTAGATCTGGCAGCCATTAGAAAATTCCCCCACCAATACCAAGACGTATAAAACCAAAAAAAATCGCGCCCGTACAACATGCAAGGCCGGCGATACTACTATTCCTTGGCTTGTCTCCAGCGGTAGCCAACGTTACAATGCTTACCAATAAACCTAATCCAGAAAACGGAATATTAATCCAGTTCCACCAACCTAACAGAGGGATAAATCCAACAACCATTCCGAGGACAGCGAAGATTCCCCAAACCAAACTTAGTGTTTGCATATTTTTTGCCCTCCTTAGAAGCCAACGTTTTCCACGCGTAAGTTCTTCAAAATAATTCTGTGCAATATATTTTGAGGGATAACAGTGGTTTTTAACCCCCATTTTGGCACTTTACAGCAATATTATATCATAGAATGACTATTCTGTGCAATAATTCTGTGAAATGAGTCATTTACGTACGCTCATAGCGATACTCCTGGATCCCTTGTTGTTTGGGCTAAAACTTTGTGCAGGGCTACACAGCGACGGTAATCTTCTTCTGACAGGCATTCATCGTTAAAGTAATATTCGGCGGTTACTAGGCAGCCTCCCTTGTTAAACCATTCTTTCGCAGGGCCGTCGAAACGATGAAGTTGGCTATGATAATACCATCTACGATGTTTCAGTGTGCCGTTTTCATAAAATTCTTCATAAGCAGGACTGTCGGCTCGATGACGTTTGCCCTGTTGATACCATGCACGTAATTCAAGTGCGCCGTTTACATAAAATGATTCCCAGGCAGGGTCGTCCATGCGGTGGATTTCGCCGTTGTGATGCCAGACACAATGTTGAAGAGCACTGTTTATATAAAACCATTCTTCCGCAGGACCATTCGTGCGGTGAAGTTTGTCGCCTGAATAATACAGACGCATTTTAACAGTACCGCAATTATAATGCGTTTCTTTGATACACATACTCATAATGGCACACCCCGGGCCACTCGTTATTAGGGCTGTAAGTTTATAAGTTTATACCATGCCTATCCGGATGTTGCACAAGATCTAAGACTACGCCGCCTCAGCTACTTCAGCCTCCCAGATGTTCCCACATCCCATTGTATAGTCCCGCGTAGGTCGGCGGCTCTACCCGCGCGTCGATTTTCAGTACGCTGTCGAAAACCACCAATAGCCAGAGCCGCCGGCAGTTGCCTTTAGGTGACATGCTGCATATAAAGCCAAAATCCTTCAATAAAGCTTGGTAGTCATTTGAGCAGTACTGGCTACCCGGTCGGAATGGATGAGAATACCGATGGGTCGACCACTATGCAGCCAGGCGCTTCTTAAGACGTTAATGGGTAACTCCTTGGTCATCCTGTCGCTCATCGATAGTCCAACAATCTTCTGGCCGAATAAATCCATCACTCCGGCGATATACAACCAGCCTTCTTCAGTCCATAGATAGGTGCTATCGCTGACCATTTTCTGATTGGATTTGGTTGCTGTAAATTCTCGGTTTAAGAGGTTTTCGGCTACCGGCAGGTTATGCTTGGAATTGGTTGCAGCTTTGAACTTTTTCGCCACCTTGGAGCGCAGCCCTTCTTGTTTCATAATCCGCTCGAACCGCTTGTGGTTGACTGCTTTGCCGCTCCGACAAATTTCTTCTGTCATTTTTCGGCTGCCATAGGTTTGACGCTTCTTAAATATGGATGGCTTTGACCTGCTCTGTTAGCAACTCATTTTCTCAGAATCTGGCACTTTTCGGGCGATTTTCCCATGCATAGTAGCCACTCCGTGACACCAATAGAACCTTGCACAGCTTCGCCACCCAGTATTCATAGCGGTTTGCCCTGATAAATTCGAATCTTTTTACTTCTGATTCTTCGCGAAGTAGATAGCCGCCTTTTTTAGAATCTCGTTCTCCTCCTGAAGCTCGCGCACCTAGCGCTCCAGTTTCCGAAGATGCTCATCATCAGACCTTAGCTTACCGCTGCCGAGAAACGGTATGGTCGGCTTTTCCCGATATTGCTTAATCCACCCATGCATAGTGTTCTCATTGACGCCAAGTTCTGCCGCAACCCTGGCAACCGGCTCTCCAGTCCTCTCAATCTACCGAATGGCTTCCAAATTTAAACTCCGCACTGTATTGCTTTGCCATTTTCCTCTTCCTCTTTCTGATTGACAGTGTACCACGAGTTCGCACTGTCCATCAAACGGGGTACGGGGCATACCTACGCTAAGAAGAATCAGGGGACAGCGCCCTTTGTCCGCGGTTAGCCTCCTGCACTTTTTGACTCACAAACAGGCACTTCAAATCGCAAAAAACCTACCGTTACAAAAGTGCGTTCCAAAACCCCATGCCATTCTCCTCGAAAGTTCCAACAATAAGCCCTCGGTCGAGGAAGCCATTACGCTCCTCACAGCTGGTTTCAGGCAAAAGTCCGCAAGCGTGGCAAGTAGCAAGATTCAACGACTCCCGACCTTGCCCACGACTTAAAATGCAAACCGGGTCATTTGAGCAAGTCTGTGCACCTAGGATTGCTTTTCGAAGGATGCGAGGGAAAGCATCCGGTCTACCTTGACGAACCAACCCGCCCAATGTGCCTTCAGAATCTCCGCTTGCAGTATATATGAAAATTCCAGCCATCTGTTTGCCGTCCTTTTCTTCGGCACAGTAGATGCGTTCGCTAAGAGAGGCAATGCTGTATCCACACTCGAAACTAAGCTGCTTGATAAGCAAATGGGATAATGTGTGCAACATAACAAACTTAGGCGTTATCGTCCGAGGATGGTTCTTGCCGATAAATGATACCGCATAGTTGTCATTAATTCGCTTTGCACGTTCGGTAACCGTTGGATTATTTTGTATCCAACTATCGATATCACTCTGTTCAATTTCAATGAAAATTCCTTCGCCGCGAACCTCGTATGCCGGATACCAACGTGTTTCAAATCCTTTTATGTGAACGAAACCTTCATCTGTCTTGCTCATTACAGGATTTATACGGGAGAAGCCAATTAATGCGTTCACCACTCGAACTTTATCAATCAGAGAAAGTGACTTTAAATGGCGCAGATCATAGTCCGCAATGTTCATGCTCTCCCGAGAGAAGTCGCCTAATACATCTGCAGGGGTAGACACTTCTCCGCTGAGTGCAATGTATTCTTCTGCCCGGTACTTTACACTTATCACATTGACTTCTTCGATGCTCTCTTGAAGCCACTTACGTGTGAGAATAAGCTCTATGTCAATCTTTGCAGCTCCGATTTCAAGTGCGATCTTTTCTGCCCAACGTGGCAATCGCTTTTTTATTGTTTCGATTCTGTCTTCAGACTCCTCATCTTTAATAATCGTAATACAATCGGTAAACGACTTGCTCTTTTCGATTTTTGCGTTTAACTTATCGGCATAGGGTGGAATTACCAAGGAGTTGTATACGACAGGAAAATATACCGACGAAGAACCACGCTGGACGGTTTTCGGATAGCAATCGCATTGCTCTCTAAAGTGTTTATGCGGATGACCGCCTGCGCAACATAAATCATTTGTGCCAGATTCGTTATCGAGTCTTTCAAATGCGTTGTTAGCAAAGGCCCCTTTTAGGGATGCCGAGGCGCCGCAGAAACAGGATAGGTTTAAACCTTCCAATCCCTCGGTGCCTGAAGCTCCGGTCTTGAACTTCAAAGAAGGATTTGCACAAACCGCTTTCTTAGCTTTTTTATGTACCCATTTTACCCAAGGGAAATCGTTTATATGACCGTGTTTACACACGGTTACTATACGGGCAACGACCAAATCCTGGTTACAGTTCACACATTGCATATGTTTCACCATATGCCCATCCAACTCAAGTTTCTTGGAGTTTACTTGTTTTCTGTATTCTACTATCCACTGCTTCAAAGGTTGGAACTTACGACACTTTGGGCAGAAATACCACTCAGGAAATCGAGCATATGAGATTTCCGTAGGCATAGCAAACCAGTCTACGCCAAGCGCTCTTGCAAAGCGGTCATCATAAATCCTTGCGGTGTCAATCCAATATTCAGGTGCAGCTGTTATAAGCGTTTGGTCGGGAAAATCGACCATCGCTCCGACTCCGTACTGTAAAACCGCCTGTGCCGCCCGTACGGAATGTGTTACACGGTTTAGGCGCACCTTATCCTTAAATTGCTCCACCATTTTCTTATCACTCCCAAATCATAATACTACCATTTACTTGTGTATCGACATTTCGCATAGAAGTCGGAGTTTCTATGGCAGAGTCCTGTCCTGCTGAGTTATATTGTTTTAGCAGACGTTTTTCCCTTGCTGCGGGAGGCTTGAATATAAATCTGCGTCCAAAATAGAACCGAATGTTTCCATCTGCATTACATTCATCCACTGTTGCCTGCCACTTATCAATAAATGCCGCAATTTCTGCCCTAACCTCGTCGACATCATCTTTCAATCCGTTATCGGCGCGGCTATTTATGCTTTTTATACGACCCGTAATAAACGCCTCTATTTCGGAAAGAACATCTGCAAAGTATTCTTTGTCAAAATTCAACGCATCTCTGTCTTCGCCAAGCCCCGCACGCTGTCTGATCATTGCAGTAATCACGGCATGTAGGGCTCTCTCTCTTGCAGGCCTTGAGAAAGGCGTTGCACCTGTCGGTTCCACGAAGCGATAAAAGGATTCGTGATAGGCTCTAAACCTTTCATAATGGGAGCGGTCTCTGCTCTTCGTGGCATCGTACTGTACGAAAGTGACTCCAGGGAAAGAGCGCCCGATTCGGCTTGACGCCTGTATATACTCGCTCGTCAGTTTAGGTTGACCGATCATAAGCATAACATTCAATCGCGCAACGTCTATTCCAACGGAAATCATATTAGTGGCAAGGAGAATATTCGAAGCATACCTTTTCGCATCTATATTTGCTCGCGAATACTCTAGTTTCTCCAATTTGTCCAGCGTTTCGTTTAATTCCGTTGTTTTAACACGGCTTGTGAGCTCATCTGAGCCAACAATCAGGCGCCTGTTAGTGAACATCCTATTTGCGGTTCTGACAATGAAATCTTTAACGTCATCATCCACGAGCGTTGATGCTTTGCCGAGATCTTTCAGGCTGTTGAAGTAAACCGTTAGAGTCCACAACTTATCCTTTATTTCGTCCGGCAAATCCAGTGTATAAAGCTTTTGTAGTAACGCAGCCATAGCACGTATTTCCGTCATAGCCTTTGTTTTTCCGGAAGGCATTATTCCGACATATTTTCGCCCGAAAACACCGTTTTCGTAAGAAATCTTTGCTTCGCGGGCGAAGAAAGAATCATCCGAATTCAATCCGGGTGCCGGAAATTGTATGACTTCACGGTTATATAGGACAGAGCATTGCTCTTTCGCCCTTCGTATGGTAGCCGTAGATGCTATAATTTTTGGAAAAACGCCTTTTTGTCCTGATATTGCGTCTACAGCCGTTTCATATAGCCCTACCATAGTCCCGAGGGCTCCCGAAATCAGATGAAGTTCGTCCTGAATTATAAGTTCTGGTGCCCGGTTCTCGCTTCCGACTGCAAAGAACGAACCGATACGTCCATCCCACGGCAACATAGCAAACTTATCAACCGTTCCGAACAGAAGCGTCGGAGGATCCAGATAAAGCTCCTCATCAATAATTTGTATGGGCAGTTTTACGGTAAAATCGCAATCTTCATGCGGACAAAACATATAAAAATGCTTACCACGCATATTATATCCCCATTTACCGACAAGCTTCTTATCCTTTTCATCTTTTACAAGTTTTGTGCCGCACCAAGGGCATTTCAAGACCTGAAACTTATTATGCCTGTCTTTTTCGCTGCGGACGTAGTAGTATTCACGCACATTTTGCAGCTTATCCAAGTGATTCTTTGCATCCTCATTCCTGTTGGGAATATGAGTGCCGCCTATCCACAATCCAATAGTGATCGGTTCTTTGCCCAACGAGTATACCGGATATTTGTGACGCCGCACTTCGCAATCTTTTCTGATGTACTCACAGGCGCATACCAGAGTAGCCGCACGGGTGAACTGCTGCGCGGCAAGCAAACGAAGAGTATAACGCATAATCACCGCAGTACCTGCGGCTTCCTGCGGATGCGCCAACTTACGGTAGAAAATTGTAAAGGCTGTCAAACCGAGATATGCTTCGGTTTTTCCTCCACCTGTCGGGAACCATATCAGGTCTACGATATTGCGTTCATCCGAATCATCGTGAACCACGGAGTTTATGTCCATGAGCAAAAACGCTATCTGGAAGGGTCTCCAACAACAATCTTCGTCGGATTCTTTCCGGTAATCCATATTCAGCAGTAATGCCGATACTTCCTCGTCTTCCGGATATCTATCGGTATTGGCTGTCGCAGACTGCATTCTCAGATGCACCCTCTGCATAAACATCGCTCGGTTGGTAAGTACAAAAGCGGAATATACCGTGTCATTCGATTCCAAGGTCACAATGCCTTCGTACATTCTTTCGTAAGCCCGTTTGCATTCTGCAATGTTCTCTGAGGCTGCTAAACGATACTTGGGGTCAAGTACTATTGTGGCTTTCTCCAAACCGCTTACCCAATCCTTATACAAATCAACGATGCTTTTTAACGCCGACAGCTTTTTCGCTTTTTCTGTTTCGTCCAAATCGGACAGAAATTTCATCGACAGTTTCTCTGTCGATACAATATTGTTCTCGGGCAAATCGAAACTCATCGGAACTACTTCTGACTGAGGGAAGAATTCACTCCAAAGGCTGCCCTCCCCGTCGCTGTTTATCTCCCAATCTACGGAAGTGCCGAGACCGGTTCCGTAAATTTTCTTGTCCCGGTACAATAATTCAAGCGAACGCTCCTCGTCATCCATCAATTTAGTATCTGGATTCGGATTGCTCTCCGCAAATACAAAGTCATTATTCTCTGAAGAAACTCTAATCTTTGCTTGGAAGATACAATGGTATGGCTTTGCGGGGACTTCTTTTTTTCCGTTTACAAGCATAATTGTCAATGACCACATCTCGTCGGATATTTTAGCACGAAGTGCTGCAATCTCAGCGGTTGTTCCATCAATCTCTTTATTATTATCAATATAATCCCCTTGAGAAAAATCAAGGCTAAACTCAGCGACGTGCGGTTCGCGTACATAGCCGTTTCTACAGAAATCGACAAAACGATATGCTATCTGCTTCATTATGAAAAAATCATTCTCTGGGATAGTGCCTCTTTCCAGAATGTCGCGAATCTCTTTTCCCGTCACTGCAGAAAGAAGACGCATAGTACCGTTTTCTTTGTCGTAACTCATCTTATGGGCAAGCTCGGGTGGCACAGTAAAATGTTCAATGTCATCGGGGACAAATGGAATCATACAATCCGCAACCTTAGCTTTTCTGTAAGTTGCGAAAGATACGTTTCCGCACACCTTATCCGAGTGACCTTTGATGATAAATGTGATACCCATTGATGAGGGCATATATTGCGCGGAAAGACCAATTTCTTCGTCCAAATTTTCATCGACGGTTTCGTCAAATTCAAGATCATATGAAACCGATACAGTGGTTTCAGATTCGGTCTCGTACTGTTTAGGCATGTCTTCCAGATCCTGCTCGGATTCCGAGTCTTCGCCCATTATCTGAAGCGTTTCATCGCTGTCCTGATTGAGCTGATTGCCTTGAGGATAAAGAATGCCTAGCGAATAACGGCTGATAGGACTGCTTGAAATCAATTCATGCTTAGCATCAGGCACAGAAAATTCGGAACCGGGTCCGAGCAATTCGAACTTAATAAGGTTGATGTATTCTTCGCGGGCAGAAATCAACCCTTCTCGAATTTCGCGGTTGTTCATATTGATACCTCCGAATCGTTTATCGGTTTGTTGGTTATATTAACAGGTACTGATATGGGTTCGTCTAGTACGGAAACGCTCGCCAATTCCAGTGTTTCCGAAAGAGTCTCGACGTTCTCATACACAATCTCAAGGAGACTGCCTTTTTGCGGTATATGTCCGCTCAGTTTATCCGTTATGGCCTTACCGATAAGGCTGAGGATCTCCTTGCGTTGGCGTCTTACGACACGACAGGCTTCATAAAAACTATGTACATCTTTAAGAAGAAACGGATCCTGCGTAAGTTCTGCGATTTGCTCTAAAGTCTTTTCGTCGCGCGGCCCAACTATATGGCTTTCCTCAATCAGCCATTGGCGTATAGTGACTTCCTGAAGAGAACTGCCGACCTTTTGGAGCTTTCGGGCAACATCCCTATACGAAAGTCCGTTAACATTTTTATATTCGCGCAGAGCTTCTTTCCAATAAGAGGCTTTTTCGGTTGCATCTAAGACATCCTTGCTAAGTCGCTTTGTCGACTGGAGGCTTTCATAAATGTAATCCACCATATTCCTGGTATAATCATCGCGCTTGACAAAGACAAGCAAATCGCCGGGGTTAAGTTTCTCTACATCTGTTTCGATAACCGTTCCCACTGCAGAATCAAAAACCACCGCATTATAATACTTCGAGAACAGTATTTGTTCGCCACTTGAGAATCTCCCGATGGCACACACTTCGGATGTCGGCGCAGTTCCTGTCGCCCCTGAAGCCCGCGCCGCAAATTTGCCTACATCAAAGACGCTTATGCTGTCGATGTACAGCTCCAAATCGGTAGCATCCTTGGAAAAAACGGACATTTCCTTAAACTCTTCATCTTTTTCGGCAAAATCGAAAACATTGTCCTGTGAGTCGTTGTCAATTATACCGAGACGTGAATTAAGCGTCTTCTCAAATTTTTCGGCTCTTCGCTTTTTATGCCGGAAGATATGAGTTTCGCATTCGTACAACAAAACTATAACATCAAAAGCGGCTCTGCATTTCAACGTGTCAAATTTTTTGCTGTAAAAATCACCTACTACGACAACCTCGTCGAAATCTATGGTACGGTCAAAACGATTAGCTGTGACTATACTCACATTGCGTCTGTTGAACCTTACATCTTCTTGTAGAATATTAACGTAATAAGCTTTCGGTACAACAACAGCAACTTTGCGTCCGTTGAGCTTGTCCATATGTTTCACCAGGGCATCGTATTTCGGACATTGTGATAAAAGAGATTTATACAGACGCTCAAGAACGTCCGCAACAAAAGCGCAAGTGTATTCCATCCCGCCTGCGTGCTCCGCAGAAAGCCATAGTTCTCGAATTCTTAGAACAGGGGATAAGACTCCCGTATTCAATCTCCCTTCAGCAATTGCGTTTTCCAATTCTTGCATTGTAAACGTCGCTGTTGTAAATAAATTAAGAAGAGAATGCGCGGAAACGATGAAATCGCCTTTCCTGTCTTCGCTCCAATCGGATTTTTTGATTAAGTGCAAAGCTTCACGCGCTTTCTTAAATTCCTCCCGGGAACACCCTCCGTCAACGGTAATCATAGTCACAACGTTGTTGACAATTTTCTTAACCTGTCTGTTAAGTTCGACGGTCAATGGGTTGTGTACCTGCGGAGGAAGGGAATTCTGCAACAGAAATTCCTTTGTACAAGCAAAGACGTTCGCAGATTCTTGAGTTTCCACGAGGCCTTCCGCACTTTCCGAATCGATTCTGATCCCAACATGAGCAAATCTTAGAGATTTTCGACCGAGCAAATCCGTTAATTCAGAGCCTCCCTTAGATAATGCACCCGACCCGATGACCGTCAGTCCTACCGCCTTATTGCCTCTTTTATCGAGTACTAAATCCCGTGCGGTTGATACCTTGCCTGTGATTTTTAGAACCGGCTCAGCTTTTGCCGGATTACTTCCGAACCGGTATTCTTCTCCGCTGTCGGCAAAATATGATGCCGTTACTATATCGAGCAGACTGATGTGTTTGTCACCGTCATAATTGATTTCAAGTCCTTTAGATAAACGGTCAAAGGTGCCGCGCTCTGAGACAATCACGGCTGAAACACCCGTAACACTCGGAACGGTTTCCGAAGGAATGTTAAACATATAAGAAATAAAGTTACCTGCCTATCCATTTGACTAAGGTGACTACTCTATCTTGTGGTCGGTCAACTCCTCGTAAGTGATAGTTTTTGTTTGCATAGCTGATTCCAAAACTCTGTAAAACAATAACCCTCTCTGTGCTGATT
>Ga0209316_100445_pt1 | contig 12926 bp, 19 predicted proteins | sample 3C3metaG_FD_184150 | JGI IMG/M metagenome (GOLD analysis project Ga0209316, IMG submission 184150) | Freshwater bacterial and archeal communities from Indian Creek, Illinois, USA - 3C3 metaG (SPAdes) (version 3) | ecosystem: Environmental > Aquatic > Freshwater > Unclassified | place: USA: Indian... | reverse complement strand
GGTGCAAAAGCTCCTGGGACACCACGATCCGAAGGTGACGATGCGCTACGCGCATCTGTCGCCGCAGGCGATGCTCGAGGCGGTTAATGTGGTGGGCAATGTGGTCGCCGCAGCTCGGATGGGGCGGGCGGTGGCGGTGAATCAGGCTGAGGTGGCGATGGCTACGGCCTGATATTCATCCGAAGGGTGTCATCACTTTTCGGACAACGCTGGAGAGGCATGAAGTGCGACACGTTGCTGTCGCGCTTTCCATTCAGATCAATGCTTCGAGGCCTTTGCGCTCGAGCAGATTGAGCAGTTTCTGCGATGGGCCGCCGGGGTGCTTGTCACCCAGCTCCCATTGACGAACAGCGGATGGGCTGGTGTTGAGCAGTGACGCCAGCACGGTCTGGCTGATCTGGTAGCGGTCACGCAGGGAGCGAATCTTCTCGCTGTCGTAATCGGGAATCGGGTCCAAGCACAGCGCGTCGTACTTGCGCATCTTGCGCTGGTCGATGAAGCCCAGGCGATGCAGATCTGCTGCCGTTTCGTGCACCGCCTCCAAGATTCGGCTTTTGGCCTTAGTCTTTGTCGTCATGGCAAATCTCCTGTAGTGAGCCGTCTTCAACCTTGGCATCGAGTTCCTTGCCGGTGCAGGACAGCAAATCTTGGGCAATGGTCTGCAACGCTTCTTTTTCTTCGGCGCTGATGTTGGTACGTTCGTTCTTCTCAAAGCCGAACACGAAAAACCACAAGTCCCCCTTGTTGGTGGCCACCAAGGTTCTGGCACCGCCGCGCTTGCCCCGACCCGCCAAACCGACCCGCTTCTTGACCACACCGCCGCCGAGATCTGCGTCGATCAGCCCTTGCGACATCTCGCGCACTGCGGCGCATAAAGCCGCATCGCTCAGATCGGTCTTTCGCATCCAGCGACTGAAGTGGCGGGTTTTGAAGACTCGATTCATCGTCGAACTATAACACCTAGTGACGAATATAGAAAGACAAAAGCCCCAAACGCAAAAACCCCCCGACCCCACCGCCAGCAAAGGCAGTGAGATCGGGGGATCTCGTCGCGTCAAATTGTCGTGTCGTGCCCTGCCCTGCAGCACGCCTCACCGCACCGGCCCGCGCCACTTATCGACACTGCGCGCACCGGTGTAGCCCAGGTAGCCCGCACCAAAGAGCCACCAAAGACTCTCTGGTATGGCGTTTAGCAGCTTGCCCAGGTTCTCTGCCGCTTGGAACACGTGCGCGGGCCACCAGATGCCGATGATGGCACCCAGCACGCACAGCAGGATCACGCCGTACATGACGTAGAGGAAGGTCGGCCGTGCCCGGCTCGTCCATGGGTCGGCCGAACTGGCCTCGGCCATGATCGCCGACAGGCTGGTCTGCATCTCCTGCAGCGCCAGTTGCCCTTCGGCCTGCAGCAAGGCGAGCTTGGCTTTTTCGCGCTCGGCCGGGTCGGGCACCAAGCGGTCGATCAACCGGCCGCCCACTTCGAGCAGGCCGGGTGCAAGGGTGGCAAGTGGCATCACGGCACCTCTTTTATGAGTATTCCCAGATGACCTGCGCTGGCAAGCCAGGGCCGCCTAGGCCCAGGTGCAAGAAGGTGTTCGCAATACCGATGCGGTGAAACCCGTGCTTGAGCGCGAGCTGCACCAGGGCGAAGCGCTCGGCACCCGATGCGCAGGCGATGTCGGCGCACGTGCCCCGGGTGTGCTCGCCGTTGGAGTGGCCCTTGCGCGCCTCCACCGGGTGCGTGGGGTGCCGGTAGCCGCTGGTGATGCGTATGGGCCGACCATACTCGGTGCGCAGGGCCTGCAGCCGAGCCATGAACTCCGCCGTCATGTGGTTTTGCCCGGTGTGGCGGCAGTTGAACTCGGCCGCGCTAAAGTTTGGATATTGTTTCCAGTCCATGATCACATCAACCCCGTTTGTTTTGCCATAAACATCAATGCTGCGGCGGCTGCCGCAATGATTGCGCGCTCAAACCAAAGGGCGGTCTGGGCGTTGGTGGGCGCAAGCTGGCGCAGCGCGTCCAGTTCTTTGCGCATCTCGTCCATTTCAGATGCCAGCCGATCGGTGGTGGCTGTGGATTGCATCTGGCGCTCGTCTATGCGAGCCAGGTGTGAAATGATTTTTACGAGCTCTTTCATCTCGAATTTCAGGTCGTCAACAGTGGACTTGAGCGCATCCACGCGCTCGGCCAGTGCGTGCGATTCGATGCGCCGCTCGGGCGGCATGGGTTGGTCGGTCATGGGTTTCCTTTGGTGCTGGGTTGGCGGGCCGCTGGTGCGGGTGCGGGTGCGGGTGCGGGTGCTGGTGCGGGTGCTGGGCTGCTGCGCTCGCACTCCACTTGCGTCGTGTAGCCTTGGGCGCTGATGCGGTGCTCGGCGCGCTTGATGCGCCACTCCAGCGGTATGCCTGATCGCAGATCAATCGACAGCCTGCCTTCGGCTGCCAGCAGCGGGTCGCCGGGCAGGCTGAACGAGAGCTCGCCTTGGCCGCGCTCGCCGCTTTCCTTGCGTGTGGCAGCGGCCGCTCGGGCTTCGGCCTCGGTGGCATGAACGTAGCGAATTTCCTCAAACGGGGGCTGGCCGGTGGTGACCTCGCGGCGCTCGCCTTTCTCGGTGTCCCACCAGTAGGCGCGTGTGCCTCCAGTGGCCGTGGTGGGCGGCTTTTGCGTGTCGCGCTCGCTGGTAGCGCCGCTGCCGCCGGGCTTGCGGGCCGAGTGCCGGTAGCGCCAATCGGCCAGCTCGCTGGCACGCAGGCTCAGCACGGGCAGCTCTTGGCCGGTGAGGCTCTTGGCTGCGCCGATCTTGGCCAGCACCAAGAGCCCATCTACCGGCTTGGCCAGCGCATCGTGCCTGGCGGCCAGCCGCGTGAGCAGCGCCATGTCGGACTCTTCGGTCTGATCCAGATGCGGGATGGCAATGGAGCCCAGCTGCGGATCGATCCGGGCCTGGTAGTGGTGCTCGGCGGCGATGGTCTCGACCAGCTTGCCCAGAGTCGTCTCGTCCCAGGATCGGGTCTTGGGGCTGCGAAACGGCCCCACCATGTCGGCCGCCTTGGCCGATACGGTGAGCGTGGCCGGTGGCGAGCGCATCTCGACCTCGTCGACGATGAAGCGCCCGAGCGACACCAGCCGGGTTTGGGCATAGCCCAGCGCTACGGTGAGCGCCGTGCCGATGCGTGGCAGTTCGGCAATCGCACCGTCGGCGCGGCGGCGGTCATCGAGCGTGAGCTTGAGTTCGTCGGACTGGATGCCTGCCTCGTTGGTCACGGTCAATTCGATGAGGCGGTCACGAATGGCGGCGGTGATCTCTTTGTCGTCGGCGTAGATGCGGTATGTGGGTTGCATGGGTGCGCCTCCTTATGACCACAGCCGGATCACCGGTGCATCGAGCGGCAGCGGCAGGTCGGGCAAGTCGATGACCAGGCCCGCCTGCAGGACGGGCGGCAGCCGGGCCAGTGCCGGGTTGGCCTTGAGCACGGCGGCGAGCAAATCGCTGCGGCCGTAGTGCCGCCAGACCAGGTCGTCGAGCACGTCTCCGTCGCGGCTGAGCACCGATTTGCCGGTGTTGCGGGTCATGGTCTGTCCTCCCCGTAGGCTTTGAGCTTGATGCGGAACTCGACTTTGCGGGGCTGGCCGTCCTCGGCAAACACGGTGCGGGTGTCGCCCATCTCTGTGATCACCCAGGCGCCCCAGATGCGGCCCAGGCCGTCGATCAACTGCAGCGGCCGACCTTCATCGGCGAGCGCACGCATGGCATCGCACTGGCCTAGGCCGCTCTTGAAGCTCGGGTAGATCACGCCATCGAGCTCGATGGTGCCCGCGTCGCGCCCCACAAACTGCAGGGCCGGATCGCGGCTGATGCGCGCTTGCTCTGGCCAGCGCCAGGCTTGGTTGAGAGAGAGCTTTTGGTAGGCGAGCGCATCGACTTCGAATCGAAACTCGCCCAAGCCCAGCATTACCCGTTCGGCCATGGCACACCTCGGCAAAGGAAAGATGGAGTGGAATCAGTCGTGCATCGCCGCCGCTGGGCTGCGGGTGGTCTCGCGCAGCAGCGCCCGCAGGCGCGACTCGATGAGGGCCGCGATCTCGCGCGCATCCATGCCCGGCGGCGCGTTGACCGTGATCGGCGCTGTCATCGTGACGTGGTTGTTGACGGTTTTGCTGCTCGCGGCCACTGGCTGCGCTGGCATCGGCACCGGGCGGGCTGCGGGTGCTGGTGCTGGTGCCGGCGCTGGCGGCGCTGCTGCAACCATGGCTCCCACTGCGGGCGGGCGCGGCGCTGCTTGCGCTGGCGCTGGTGCCCGTGCAACCGACGCTCCCACTGCGGGCGGGCGCTGGGCTGGTGCTGCAACAGTTGGTGCCGCCGGTGCCGCTGCGCCGCGCCCGGTGAGCGAGCCGATCCAACTGCCTACCTTTTTGCCTGCGTTGAGCACCCAGCCGATCTTGCTGGCGATCCAGTTGATGGCTTGACCTATGGCGGCCGTAATACCGGCCCAAAGGCCCGTCATGAAATCCGCCACAGGCTGCCAGGCGGCGCTGATGAGGGCCAAGGGCGAGAATGACACCAGGGCGGTAAAGCCCTCGATCACCCAGCCCGCCAAGGTGCCCACGGCCCGCAGCGGCAATGTCAGCAGCGTGAAAGCCGCGCTTAACACGCTGCCAATGACCGTTCCCAGCGTCTGGCCGGATGCGGTCATGCCGTCGAACTGCTCGGCGGTGAGCGTCACCGGTGCCAGCAAAGCCCCGATCCCGCTCACTACGCTGCTCAGGCCGCTGGCAATGAAGCCAAAGACTGCGGCCACGGCGTTGCCTATGGGTGCCAGCGGTGCCAGCGCGGCAGATAGGCTGGCGATTGCGGGCTGCACGGCCGAGCGTATGCCCTCGAACACACCGCCGACATAAGCGGCGAGCGGGTCCCAGTATTTGCGGATCACCAGCACCAGCCCCGCCACGGCGGCCCCTATGCCCACCACGATCCAAGTGATGGGGTTGGCGAGCAAGGCGGCTGTGGTCGCACCTATGGCGGGCAGCATGGCCCAAAAGGCAACGGCTGCAGCCTTGATCGGTGCCACTAGGCCAATGGCGCTTACCCGCAGGCGCTGCCAGGCGATGGCGAGCAAGCTGGTACTGGCCCCGGTGGCCGCAGCCTGCACTTGCAGCAGCGCCAGCCCGGCGCGCGCAGAATGGAATGCGGTCACGGCCGCCAGAAACGGCGCGCTCACAAACGTCCAAGCAAAGCCGAGCGCAATCGTGGCCACTTGCAGCGCGATCACGGCCCCGACCGTGCCCATCACCACCTGCGTGACGAAGGGGAAGCGCTCGGCCAGGCTGGTCAGGTAGTTGACAGGCCCAGACACCGCAGCGGCCATGCTGTTCAAGGTCGGCAGCAGCACGCTGCCGATGGTGATGCCCAAGCGGCCCACTTGGTTTCTGAGCAGTTGCAGGTTGTTGGCCGTGGTGTTGGAGCGCTGCTCGAACTCGCGCTGCATCGATCCGGCGTAGGCCGTTTGATCGGCCACCAGGCCCACTGCCTTCTCGTAGGTCTCCAGCGAGCCGACCAGCTTGGCGATGTCGTCGGCGTACTCCAACCCGAACAGGTCGGTCAGGGTGCCCATCACATCGGGCGCATTCTTGACGTGCTGCAAGAATGTGGTGAGCGCGCCTTGGGCGTCTTGCTCGATCATCTGCTTCATGTCTGTGGCAGACAGGCCGATGTCTTGCAGGCTTTGCTGGAACGCCGCACTTTGCCGGTCGGCAGTGGACAGGCGCAGCAGCAGCGCGTTGATGCCGGTGGCGGCCACCTCGGGCGGGGTCTTGAGCGCCAGGAATGATGCGCTCAGCGCGCCGAGCTGCGCACCCGTGAGGCCAAACATCCGAGCCGTTGATCCGGCCCGGTTGGAGATGTTGAGCAAGTCGGATGCACTGGCATCCATGTTGTTGGACAAGTGGTTGATGGCATCGCCCAGCTTGACCGCATCGTCTTGCGTGAGGCCAAAGATGGAGCGCAAGCCCGTCATGGCCGCCCCGGCCTGCTGGCCCGACAAATCAAAGGCCACGCCCATCTTGGCGGCGTCCTCGGCAAAGCGCAGCAGCTCCTCGCGCGCGATACCGGCCTGCCCTGCGGCGGCCACAATGGCCCCGATGCCCTCTGCCGCCATGGGGATGCGGGTGGACATCAAGAGCACATCGCGGCCCATCTGGCCGAACTGATCGGGCGTCTCGAAGTTGACGACCTTGCGCACATCGGCCATGACCGACTCGAACGCAATGGCGGGCTGCAGCAGGCCGTAGAGCGAAGCGCCCAGCGCCACGGCATCGACTGCTTGCTCGCGGTAGGCGTCGCGGTTCTCTAGGTTGGTGGCTTGGGCCTGCTGGGCGCGCGTCAGGGCGTCGGTGCGCGTGCGCAGGGTCTCCATCTGGCCGCCAAGGCGAGCAGCTTCTGCGCCCATCGCGCGCGTGTTGACGCCCGCACGCTGCAGCGAAGTGGCCAGCTCATCGACGGCGGCGCGCTGGCTGCGAAAGGCTTGCTCGGTACGGTCGGAGGCAGCGCGTGCGCGCTCCAGCTCTTTGACTTGCCTGGCCGTGGCCGCGCCCGCTTGACCGGCAATGCCTGCTTCCAAGCCTGCGACCTTTTGCTGTGCTGCGCGCATGGCGCGCGCTGCATCTGCGGCCTGAGCCCGCATGGTCTCCAACTGGCGGATGCCGGACTGCCGGTTGCCCAGCTCCGCCATGGTCGAGCCCAATTGGCCCAGTTGGGCCTGGGCACCACGCACCGCCGCGCCCAGTGAGGCGGCCAGCACGGCACCGATGCTGATTTGAACGGGCTTCTCTGCGCTCATGGGACTGCCTCAAGACGAAGGCGGCGCAGCAGACAGCCGCCGCGCCAGTATCAATGCCTCGACCAGCTCGCTTGCCTCCAGGGCAAGCAGCTCGGATCGGGGCCAGTGGGTGTAGAGGGCGAGCTCGACCACGAGGGCGGGCAGCTCGCCCGGATTCACTGCAAAAAACCGCTCAGCACCTTTTGCACACGGGCGTAGTCCTGCATGTCGAGCCGGTGAATGGCGGGCGGCGGCAGCTCGGCCAGGTTGGCAACCAGCCGGATTTCGCGCTCGGCGTCGGTACCGGCCGCCTTCTGCGCCGCCAAGTGGTCGCCCACCGTCGGGCGGCGCAGGGCGATGTCGGAAATCGGCACGCCGTCGTGCTCGATGGGGAAGTTCAGTTTGATGCGTTCGGTGGTGTTCATGAGTTTCTCCAGATTTATCTTGAAAAAGCGCCTCATTTGGCGCTATATTCGTAGCTGTTGCGTTAAAAGGAATGACCATGGAAGCGATCTACGCCGACTACACCATCAGCATGTCCGAGTTCAAAAAGAACCCGGCTCAGGTGCTGCGCACGGCTGGCGAGAAGCCCGTTGCTGTGCTCAATCACAACAGGCCGGCCTTCTACATGGTCACACCCAAGCTTTTTGAGGCATTGGTGGAAGATTCCGTAGACCGTGACTTGGTGGAACTGGTGCGCAGCCGTCTGGCTTCTGAGAAAGATGCCATCGAGGTCGATATTGACAAAATCTGACGCCAAGCAGGACACCGCTCGCTATCGCCTGAAGTTCGTGCCGCAGGCGCTGGCTGAGTGGGAGGCGCTGGACGGCAGTGTCAAGGAGCTCTTGCGTAAAGCTCTCAAGAAGCGCCTTGAGCAACCGCATGTGCCGGGTTCACTGCTGTATGGCGACTTGCAGCACTGCTACAAGATCAAACTGCGCAAACAGGGCTGGCGGCTGATCTATCGAGTCAAGGACGAAGTGCTGGTCGTCATGGTGATGGCAGTGGCCAAGCGTGAGGACAGCGTTGCCTATCGGCTCGCTGTCGAACGCCTAGTCTCGGATCAGCGCTGAGTCATCACAAACCAATCGCCGCGCGAATGGCTTCCATCTGATCGATGCCGCCGACCTTGCGCACCAGGTTGATGGCGTCGATCTCGATCAGCTCCGATGGGGAAGTTCAGGGTGATGCGTTCAGACATTGGAGTCTCCTTGTTCAGTGATGCTGATTTGACAGACGTAACCTTTGGCGTTACTATTGGGGCATGATCAAGTCGTTTACTTGCCGCGATACGGAAGCGTTCTTCGCAGGAAAGCGCATTCCCCGTTTCGTGGCGTTTGAGGCGACGGCGATGCGCAAGCTGCAGCAGTTGCACGCGGCACCGAATCTTGAGTTCTTGCGGGTGCCACCGGGCAACCGCCTAGAAGCGCTTTCGGGTGATCGGGCGGGGCAACACAGCATCCGCATCAACGACCAGTGGCGGGTGTGCTTCGTTTGGGACGCGGGCCATGCCTGGCAGGTTGAGATCGTGGATTACCATTGATGGAGGACACACCATGACACGCGAAGTACCCCTCATCCATCCGGGTGAAATCCTGCTCAAGGACTGGCTCGAACCCCTTGACATCAGCCAGTACGCGCTGGCCAAGGCGATTGGTGTGCCGCGTAGGCGCATCAACGAGATCGTGCAAGGCCACCGGGCCATCAGCGCCGATACCGCCGCGCGGCTGGGTGCTTTCTTTGGCGTCGATGCCGAAGGCTGGCTGGCCCTGCAGGCGCACTACGATGCCGAGATGGTGCGCGAGCGCTTAAGTGATGTGCTGCCACACATCCCGCGCTACGACCGCATCCCTCACAAACCAATCGCCGCGCGAATGGCTTCCATCTGATCGATGCCGCCGACCTTCCTGACCAGGTTGATGGCGTCGATCTCGATCAGCTCCGATGGGGAAGTTCAGGGTGATGCGTTCGGTGGTGTTCATCAGGATCTCCTTGACAAAAAAAGGGTGCCATGGCTCCCACTCTAAACAACTATTCGGGAGTTTTAACTCCCTAAAAACTTGACAGAACGGGAGTTAAAGCTAATAATACGAAGATACAAACGAGAGTCTTAACTCCCAATCATGTCCAATTTCCGACAACTCCGCCTGCGCCAGCTGGACGCTGCACTGACCCGATGGCGCGATGCCGCACTACCGCCCAGACCGGGTACCGGCTGGATCAAGGCAATTCGCGATGCGCTGGGCATGAGTTCGGAGGCGTTGGCCCGTCATCTTCGGATCACAGGCTCAGCGGTACGCAAGCTTGAAGAATCGGAGGCCGCAGACACCATCACCCTAGGGTCATTGCGTCGTGCAGCAGCAGCCCTTGGCTGCGAATTGCAGTACGCGTTAGTCCCACAAAACAAGCTCGAGAGCCGACTTCAAGAGCGTGCGCTCAAGGTAGCACAAGCGCGCGTGAGCACAGTTGCCCGCAGCATGGCGCTGGAAGATCAAGCGGTGGATGACGCCTTGACACAGTTGCAAATCGAGGAGCTGGCCAAGGCATTGCTCTCCAAGCACACCAAGGATTTGTGGTGATGGATTTCGACTATGCGCCGGGTGCGACACCGCTCGATCCCGATGAAGCGGCGGGACTGATTCCTCGTCACATCACGACGCAAGGCGAACTCAATGAGTGGGAGCAGGCCAATATCCTCGAGGGTGTGCAATGGGCGCTCAAGCAGAAAAAACGTGACCTGCTTGACGAGGTCTTCGTGCGCGAACTCCACCGTCGCATGCTCAGCAAGACCTGGAAGTGGGCGGGAACTTACCGGCAGACCGACAAAAACATCGGCGCAGACTGGCGGCAGATTCCGGTGCAGCTACGCAACCTGCTCGATGATGCAAAAACTCAAATCGAGTTTAAGTCCTATCCCGCCGATGCGCTGGCACTGCGCTTTCATCATCGGCTGGTATGGATTCACCCCTTTGCCAACGGCAACGGACGGCATGCTCGCTTGATGGCAGATTTGCTGATTCAGCGTCTTGGCCACCCAGCCTTTAGCTGGGGAAGAGAATCCCTGGTGACAGCAAGCACGAACCGGCAAAGCTATCTGGCAGCGCTGCGAGCTGCCGACAATCGAGATTATCAGCCTCTGTTCGAATTCGCACGCAGCCATTGACCCTTCCTCACAAACCAATCGCTGCGCGAATGGCTTCCATCTGATCGATGCCGCCGACCTTCCTGACCAAGTTGATGGCGTCGATCTCGATCAGCTCCTCGGCATCGATGGTGAGCTTGTAGTAGCTCGCCGTCAGCGACACCTTGAGGGTGCTCTTGTCGCCGGGCTTCCAGGTGCCCGCGTCGAGCTCCTTCCAGCCGCCGCGCAGGTGTATGACCACTGGCCGGGCGCTTGAGCCTTGCGCCTGGATGGCCCCCCGGATGGTGATCTGGGTCGCGGCGTTGTCGAGCAGGCCAAACATCCGAAACACGGCCGGATCGTAGTCGGCGATGGTCAGTTCGGCTTCGAGTTTCTCCATGCCCAGGTCGATCTCGACCGGCAAATCCATGCCACCGGCACGGTGTTCCTCGGTCTTGAGGGTAAGCTTGGGCAGTTGAATCTCTTCGATGCGCCCGGCGTAGCCCCGGCCATCGACAAAGAGGTTCATGTTCTTGAGCACGCGCGGCAGTTCGATGGCCATTACAGAATCTCCTCGATGTAGTCGTCAACCAGGTGCGACCTAAAAATGATGTGCTCGGCCGGGTACGGCGGGGTGAAGTCGAAGTTGAAGTAAATCTTGCCGTCGGCAATCGAGGTCGGCGAGTTCAGGTCGGCATCGGCCCAGCAGCGCCCGCCTAGGATTGCGCCCAGGGCTTTGAGCCGCCGCAGGTAGGCGTTGACGCCTTCGGTCACCTCGTCGATGTAGGTCTTGGTGATGTTGCGATCCACCGCCCACAGGTGCGCGCGCAGCAGCGACTCGTTGATCATGTCGGCGGTGCGGCGCACCGAGAGGAAGGCCCACTTGGGGTCGCTGGCGCAGGTGCGATTGCCCCACAGGCGGTAGCCGTCCTCTTGGATGATGGTGGCGACCTCGTTCTCGTTGAGCAAGTTGGCCCGCGCATTGGGGTCGCCCAGGGCAAAGTCCACCGCCCGGTGGCTGCCGACGATGCCGTTGATGACGTTGTTCGAGGGGCTCCACCAGAAACCGCGGTCGTTGTCGATCTTGGCGATCAGGCCCGCTACCCGCGCCGAAACCGGCTCGGTCTGCACCGCGCCGTCTTTCATCACCTTGACGTGCGGATCGACCACGTAGATGCGCGGCGAGCCCCAGTCCTCGCGGTAGTCGATGGCGGCGGCGTCGGTGCTGTTGGGGCCGTCGGCGATGATCACCGCGCGCAGGCGCTCGGCCACGCTCAGCAGCTCGGCCACGACCGGGTTGGCCAGCAGGCGGCTGGCGTCATCCGGGTCAACCGGGCGCTGGTGCGTAAAGCCCGGCGCGATCAGGATGCGCGGCGTGACCTTGGCTACCGACTGGGCCGCGAGCAGCGCCTGCAGGCCCAGGTACTGGCCGCTGGCCGGATCGACACCGCCGAGCACATGGGCCTGCGTCTCGGCCTCGCTCGATCCTTGCGGCACCCGGATCACGACCACCATGGCCCCGGCTTGATCGAAGATGCCGTCGATGGCCATGGGCAGGGTGCCGCTGCGGCCAAGCCGGGCCGCCTCCAGCCGCGAGCCCGCAATGAGCACCGGGGTGTGCAGCGGAAACTGCGTCTCATCGGCATCGGGTGCGGTGCCCACTAGGCCGATCACCGAGGATCGGACGGTGCGAATAGGGCGCGGGCCGTTGTCGATTTCAACGACCTCGACCCCGTGCAAAAAGTGCTCTGCCACGATGTCTCTCCAAAAAAAACAAGCTGCGCTGCCAAGGCAAGTTCTGCCGCCTTGGCCCCACAAAAAAACCCGCCCATGGCGGATCGCAAGGAAATCAAGCCGCTGGCGGCGGCTCTGTGGGCGCTGCAGCGCTGGGCGCAGCGGTCTGGATGTGCGCTGGTTCTGGCTCTGGCTCTGGCGCGGGCACGGGCAAGGCAAAGCTGCCGTCGGCCTGCTTGACCATGCCCATTTGCACCTGGGGTGCGGCCTTGACCCACTTCAGGTCGGGGTGAAACCGGCCCTTGGGGTCTGTGTGGGTGCTCTCAGCCACCTGGTGGCCATCGAGTCGAATCCAGTTTGGCATGAGTTGCTCCTTGTCCATATCCATCACCATTCGATGGCCACATAGCCCGCACCGCCGTTGCCGCCGTTGCCGCCTTGGCCGCCCCACAGGTTGCCGTTGCCACCGCCGCCGCCGCCATGGCCGCCGTTGCCGCCGTTGGCGTTAAGCCCGCCGCCGCCACCACCGCCGCCCAGAAACCCACCGGCCCCGCCGTGGGAGCCGCTGCTGCTGGCGTGGCAGTAGCCGCCTGAGCCGCCACCGCCTGGGCCGCCCGCCCCCCCTCCAATGGCCGTGCCCTGCCCCCAAGCGCCGGCCGCACCGCCGCCGTTGCAGTTGAGCAGGCGCGGCGTGGCAAAGGAGTGCGGCTGCACCGCAAACTGCGCCCCGGCCTGCGCAGCGGTGTAGAGCCTGGGGTCTGCGCCGCTCGGCTCAAAATCGGCTGGATCGACACCCGGCACCGAGGGTGCGTGCAACCACTGCGGCAGGCTGCTCCGGCCATCGAGGGCTGGGCCGCCGTTGCCAAACCCGAGCGAGGCAGTTGCGCTGAGCGCGCTGGCCTGGCCGGCATCGATGCCGTTGGCACCAGGGCCGCCCGAGCCGCCCCCGGCACCTGAGACGGCCACGAAGTTGTTGCTGGACTGCTGCGACCACTGGGTGGTGTGGCCCCCTGCGCCGCCGATGCCGCCGCCGCCGGCCCCGGCTGCGGTGTGGTGCGCGTGAAAGCCCGCGTTGCCGCCGTTGCCGCCGTGGCCCAGCCAAGACCCGGCGGCAGCACCGCCGCCGCCGCCGTGGTTCTCGGAGCCAGAGCCCCAAGAGCCGTGGCTGCCCCGGCCGCCGGTGCCGCCGCTGCGGTTAAAGAGCGTGCCACCCACGCCTGCACCGCCCACGCCGCCTGCTACAAAGCTGGCACCG
>Ga0209316_100444_pt1 | contig 12934 bp, 9 predicted proteins | sample 3C3metaG_FD_184150 | JGI IMG/M metagenome (GOLD analysis project Ga0209316, IMG submission 184150) | Freshwater bacterial and archeal communities from Indian Creek, Illinois, USA - 3C3 metaG (SPAdes) (version 3) | ecosystem: Environmental > Aquatic > Freshwater > Unclassified | place: USA: Indian... | reverse complement strand
ATATAGCACATGCGAATTTGCCGAATCGATTGCGAGAACGGTGCAATGAGCATGAACGAAGGGGACTGCTTTTCGTGAGAACCAAGAAAGAGATTCTGTTTCTGTGTCAATATTTCTATCCTGAATATGTTTCTTCGGCTACTCTCCCATTCGACACCGCCCGGGCATTAGTTAAGGCAGGATTTGTAGTTGGGGCTCTATGTGGCTTTCCTAAAGAATATTCTCTGAAAAAGGAAACGTTGCTAAGAGATGTCCAGGATGGCATCGAGATTTGCAGAGTTAAATATTTGCTGACAAGCAGGCGGACTGTTGTCGGACGATTGGTCAACTATTTTTCGTTTGCACTGGCCGTGCTCATGCGGTTTCCTAGTTTGGGGGGGTATAAAGCAGTAATTGTGTATTCAAATCCACCAATCCTGCCATTTGTAGCCGCATTGGCAAATCGTGTTTTCGGAATCAAGGTCGTTTTCGTAAGTTATGATGTGTATCCTGAAATCGCAATCAAGACGAAGAGTATCAGCGAAAATGGTTTTATTAGCGTCATGATGCGTTTTATCAACCGCGAGGTGTTTAGGCGCGCAACGCGTGTTATCGCCATGTCGCATGAGATGAAGGACTATCTCTTGCAGCACAGAGCGCCGCGAGATGCAAAGCAGGTTGTGGTGATACCAAATTGGTACGAAGACAGTGATTCTCTGCCTCCAGCTATACCTCACCAAAACAATATGTTCGCCTGTTTGTCCCCACACGAGAATTTCGTGGTTTCCTATCTTGGGAACATGGGCGTCTGCCAAGAGCTTGAGACTATTCTAGGTGCAATACGACAGTTGAAGCACGATACCAGCATAAAGTTTCTTTTCGCTGGGCATGGATGTAAATTGGAGCAATTGAGGTCGACAGTGAGCGCAGAACAGCTAAGCAATGTCTTTGTCTATGATTTTCTGCATGGGCAGGATTTTCAAGACGCTTTGTCAATCAGTGGGGTATTCTTAGTGAGCCTCCAGGAGGGTCTAACAGGTCTAGCTGTACCAAGCAAAACCTATAGCTACATGAAGGCTGGTAAGCCGGTGATAGCGTTGCTAGGGGCACACACTGATATTGCAAAAGACTTGCTTAAAAGTCAGGCTGGATATGTATTGAATGTTGGGGAAGTAGGCAAGTTAGTCGCTGCGATAAGAGAGATGAAGGACGATGGGTCCTTGCGGCGTGAAATGGGGCTTAACATAGCTAATCTTTTTAGAAGCAAATATACTACCGAGATATGCACTTCGCAATACATTAGAGTTATGACAGAAGTGTTAGGAGGGAACTAGATGTTTAATGGCGGAACCCTTTTAATCACCGGCGGCACAGGCTCTTTCGGCCATGCCGTTGCAGAACGTTTCTTGCGTACTGATATTAGAGAAATTCGTATTTTCTCGCGTGATGAAAAAAAGCAAGATGACATGCGCAGGGCAAATCAGCACGAGAAGCTAAAGTTCTACCTTGGTGATGTACGCGACATTGGCAGCGTTAAGAACGCCATGCATGGAGTTGACTATGTCTTTCATGCTGCGGCTCTTAAACAAGTGCCCTCGTGTGAGTTCTTCCCCCTAGAGGCCGTTAAGACTAATGTCTTGGGTACAGATAATGTTTTAACAGCAGCCGTCGAGATGGGCGTCAAAAAAGTTATAGGGCTATCCACCGACAAGGCCGCCTACCCCATTAACGCCATGGGCATATCCAAGGCCATGATGGAGAAAGTGTTAATCGCCAAGGCGAGGACGGTAGACCCTGCGCGCACGCTCATCTGCTGCACGCGCTATGGCAACGTCATGGCCTCGCGCGGCTCGGTTATACCATTATTCATCGAACAAATTAAGAGCGGGCGACCACTTACCATCACCGCCCCCCAAATGACGAGGTTTCTCATGAGCCTGCCTGAGGCCGTAGACCTTGTGCTCTTTGCTTTTCAGCATGCCCAGGCGGGGGATATTTTGGTGCAAAAAGCCCCCGCAGCGACCATCGGCGACTTGGCGGAGGCCCTAATTGAGCTGTTCGCCGCCCCCAACGAAGTGCGTATCATCGGCACCCGCCATGGCGAAAAGCTCTACGAGACGCTTTTGACTAAGGAAGAACATGCCGTTGCTCAGGACCTAGGTGGCTTTTTCAAAGTGCCAGCCGATCAGCGCGATCTTAATTATGACAAGTACTTTGTCCAAGGGGACGAGAGGTTAACCGTAGGTGGAGAGTACAACTCCCACAACACGGAGCGCTTAACAGTTGGTGAAATCAAAGACAAGCTATTAGGCTTGCCGTACATTAAACGAGAGTTAGCTGGACAGCCCGAGCCGAAGGGGGGTATCTCATGATGAGAGGCAACAAATGAATATTCTTGTTCTCGGCGCCACTGGCATGGCTGGGCATGTTATAGCCATTCATCTAAAAGAGGTAGGCTACAATGTGACCGCTTTCAGCAGGTCTAAATTTGCCTATTGCGACAATATTATTGGAGATGTGTTAGACTTTCCCTTTCTCGAAAGAGTCATACTTGAGGGCAACTATGATGCTGTCATCAATGCTGTCGGAATACTAAATCAGGACGCTAGCGATCGCAGGGCACGCGCCATCCTGCTTAACAGCTACCTGCCACACTATCTCAGTGACATTGCTTTTAACTTGAAGACAAGAGTGATACACATGAGCACGGATTGCGTTTTCTCTGGTAAGGCCGGTAGATATGTGGAAACCTCTATGAGAGATGGTGAGTCTTTCTACGACCGGACTAAGGCTCTAGGGGAGCTCGAAAATGACAAGGACTTGACATTTAGAAATTCCATCATCGGCCCAGATTTGAGTGAAAACGGAATTGGGCTATTTAATTGGTTTATGAAGCAAAGTGGCCAAATTAACGGCTATGCGAATGCTCTTTGGTCGGGGGTAACGACACTGACACTAGCCAAAGCAATGGGTAAGGCAGTAGAAGAGGGTGTAACGGGCCTCTATCACCTCGTTCCCGGGGAGAGCATTAGCAAGTATGCTTTACTCAAGCTTTTCAATAAGCACATCCGAGACAACAAGCTGGCTATTGAGCCTATTGAGAGGCCGATTATCGATAAATCTCTCGTCAATACGAGAAATGATTTTTCGTTTGTGGTTCCAAGCTATGAACAGATGATCATAGAGATGAAAGAATGGATTATTGCCCATGAAACGCTTTATCCTCACTATTTTAGGCGGAGACAGATCATCGCGGATTAAACTAAGTAGTGCCAATTTTGGCTGTGTAATCGTCGTTGTTGAGTGTTCCCTAGGAGAAGTCCGTGAATGTGCACTATCGTTGCACTCCTGATTCTCTAGGATAGCAGGCCCGATCGACCGAGGTTTCCAAATGTTCTATGTAGTTGGGCCACCGCGCTAGGGTCAGCAAAGCGGTTGTCAGCGGTGGGGCATACAAAAACACAATGAGGGTGAGTTATGAAGAAGTTAAAGGTAATGACCGTTGTCGGGACGCGCCCAGAGATAATTAGGCTTTCCGCCGTCATACGCAAACTCGAGGAATCTCCGGCCATTGAACATATATTGGTGCATACCGGCCAAAATTACGACTACGAACTGAACGAAGTATTTTTTAAGGATTTTAATCTGCGCCGTCCTGACTACATGCTTAACGCTGCTACTGGCACAGCCATAGAGACTATCGGCAATATGTTAATCAAGATTGACCCCGTGCTCGACGAAGTGCGCCCCGACGCCTTTCTCGTGCTAGGTGACACCAACAGCTGCCTATGTGCCATTGCCGCCAAGCGTAAGCGCATACCTATCTTTCACATGGAGGCGGGCAATCGCTGCTTTGACCAGCGCGTGCCAGAAGAAACCAACCGCAAGATTGTCGATCATATCGCTGACATCAACATGCCTTACAGCGACATAGCGCGTGAATGCCTGCTGCGCGAAGGCCTGCCGCCGGACCGCATTATTAAAACCGGCAGCCCCATGTTAGAGGTGCTAAATTCGCGGCGGGGCGACATAGAAAAATCAGATATTTTGACTAAGCTTGTGCTCGCCCCCGAGCAGTACTTTGTGGTTTCGGCCCACCGCGAAGAAAACATCGACTGCGACTTAAATTTCTCCAACCTAGTCGAAAGTCTAAACACGGTTGCAGAACACTACGGCCTCCCCATTATTCTTAGCACCCATCCCCGCACCAGAAAACGCCTTATCACCAAAGGCCTCGAACTTCACCCGCTCATTAACACCCACAAACCCCTAGGCTACAACGATTACATCAAGCTCCAAATGCACGCCAAAGCAGTGCTCAGCGACAGCGGCTCCATCAGCGAAGAGGCCTCCATACTTGGTTTAAGGGCTCTTAACATTCGGCAGGCCCACGAGAGGCCTGAGGCCATGGAAGAGGGCGCGGTGATGATGGTGGGGTTGACTAGGGTGCGCATCATGCAAGGGTTGGCGGTGCTAGCTCATCAGCCGCCGGACCGCAGGCGGATCGTGCGAGACTATGATCAGCCAAACGTCTCCGAGAAGGTGCTGAACATTATTTTGTCTTACACAGACTACGTTAGACGAACGGTGTGGGGGGTGTAGGTGGCTATGCGAGTAGGTATTATAGGTTTTGCCAATATCAGATAAATGCCGTATTTGCGATATTACACCGAACATATGGACTGGGTTAATGGGGGTTAATAGGCGTGAATGTAATGGTTTTTGACGTGCCTGCCGAATACGGCGGTGCCCTTTCAATTTTACATGAATTTTATGCTGAGGTTTTAGCGAGTCACGATGATTCTGTCGAGTGGTTTTTTGTGCTCAGCACGCCAAAGCTTGACACAAGTAAGAATGTCACAGTGCTGAACTACCCATGGGTGAAGCGCAGTTGGCTACACAGGATTTATTTTGATTATTTCATCGCTCCCCAGGTTATAAAAAAGTACAGAATAGACCGGGTATTTTCGCTACAAAACGTACTAATCCCAAGAACCACTGTTCCCCAGGTTTTATACGTACATCAGTCCTTACCATTCGTGAAGGTTCGTTTTAGTTTTACGGAAGACAAGCTTCTGTGGATCTATCAAAATGTGATTTCACACTTAATTTTTCGGTCGATGCGAAGGGCTGAGCGGGTGATAGTGCAAACTGAATGGATGAGAAGTGAGGGCGCGAAAATAGCTTCTGTCTCAAGAGAGAAAATGCATGTAGTGCCGCCAGTTATAACGGCGGAAATCACAAATACTTACGTGCATACAAAACATAGCCGTTCCACTTTTTTCTATCCGGCGCATGCAATGCTGTACAAAAATCACCAAGTCATCATTGAAGCCTGCGAGTTGCTCAGGCTTCAAGGGATTGAGGACTACAGTGTTATCCTTACACTGACCGGCGATGAAGGAGACAAGATAAGAAGGTTAGCTCAAAGGGTAAAAGAGATGAACCTACCGGTTAAGTTTGCGGGCACGCTAACTAGGCCGGAAGTATTTAGCTATTATAAGAAATCAGTTTTATTGTTCCCGTCATATGTTGAAACGTACGGACTTCCTTTAATGGAGGCTGGCATGCATGGAGCTCCGATTATTGCGGCCGATACATTGTTCGCCCGTGAAATTTTGGGTGTGTATCCCAAGGCGCATTTCTTCAGCAGTTTTGATTCTGTGGCTCTAGCTAACATTCTTAAAAGAATGATTGCGGGCGATTGCAAGCATACATTTGAGAAGCTAAGTAATCCCAGCAATGTAGCACAAGCATTGCTGCCGCATGTGCTGTCAGGGTAACGCTAAATGCAGGGAGCGCGTAATCGCATCAAGGGGTGGGACCTTTTGATGATTTTTTGTGGTAACCGGATACAATGGAGGAAGTGAAATAGCCTGCGAAAGTGAGATGGAGTCGTCTAATGCCATCGGAGAGATAGTCACAGTTAGTGAGCGTACGCCAATCAGAACGCGCGAAGTTCAGAGATGGGGTAAAGCCATGGCAAGGCAACATTGTAGCGGATGCCAGCATACGGTAGGGGGAGTTCTGAAGCATATTGCAGAGATTGAGGGACAAACGGGTAGCTGTGTTTCGGCGAACGCCCGGTTACTGGCGGCATGCCGGTCGGTATTATCATCATGGCATGTCCAAGATAGGCAACCTACATTCTCGGAATTTATCACGAGGGCGGCTTAACCAGTAGCGCTCCGTAGATAGCCGGTTGTTTGCTAGTGATTTCACCAAACAACCGCCCGTGCTCGGGCGACTCAAACAGCTCTATCGTATCGAGCTCGTCGAGCAATCCTTGTAGCCTGCATTCCCGCTAACACCTAACGAGTCGATTGCGCGATAGTCCAAAAGTCATTGGCCCACCCGCATCTTGAGCCTTTCCTGCTTGCATACTCCATCGTTATGTGATACTTTATACATAACGAGGAGGTGTCTGCATGGTTGCTCTTATTAGGCAAAAAGATTCGCGGTCCGGCATCACCTACGTCTACGAATCTGCGTCCTATTGGGATAAGGAGAAGCAGCAGTCTCGTTCTAGACGGCGGCTGATTGGCAGGTTAGACGAAAAGACGGGTGAAATCGTGCCGACGGACGGCAGGGGCCGGAAGGAGCAAGCTGTTGCCGCTGCCAGGAGGGGGCCCGCACCTGCAGAGACGGCAACCCGGACTTTCTACGATGCCACTTATCTCTTAGGTGCCATTGGCGAAAAGCTAGGCATCATCGAGGACTTAAAGCTTTGTTTCCCACAAACCTATCGGCAGATACTGTCTATCATCTACTACTTGGTCTTGGAAGACCATACTCCGCTGTACCGGTTTGAAAAATGGGGGCATTTACACCACCACCCCTATGGCAAAACCATTACCTCGCAGCGAAGCAGCGACCTGTTTGCCTCGATTACCGAGGAGACAAAGCACCAGTTCTTCCGACTTCAAGGCAAGCGCCGTAGCGAGAAAGAGTATTGGGCTTACGGCATCACCTCGTTCTCTAGCTACTCGAGAGCCTTGCGACAAGTTCAATACGGCAACAACAAAGAAGGCGATTCCCTCCCCCAGTTCAATCTGGCGCTAGTGTTCGGCGAGACATCTAACCTCCCGTTTTACTATCGGAAGCTAGCCGGGAACATCCCAGACACGAAAACAGTGAAACATCTTCTAGCTGATCTAAATACGCTTAGGTTTACAAAAGTTAAGATGGTGATGGACCGAGGCTTTTATAGCGAAGACAATGTCAATGCCCTTTTTAAGGAGCATATTAAATTTCTTATCGCTGGCAAGATGTCCGTGGCTTGGATTCGCAGGGAGCTAGAGAGCATCTTAGAAAACTTCCGTAGCCTTGAAGTCTACAACGATACGTACCAGCTCTACTGTCGGACTATCCAGACTAAGTGGCACTACACTCAGAAACGGCCATATAAAGGGGACACCATATCGGAATCCCGCCGTGTCTACTTGCATTACTACTACAACATCGACCAAGCGGCAGAAAAGGAAAAGGCTTTTGACCGACAGCTAATGGAACTACGCTATGAACTAGAGTCAGAGAAGCGAGTTCCCGAGCACGAGAACCAGTACAGGAAATATTTCGAGGTGCAGACAACCCCAATACGCGGCACCAAAGTTATCGTCAAAGAAGACGCTGTACGACAGGCCAAACGCTACTTCGGCTATTTCGTGCTCATAACCAATGAAACTATGGATGCTGTCACCGCCCTACAGCTCTATCGCAACAAGGATTTAGTAGAGAAGGCCTTTGGCAATCTCAAAGAACGACTGAACCTACGACGCACACTTGTCTCTTCAGAGCAAAGCCTCGACGGGAAGCTCTTTGTCGAGTTTGTGGCCTTGATTTACCTCTCCTATATCAAAAAGCAGATGCAAGACACCGGTCTATTTAAGCAATACACTCTCCAAGGAGCCCTAGACAAACTCGATATCATCGAATGCTTTACCGCACCGGGGCAAGCCCTACGGGTTGGAGAGCTACTTGAGAAGCAGAAGGACATCTATGTTGCCCTCGGCGTGGAGCCGCCAACCTCGTTATGAGTCGGCGGGAATCTAGGTTGCAACGTCCATTTCTCAAACAAACCTTTGTCCTGATTTTTTTCTTGACGTAGGACAGGTAGGTTATGTCGTAGTCCTTCACTCTGTAGTCTTTGATGTATCTTCTACCAGATCATTGTATAGGCTGGTCAGGTATTCGTTCATTTCTGACTGATCACTTGCTGCCTTCTCTGGATTGTAAAATAGGTGCAGATACGCCCGCCTCTTAAAAAAGGCCATCCTGCCTTCCTCGACAATCGACTGGAATAGCTCGCCGCTTCTTTGGGATGGGATATCCTCCCCGTAGGGGTGATTGCGTAGCCTCTGCCAGCGAGAAAACCGGCTGAGAGAATTGTTCTCTTCCAGAATCAGAAAGTAGGCAATCGACAAGATCTGTTTGTAAGTGTCAGGGAAACAGCCTTTAGGTCAGGCGAAATACCCATGATCTGCCCGATCTGACCGAGTAGATAGCTGGCACCAGAAAAACTCCTGCGTACCGCTGTAATAGGAACTGGCCCTAGCCTAACTTGCGCCACTACTTGTTGCTCCGGCTTCTTCAGGTAGGAGAGGGTTGGTATAATGTCGCCAGTTTCATGCTCCAGTTTTCCTAGCAGTATTCTCTAAGCTCTAGCTTGCCGGTTTTCCTTGTCCCAATAGGGTTCGTTCATGTACACCTATGTGATGCCGATTTTCTTGTCCTTCTTCTAGACAATCCCAACAACACTTACCGCGTTACAATTACAATATGTAGCGAGTCGAATGCCATTAGAACTTGCCTTAAACATGGGTATTGTCTGGTCTTAATGGTTGCTCCTCGTTATGCATTTCGGGTAATCAGGGTGTGCTGGGGTGCTGTAGCGCGCCATTCGCCTTGTTGCGCTATGAAAGTAGCTCCGTAAACAATACGCATCCGCTTGTCAGGTTGTAATGCGCCACTCAGCTCTGTCGAGGGCCTGCGGGAGCAGTGTAGATGCCAATACCGTTTTGTGCGAGGTGGCGATTGTAGTTCGTAGCTGCCGGCCATGTTCACGCTGAGGTGCGAGTCGAACTACCTTGTGGGTGGAATTCTACCGTAGACGCATGACGCATATCTAACTGATCTAAGCACCGCACTGGCCGCACAACTGATACCATTAAGGTCTATCAAGCTGTGCCTTAAGGTACGTTGTAGTGCGTATTATGGCCTTGTTGGGGCGACACCACAATCGGTCCACCTATGCCGCAGCTTGCTGCCGACAACAAGCACGCGACGATATCATACTATTTTCAAATTAGAGCAGACCTCGTTCGCATACGCTAGCATTGATGCAATGATGCATGAAAACGCAAACTACTCAATCTGCATATTGAGTTTAGTAGTTTTGAGCGAAAGGAAGATTAGATTGCTACAAAGGGCCACTAGTGGGGGAGAAACTGTACTTAGCTCGGTCGGCCGCAAGGCAGCATACATGATCGCCATTGTGGTGGTTGGACTGTTCTTCAGTGAGCGTCAGCTTGTTTTTCCGTTCCGCGTCGGCGTTCCAAGTATGCATTTTTATTTGCTATTAATGGCTTTAATGGCAATGTTGTTGCTGGTGCAAAGGAAATACTACATTGATGTTGTCACACTATTATTGGCTTCTAGACTGATTGTTTATCTGTTGCCACACCTTGCCATTATGAACTTCGAGGGGTTTTTGGGGAACTATTCCGCAGTGATTGCCTCATTTGTGTCGTACTTAGTGTTTTCGCAGCGCCATAGCCACGAGACAAAACACCAGATACGTTGGATTATGCTAGCATTTCTTTTCGCTCTATCTCTGCAAGTCTTGTACATGGCTCGCGCGCTCAGTGTCGAGCTTGGTGTGGTGCATGTGGGTCTCTGGAAGTATCACCTTGCGCTGCCTATTGGTAATTCAAACTTCATTTCGGCTGTGATTCTATTCTTAATGGTGTTTGTATACCATACGGAGTTTGTTTGGCAAATAAAGGGCTCAGCTATTCTTCTCGGCCTAATTGCCCTGTTTGCCGTTTTGTCGCGAACATCGATTTTAGTTCTTGTGTTGCTCTTTCTTATAGAGTTCGCAACTCGTTATGTGAGGATGATTCGAAGGGCAAAGGGGCACTCATTGGTAATCCCAATAATTGTGGTAACCGTTGTGTTGGTGTTGACACTGTCTTTTGCCATTTTTTACGGGGTGAACTACTTGTTGGTCCGAGGGGACATGGGGATGACATTCAACGAATTTTCGCTCATGGGGGGCCTGAACGCATTAACAAGCGGTCGGGTAGATATAGTCATCTTTCAATTAGATGAGTGGGCAAGCAGTCCAGTTATCGGCACTGGGTTTGCCTTTGCTGGTGGTGCCCGGTGGTCGCATAACTGGCTTATCGACCTACTTGCACAATCTGGCGTCGTAGGGTTTGCGCTGTTCATTAGCGCACTAGGCATCTCAGTCTTACGAGTGCGAAAATACGCTGGAGACAATACCCTAGTCTTGGCGATTTTTCGCTCATGTATCGCGGTTTTACTGGTGGGGCTTGGCGAAGTGGTGCTTTTTACGATACTAATTGACTTGCTGTTCTGGGGGTTACTGGGGATAGCAATTGCTGAGGTTAACCATCTGCAACGTAATGCCCGTTCGGCCCTCGAAGCTCTCTAGGTGCATTGCACTGAGGGGCAAAGACCTAAGACTGCAGGCGGCACGCTACATTACAAATTTAGTTTCTAGCGCAGTAACTTTAACCGCTTTTGCGGTGGTATTTAGGAGCTATGGGACACTTCGTGTTTTTTGCACATAACAGGAGAAAGAAGGTATTGTACTTGCACGTTGTCTTTCTTACCGGCACATATCACCCACACGGCTCGGCTGTCAGCAACTGCGTGCGCAATGTAGCTTTAGAATTGACACGCAATCACAAAGTAACCATAGTGTGCGAAAAGTCCATGATCAGCCAAGAGACTGTGGAGATTATTGATGGACAGTATATTAAGCGCTTCATGACAAACGAGGCGATTCTCAGGGGGATGCTTGAGAGTAGGCGGGTGGGTGGGGCAGCGGGATATGTCGGGGAGTTGAACAAAATAATCTATAATGCGCACAGGCTATTAATCGCGGTGAAGTTGATACTTTCAAGAGTTACCGTACGAAGAGATTTGGTTTGTGCGTTTCAAGCAGAACTGAATATGATTGAAGATAGAATTGATATGATTGTACCAGCAAGCTTGCCGTTTGAGAGTGTGATTGCTGCTGCCCGATACAAGAGCGAAACCGCTAGCAATGCCTTAATCGTACCTCTTCTTTTTGATCAGTTTGCAGATAATGACTTGTTGCATAGGTTGCCTGCGAACAAAACACTTAAACGAAGTAAGCACATTGATGTGGAAAGGAATGCTTTGGTACAAACCGATATGATTTTGGCAATGCATACACTTAAGTCGCACTTTTCGAAGGAACACAGCGCGCTCAGGCACATCCAATATGTGGAGCATCCGCTAATAACTAAGATTTCAAGCAGTCCTAGGGTGGATGACGAGGGAATGAAGATAGCGTATGTCGGTAGCTTGAACAAGAATTACGTTACACCGGGCTACCTGTTAAGATTGTTTGAGGCGTGCAACATAGATGGGGCAAGAATGCACTTCTATATTCGAGGCAATTGTTCTGACATTGTAAACAAATTCTGTGGTAGATTAACAACAAAAATGGTGAATCACGGAAGCGTAGACAAGCAAACAGCCAACCAAGTTATGTGTGAAAGTCATGTGTTGATCAACATAGCTGAGCAAAGTGGCCGTCAAGTTTCCAGTAAGATATTTGAGTATATGGCTTGCGGTAAGCCTATCATACATTTTTACAGTGTGGATTCAGATGTTAACTTAAAAATATTGGCTAGGTATCCTTTGGCGTTATGCCTAAAACAAGACGAAGCCATCTTTCAACGAAATGTGGTCTATTTTGAAGAATTTTGTAACAAGCATTACAATATGTTTGTCCCATTTGAGGAAGTCGAGAAGATTTTTTGGGATGCTGTGCCAAAGTACACTGCAGATTTGATGGAGAAGCTGCTGTCGTGTAATAAAGTCTCAGCATCGGAGTAAGTGTTCGGATTTATTTTGCCGACGCCCATAAACGATGCTCGATAAGATTCCTGCACCTCTCCTGCGTTCCGGGGATTGCCGAGATGGCGATCTTGTAACGGTGCTGCGCCAGCGGCATCATATGGCGTTTCATCGCTGGCCGAACTTGGGCCAGCGGGTTGTGCGAAGCAGTCGCCAGAGACTTTAGCAGTCGCTGCCCGGGCTACATGCAGTAAACATCAATTGAGTATCTAATCGAGATCATCAGGAAAGTCCTTGTTGAAGCCAAATAGAGAATAGTGTTCAGCGATGGCAACGGGCGACGCCTCAGCACCACTAAAGTCGTTGAAGAAAGCGATGGATGAGATGATGGAAGAAATACATAAAATACAATTCGAAATGGCTTTAGAAGTAAAAAGAATATGCCAAAATCACAACATAGAATATTTTTTGATAGCTGGCACTTTATTGGGTGCAGTAAGGCATAAAGGATTTATCCCATGGGATGATGATTTGGATATTGGAATGCTTAGAATAGATTACAATAAATTCATAAGCCTGGCACCAATCGAGATGGATAAAAAATATGTTTTGCAGACTTGGGATACAGATCCTGGCTTTGCGTTGCCTAGCGCCAAGCTAAGGAAGTCGGGAACAAAATACATTGAACGAAATTCACAAAAGGCAAATATACATAATGGCATATTTATAGATATATTTCCCTTTGACAATGCACCAAGGGTGTGTTTGGCAAGTAGGAACTGCACAGTTTGGCAATTAATTTGTGCATAGCGTCCTGTAGCTGGCTGGCACCTACCTTCCCCCCGAGGGGGGAAGGTAGGTGGGAGTTATTGGGATTTAT
>Ga0209316_100440_pt1 | contig 12989 bp, 14 predicted proteins | sample 3C3metaG_FD_184150 | JGI IMG/M metagenome (GOLD analysis project Ga0209316, IMG submission 184150) | Freshwater bacterial and archeal communities from Indian Creek, Illinois, USA - 3C3 metaG (SPAdes) (version 3) | ecosystem: Environmental > Aquatic > Freshwater > Unclassified | place: USA: Indian... | reverse complement strand
AGGTGGAGCAACTGGCCTAGGTGGAGCAACTGGCCTAGGTGGAGCAACTACACCTGGAACAGTTATCCTGTCTCCTGCGAAAATTCTATCGGGATGCCTAATTTGCGGGTTTAAACGCATCAGCTCGTTAACCGTTGTGCCATGCCTTCTGGCTATTCCTGATAATGTATCTCCTGGCCTTATAGTGTACACGTGCAAACCTCCTTTCTACCTAAATGACAATATCCAAGCTATTCAACCCTAGAAATACGAATCGTCTCATCGAAGCCTGGCCCATGTTTGTATTGTTCGTATAGCGGATGCGCAGCTGGTTATTAACGCCAATCTCTCTGCCTATGTAATGCCCAGTAATCAATGCAATGCTTGCTTCGCTGGATTCCGGTATCCGGCTTATGATTGAAGCCGGAAGCATTTGCGGGCAGTTATGAAAAGCAAGTTCGGCGGTACCAACTACCTCAAGCCTAATCATTGGAATCCGTACAGATGGAGTTAGCAATGTCCTTATTCCAGAGACATCCAGCACGTGATTGCCTGTGCTTCCAGCAATTGCGCCCGTCCAGAAGGCAATAACGATAGTTTTCCAAACTTCCCCAACTGCCGTCTCAACAAAAAATTCTTCAACTCCGCCCGCGGCCAGTGTTCCTGTTCGCTCTGATCGTCTTTGTACTATATCAGAGTAAGGGATTATTCCTCGAACGCCATCAGGCAAATTCATGCTTGCACCTCCTCAAGCATAACTTGGATGCTATATCTCCGTGATTGCCTTGCGCTCGTATTCCGTATAGCAAATACAAGCGCAGTTCCTCGCACGAATAAAAAGGGTATGTCCTGTAAATTCAGAGTCCAGTCATCACCGGTTATTTCTGGATGTGGTTGTAGAATGTCATTTAGGGCACCCATCTTTTCCTGCGCCTGTGGACGGATGAACAGAGTTCCTCCCTGCCCAGGCAAAAAGTTTATCCTGATTGCCCTTGCCATCCAGTTGCGATCCACAAATGCAAATGACTCATCCCGACTGCTTGCGGCAGGAATTACACCGCCAAAATTAATAACCCTGGACAGCATAATTAATCACCTGTCCTTCTAGCCCTCCTGGCATCTATCAAAATAGTTGTGTTAATACGTCCCAGTGTCGCAGCCACATCGGAAATAAATACAATTGCCATGCTGAATGCGTGAGGAATAATAGGCTCTAACGCAGGCATTATAGCTCTTTCTCGCATCGATCCTGCACCCAGCCTTAGGGTTTCTGTCCTACCTTCCCAATAGACTTCTTGCTCTTGACCAAGAGCGTTTATAGCAACTAACCTTATAACTCCCTGGACTATGCCGCCTGGCGCAGCAGCGGAATCTCTGATGTCCACAAATATCCTGCCTTCGGTGTCCTCTAACCCTAAATCGGCACCGCGCCCCCATCCAAATACCATACCCAATGGTACAGCAAATTCTCCAAGTCTAATAGGAACACGCGCTACAACAGCTACATCTGTGGGCATAAGTTCCACCTTAGTTAAAACCGTCGAGAAAAATCTTCCGACTGTCATTTTATTACCTCCTTATTTTTTTGATTAAAAACTATTGGAGTATCCTCACCGCGGGAGTTGCTGGATCTTCACCCGCTTCGATTCTTTCCCTGCCAGCTCCTAGCCATCCAAGCGGCGGATGTCCGGCCAGCGGCGCAACTCTGGCAGTTATCGCATCCCATACTGGCCTGACTAGCGCGAAAACTACCACCAACATTAAAACTCCGAGGATCATGGAAAACCAGCTTGAAATACTTAGGATATTCATCGGCTTGTCCCTGAAAGGTAGTTGCGCTTCTGTGAGTTTCATGCTAAAACCTCCTTATTTGATTAGTATAGCTATTATATCATAACTGTTTTTTGATGTAAAAATATTTGGTACTGGCCAGTTTTTGATACTCTGACTCTGATATATCTATACCTCTTTGGCGAAGATAATCAGCATCTATCTGACTATGCTCAAAAATTGTCCAGTTGCGGCATTGCGAAGCTATGGTTTTCGATAGCTCTGCAACTCGCTGGCAAACGAACAAACATTCGATGCCCCACTTGCGCGATCCGGTGGCCAGGATATGCGCTCCGGTGTCGATTGATCCTTGTGGAGCATATCTCTGCGCTTCGTCCAGAACGAATAGCAAATTTCTTTGCTTTCTCATCAATAATTCCTGCCAGTAAAGCAATTCTTTATCAGCTGTACCCTGCCGCATCGACGGCTCATATATAACAGCGTATTTTTTGCCATCAAGAATAGAGAGGATTTTCTGTATGTCATCCATGCCGCCAAACGTCATATAGGGCACGTGAAGATTGACTACATCGTGCCCTCCTGCCCAGTATAGTATGCTTTTTTTGCCGTATTGGGAGGGAATTATATCACGATGCACATGATACGTTTTCCCTGTCCCAGTACGGCCCAGGATTACAGTATGGCCTTGCCAGCTCATGATGCTGGTGGCCCTGGTGGTGACTTCCTTTGCTCAAACACGAATTGCAATAGCCCAACGAGTATATCTGCTAGTGCCAGATTAAGATTGCCAATTATACCTGTCAAGCCGCGCAAAATTCTGGCCAATGGCTCCGAAAAGTTAAAGTTAAGCGGATGATGATAGTACTCTATAAGCTCTCCTTCCCCAGTTGGAGCGTTCAGTATTTTCTCCCAGATTGCTGGCTCCGGTGGAGGTACTATTCTTTCTTGAAATGTATTCGGATCCGGCACGTTTTCCCCTATTTCATCAAGAGTAAATTTCTTCATTTTACCTTATCCCTCCATTCTTAATTCATCACAATTTTTGCAGACAGTTTTAAAGCCCATATTTTCCCGAAGAAAAAGTTCTTTCGGCGAATTGTTCAGAAGTCTGTAATGCGGATTATCGCAACAAGTCACCGGCTTCAATACTTTTTCCTTTAGTTTTTTTAGGGATGCTTTATCCATATCATTAATCTCTTTTTCCCTTGCCTTTTCCTCTGCCTTCAAATGCTTATGCCAAATGTGGCTTCGCACCGAAACTGTTGTTGTGCTTTTATAGTCACAATGCGGGCATCGATAAACCGGCTTGACATCTTCAACTGGTTTGCATCTCTCCTGCCACATTGGGTGTTTTGTAACTTTACTTTCTGGCACCTTTTTTCACCATCCTTTCTAAGCCCTTTGCAATCAGCATCAAAACCATGAAAAAGATTACATACTTCGCTAAAAAAAAGTATGCAATCAAAAACATAACTACAAGCACATCGATAAATTCAATCACTCTGTACCCTCACCTAATCCGATTGTAATGCGTCCCTGCTTATCCTCATCCCAGATAGTTGCGTTTAAACTTTCATGGCATTTGTAAAGGGATTTGTTGTAGCAATCCATGCAAATCAATTTTTCAATCTTTATATAGTCATCCGGTAGCAACTTAATAAGCACGTAGAACGGGAATATAAACGTGGAGTCATCGTTCTCAACACTACAAAAATGACAAAATCTGTCCATCATTATTACCTCCTTTTTGTACCTCGCAAACATAGCATACTGATAAATTATCATCGCCATTGTAGCCGCAGTTCCAGCAAATATATTGATCCAAACAAAATCACCTCCTTCCCTCTCTATATCTTACAAAACCTTAAACCGCAAATGCGGTTTTTGGCTGTTTTTTAACCTCTACTAGTTCACCTGTTCTCATAACCTTAAAAAGTCTGAAAACACCATCTGTGTCTGAATTAAACCTGTATTCTGCAAAACCTGTGATTCTCATAGCATCCTGCAATCCGTAAACATACCACATCAATCTTTTAACTGCTTCCATGTCGTTATTTACCCTGTTTTGTACTGTCATTTCTTCCACAGTGTCAAGCATTAGCCGCACAAATTCCGCTTTTGCTCCATTTTCCTTTGTCACTAGCAACATCCCCTTCTGCAATCCGTAAACATACCACATCAATCTTTTGATTTTGTACTCACGTGACCCGCAGAAACAACAAAAATCAATTTCTTCAACTTCTGCCAGCACGTAGTCCCTAGTGCCGCACACCTTGCATTTTAGTATTAAATCGCCAAATGTCACTTTAGTCCCTCCTTCTTCGTTTTAGCATATGGTATATATGCCTAATACAAATATAAGGCTTGCGGGAAATATATGCAATTGCCTTTGCAAAAATATTTTTGAAAACTTAAAAAAGGACAGACGAACAGAATTTGCGTTAAACTCTCGGCAAAATAATCATGAAGTAACCGGCATCCAGCGGCTCTATAAGCTCATTTTTTATCTTTAAGCCATCTACTATGAGATTACCCCAAATTATATCTTCTTTGCACATCGGGCAACGGCCAGCGAAGATATCAACCATGCCCTCTAGTTCTTTCTTGTCCTCCTTTGGCAAGTCTGCTAAGCTCCAGACCGGCTGCCTATCCCATTCACCATGAATACCCCAGTAGGCCAAATTTCTAAAACCCTGTAATGTTTTTGCCATCTCTGTATCCCATGCGGCGGCCCTGAATGTCGAGCGTGTTATATATCTGATTCTGTGTAGTATTTTGCCAGGATTACTAGCGAATCCGTAATGTATAACCCCTGCACCAGTAGCCTTGCGCAGTTTATTCTTAATCTTTTCAAGCATTTCTAGCGACAACTTTCCGGCATCTACAATTATGTTGAGATGCGGATGGTACTCATTTTTTAGTTGAGTAAATTCAATTTTCCCATGTATCGGGCAGATAATTCCTGCTTTTCTTTCCCTTTTGTCTGCCCATTCTTTGCCCTTCATTCCACAATGGCAGATGGCATCACCGTACCAGTGCCATCGGGATATTCCCCGTTTATAGTCAAATGATTTCAATACTTTTACAGCTTTTTTCCTTGTTGAGTACAATTCCGTCTTAGTCCGCAGGGTTTTTCTTTCATCAACTGGCCACGTCAAAGTAAATATTCCGATTGACCGCATTTGTTGCGCTTTAGGCATCATTCTTCCGTAACGTCTTTTATGCGCATCAGATTTTCTCTGTCCGCATACTGGACACCACTCTCTACCGCATACTAGTATTTTACCTATTTTATGAGTTTTATCCCCCTGGCATTGGCCTATAGTTGCAAATCTTCCGCACATTGTAGTATTCCCAATGCTTTGTGATAGATTGGCTACGTGTTCAAGATAAGAGAACCCAGGACCAAAAGCTACATCGTTCTGGCCATTCAAAACAGAAAAATCCCTAGTTTCTTTTGAACCAGGGATTGCAATTGTCGCTAAACTACTATACAATTTAATCACCTACAAACGTATGTTCTGGCTCGTGCGAAGAGTCCAGAACAATTTTTTTGTTAAATTTAAGCGAACGCATCGCGAACGGCACTAAATCCCTTAACACCGATGGCCAACACGATCAAGGCTATAACTCCTAAAGCAATGGTTAGCTCAATGCCAGGCATCATCCTAGCCGGCACCGGCACCGGTCTGGCCGGTGGAGCGACAGGAGCCGGAACCACAGGAATTGCTGGTATAATACCCTTCCAACGATGCCAGATAACGCGCCTTCTTGCCCTATCCCTCGCAGAGATACCCCTGCCTACGTATGACTCGGTGAACCTGTCCCAGTCCCCTCCTGCGCCCCTCCATTTGCGATCTATGACCGCTACGGCAAGATGCATACTTAGCAAATCATTACCTAATATAAGTCTGCGGAACGGCTCATTTGCTATATTGTCGCGTCCAGGGTTTATCTGTGAGGGCAAGGGTATAGCCAACTCCCTTGCTACTGTTTTCAGCGTATCAAAATGCCAGCGCAAATGCACCTGGCCGAAGCCGATGCCAAAAACAGCGGTCGCGGCATCGTACTCTCCAATTACGTTGCGAAAGTTAGTCTCCGCTTCGATGGTGGCCATCACGATGGGCAGGTATGCCCCTCTTTGCCTTGCCACTTGCTCTGCTAGCTGTCTGCTCATTTTTTATCCCTCAAAATAACAGCAATTTCAACAAGAGTTTTTTGGATGTCAGACAGTTTTTTTTCGAAGCGAACAAGCAAAACAAGCGCAATCACGATGGGAAAACCTACGTTTGATACTATGTCTACTACTTGTTGATCCAGCATTATATCCTCACCCTTAGCGCAAATATTTTACTTACTGCGCCTATAATTAGCACTATCACTAGCAACTCTGCTATGCGTGGACTCCATCCAAGCCGCTCAAAAAACCCTGCGAAAATGTCTAAAAATCCTCTGAAAAAGTCTTTTATCATCGTAGGCATCCCCATAACCCCCTCTAATACTCCTGGCCTATGACCTGGCGCAGGTGGCGCAGGAGCCGGCTCTGGTGTAGGTTGACCCCAGAAAGGAATTGGCAACTGCGGCCATCCTGGCAGATGTGGCCTAGGTGGCGCATATGGATGTGCAGCTGGTGGCCTAGCCGGTGGCGCAATTAGCGCAGGAGGTGGAGCAACTGGCCTAGGTGGAGCAACTGGCCTAGGTGGAGCAACTACACCTGGAACAGTTATCCTGTCTCCTGCGAAAATTCTATCGGGATGCCTAATTTGCGGGTTTAAACGCATCAGCTCGTTAACCGTTGTGCCATGCCTTCTGGCTATTCCTGATAATGTATCTCCTGGCCTTATAGTGTACACGTGCAAACCTCCTTTCTACCTAAATGACAATATCCAAGCTATTCAACCCTAGAAATACGAATCGTCTCATCGAAGCCTGGCCCATGTTTGTATTGTTCGTATAGCGGATGCGCAGCTGGTTATTAACGCCAATCTCTCTGCCTATGTAATGCCCAGTAATCAATGCAATGCTTGCTTCGCTGGATTCCGGTATCCGGCTTATGATTGAAGCCGGAAGCATTTGCGGGCAGTTATGAAAAGCAAGTTCGGCGGTACCAACTACCTCAAGCCTAATCATTGGAATCCGTACAGATGGAGTTAGCAATGTCCTTATTCCAGAGACATCCAGCACGTGATTGCCTGTGCTTCCAGCAATTGCGCCCGTCCAGAAGGCAATAACGATAGTTTTCCAAACTTCCCCAACTGCCGTCTCAACAAAAAATTCTTCAACTCCGCCCGCGGCCAGTGTTCCTGTTCGCTCTGATCGTCTTTGTACTATATCAGAGTAAGGGATTATTCCTCGAACGCCATCAGGCAAATTCATGCTTGCACCTCCTCAAGCATAACTTGGATGCTATATCTCCGTGATTGCCTTGCGCTCGTATTCCGTATAGCAAATACAAGCGCAGTTCCTCGCACGAATAAAAAGGGTATGTCCTGTAAATTCAGAGTCCAGTCATCACCGGTTATTTCTGGATGTGGTTGTAGAATGTCATTTAGGGCACCCATCTTTTCCTGCGCCTGTGGACGGATGAACAGAGTTCCTCCCTGCCCAGGCAAAAAGTTTATCCTGATTGCCCTTGCCATCCAGTTGCGATCCACAAATGCAAATGACTCATCCCGACTGCTTGCGGCAGGAATTACACCGCCAAAATTAATAACCCTGGACAGCATAATTAATCACCTGTCCTTCTAGCCCTCCTGGCATCTATCAAAATAGTTGTGTTAATACGTCCCAGTGTCGCAGCCACATCGGAAATAAATACAATTGCCATGCTGAATGCGTGAGGAATAATAGGCTCTAACGCAGGCATTATAGCTCTTTCTCGCATCGATCCTGCACCCAGCCTTAGGGTTTCTGTCCTACCTTCCCAATAGACTTCTTGCTCTTGACCAAGAGCGTTTATAGCAACTAACCTTATAACTCCCTGGACTATGCCGCCTGGCGCAGCAGCGGAATCTCTGATGTCCACAAATATCCTGCCTTCGGTGTCCTCTAACCCTAAATCGGCACCGCGCCCCCATCCAAATACCATACCCAATGGTACAGCAAATTCTCCAAGTCTAATAGGAACACGCGCTACAACAGCTACATCTGTGGGCATAAGTTCCACCTTAGTTAAAACCGTCGAGAAAAATCTTCCGACTGTCATTTTATTACCTCCTTATTTTTTTGATTAAAAACTATTGGAGTATCCTCACCGCGGGAGTTGCTGGATCTTCACCCGCTTCGATTCTTTCCCTGCCAGCTCCTAGCCATCCAAGCGGCGGATGTCCGGCCAGCGGCGCAACTCTGGCAGTTATCGCATCCCATACTGGCCTGACTAGCGCGAAAACTACCACCAACATTAAAACTCCGAGGATCATGGAAAACCAGCTTGAAATACTTAGGATATTCATCGGCTTGTCCCTGAAAGGTAGTTGCGCTTCTGTGAGTTTCATGCTAAAACCTCCTTATTTGATTAGTATAGCTATTATATCATAACTGTTTTTTGATGTAAAAATATTTGGTACTGGCCAGTTTTTGATACTCTGACTCTGATATATCTATACCTCTTTGGCGAAGATAATCAGCATCTATCTGACTATGCTCAAAAATTGTCCAGTTGCGGCATTGCGAAGCTATGGTTTTCGATAGCTCTGCAACTCGCTGGCAAACGAACAAACATTCGATGCCCCACTTGCGCGATCCGGTGGCCAGGATATGCGCTCCGGTGTCGATTGATCCTTGTGGAGCATATCTCTGCGCTTCGTCCAGAACGAATAGCAAATTTCTTTGCTTTCTCATCAATAATTCCTGCCAGTAAAGCAATTCTTTATCAGCTGTACCCTGCCGCATCGACGGCTCATATATAACAGCGTATTTTTTGCCATCAAGAATAGAGAGGATTTTCTGTATGTCATCCATGCCGCCAAACGTCATATAGGGCACGTGAAGATTGACTACATCGTGCCCTCCTGCCCAGTATAGTATGCTTTTTTTGCCGTATTGGGAGGGAATTATATCACGATGCACATGATACGTTTTCCCTGTCCCAGTACGGCCCAGGATTACAGTATGGCCTTGCCAGCTCATGATGCTGGTGGCCCTGGTGGTGACTTCCTTTGCTCAAACACGAATTGCAATAGCCCAACGAGTATATCTGCTAGTGCCAGATTAAGATTGCCAATTATACCTGTCAAGCCGCGCAAAATTCTGGCCAATGGCTCCGAAAAGTTAAAGTTAAGCGGATGATGATAGTACTCTATAAGCTCTCCTTCCCCAGTTGGAGCGTTCAGTATTTTCTCCCAGATTGCTGGCTCCGGTGGAGGTACTATTCTTTCTTGAAATGTATTCGGATCCGGCACGTTTTCCCCTATTTCATCAAGAGTAAATTTCTTCATTTTACCTTATCCCTCCATTCTTAATTCATCACAATTTTTGCAGACAGTTTTAAAGCCCATATTTTCCCGAAGAAAAAGTTCTTTCGGCGAATTGTTCAGAAGTCTGTAATGCGGATTATCGCAACAAGTCACCGGCTTCAATACTTTTTCCTTTAGTTTTTTTAGGGATGCTTTATCCATATCATTAATCTCTTTTTCCCTTGCCTTTTCCTCTGCCTTCAAATGCTTATGCCAAATGTGGCTTCGCACCGAAACTGTTGTTGTGCTTTTATAGTCACAATGCGGGCATCGATAAACCGGCTTGACATCTTCAACTGGTTTGCATCTCTCCTGCCACATTGGGTGTTTTGTAACTTTACTTTCTGGCACCTTTTTTCACCATCCTTTCTAAGCCCTTTGCAATCAGCATCAAAACCATGAAAAAGATTACATACTTCGCTAAAAAAAAGTATGCAATCAAAAACATAACTACAAGCACATCGATAAATTCAATCACTCTGTACCCTCACCTAATCCGATTGTAATGCGTCCCTGCTTATCCTCATCCCAGATAGTTGCGTTTAAACTTTCATGGCATTTGTAAAGGGATTTGTTGTAGCAATCCATGCAAATCAATTTTTCAATCTTTATATAGTCATCCGGTAGCAACTTAATAAGCACGTAGAACGGGAATATAAACGTGGAGTCATCGTTCTCAACACTACAAAAATGACAAAATCTGTCCATCATTATTACCTCCTTTTTGTACCTCGCAAACATAGCATACTGATAAATTATCATCGCCATTGTAGCCGCAGTTCCAGCAAATATATTGATCCAAACAAAATCACCTCCTTCCCTCTCTATATCTTACAAAACCTTAAACCGCAAATGCGGTTTTTGGCTGTTTTTTAACCTCTACTAGTTCACCTGTTCTCATAACCTTAAAAAGTCTGAAAACACCATCTGTGTCTGAATTAAACCTGTATTCTGCAAAACCTGTGATTCTCATAGCATCCTGCAATCCGTAAACATACCACATCAATCTTTTAACTGCTTCCATGTCGTTATTTACCCTGTTTTGTACTGTCATTTCTTCCACAGTGTCAAGCATTAGCCGCACAAATTCCGCTTTTGCTCCATTTTCCTTTGTCACTAGCAACATCCCCTTCTGCAATCCGTAAACATACCACATCAATCTTTTGATTTTGTACTCACGTGACCCGCAGAAACAACAAAAATCAATTTCTTCAACTTCTGCCAGCACGTAGTCCCTAGTGCCGCACACCTTGCATTTTAGTATTAAATCGCCAAATGTCACTTTAGTCCCTCCTTCTTCGTTTTAGCATATGGTATATATGCCTAATACAAATATAAGGCTTGCGGGAAATATATGCAATTGCCTTTGCAAAAATATTTTTGAAAACTTAAAAAAGGACAGACGAACAGAATTTGCGTTAAACTCTCGGCAAAATAATCATGAAGTAACCGGCATCCAGCGGCTCTATAAGCTCATTTTTTATCTTTAAGCCATCTACTATGAGATTACCCCAAATTATATCTTCTTTGCACATCGGGCAACGGCCAGCGAAGATATCAACCATGCCCTCTAGTTCTTTCTTGTCCTCCTTTGGCAAGTCTGCTAAGCTCCAGACCGGCTGCCTATCCCATTCACCATGAATACCCCAGTAGGCCAAATTTCTAAAACCCTGTAATGTTTTTGCCATCTCTGTATCCCATGCGGCGGCCCTGAATGTCGAGCGTGTTATATATCTGATTCTGTGTAGTATTTTGCCAGGATTACTAGCGAATCCGTAATGTATAACCCCTGCACCAGTAGCCTTGCGCAGTTTATTCTTAATCTTTTCAAGCATTTCTAGCGACAACTTTCCGGCATCTACAATTATGTTGAGATGCGGATGGTACTCATTTTTTAGTTGAGTAAATTCAATTTTCCCATGTATCGGGCAGATAATTCCTGCTTTTCTTTCCCTTTTGTCTGCCCATTCTTTGCCCTTCATTCCACAATGGCAGATGGCATCACCGTACCAGTGCCATCGGGATATTCCCCGTTTATAGTCAAATGATTTCAATACTTTTACAGCTTTTTTCCTTGTTGAGTACAATTCCGTCTTAGTCCGCAGGGTTTTTCTTTCATCAACTGGCCACGTCAAAGTAAATATTCCGATTGACCGCATTTGTTGCGCTTTAGGCATCATTCTTCCGTAACGTCTTTTATGCGCATCAGATTTTCTCTGTCCGCATACTGGACACCACTCTCTACCGCATACTAGTATTTTACCTATTTTATGAGTTTTATCCCCCTGGCATTGGCCTATAGTTGCAAATCTTCCGCACATTGTAGTATTCCCAATGCTTTGTGATAGATTGGCTACGTGTTCAAGATAAGAGAACCCAGGACCAAAAGCTACATCGTTCTGGCCATTCAAAACAGAAAAATCCCTAGTTTCTTTTGAACCAGGGATTGCAATTGTCGCTAAACTACTATACAATTTAATCACCTACAAACGTATGTTCTGGCTCGTGCGAAGAGTCCAGAACAATTTTTTTGTTAAATTTAAGCGAACGCATCGCGAACGGCACTAAATCCCTTAACACCGATGGCCAACACGATCAAGGCTATAACTCCTAAAGCAATGGTTAGCTCAATGCCAGGCATCATCCTAGCCGGCACCGGCACCGGTCTGGCCGGTGGAGCGACAGGAGCCGGAACCACAGGAATTGCTGGTATAATACCCTTCCAACGATGCCAGATAACGCGCCTTCTTGCCCTATCCCTCGCAGAGATACCCCTGCCTACGTATGACTCGGTGAACCTGTCCCAGTCCCCTCCTGCGCCCCTCCATTTGCGATCTATGACCGCTACGGCAAGATGCATACTTAGCAAATCATTACCTAATATAAGTCTGCGGAACGGCTCATTTGCTATATTGTCGCGTCCAGGGTTTATCTGTGAGGGCAAGGGTATAGCCAACTCCCTTGCTACTGTTTTCAGCGTATCAAAATGCCAGCGCAAATGCACCTGGCCGAAGCCGATGCCAAAAACAGCGGTCGCGGCATCGTACTCTCCAATTACGTTGCGAAAGTTAGTCTCCGCTTCGATGGTGGCCATCACGATGGGCAGGTATGCCCCTCTTTGCCTTGCCACTTGCTCTGCTAGCTGTCTGCTCATTTTTTATCCCTCAAAATAACAGCAATTTCAACAAGAGTTTTTTGGATGTCAGACAGTTTTTTTTCGAAGCGAACAAGCAAAACAAGCGCAATCACGATGGGAAAACCTACGTTTGATACTATGTCTACTACTTGTTGATCCAGCATTATATCCTCACCCTTAGCGCAAATATTTTACTTACTGCGCCTATAATTAGCACTATCACTAGCAACTCTGCTATGCGTGGACTCCATCCAAGCCGCTCAAAAAACCCTGCGAAAATGTCTAAAAATCCTCTGAAAAAGTCTTTTATCATCGTAGGCATCCCCATAACCCCCTCTAATACTCCTGGCCTATGACCTGGCGCAGGTGGCGCAGGAGCCGGCTCTGGTGTAGGTTGACCCCAGAAAGGAATTGGCAACTGCGGCCATCCTGGCAGATGTGGCCTAGGTGGCGCATATGGATGTGCAGCTGGTGGCCTAGCCGGTGGCGCAATTAGCGCAGGAGGTGGAGCAACTGGCCTAGGTGGAGCAACTGGCCTAGGTGGAGCAACTGGCCTAGGTGGAGCAACTGGCCTAGGTGGAGCAACTACACCTGGAACAGTTATCCTGTCTCCTGCGAAAATTCTATCG
>Ga0209316_100439_pt1 | contig 12996 bp, 11 predicted proteins | sample 3C3metaG_FD_184150 | JGI IMG/M metagenome (GOLD analysis project Ga0209316, IMG submission 184150) | Freshwater bacterial and archeal communities from Indian Creek, Illinois, USA - 3C3 metaG (SPAdes) (version 3) | ecosystem: Environmental > Aquatic > Freshwater > Unclassified | place: USA: Indian... | reverse complement strand
AAGCGGGGGAGGCCCATGCCAAGGCCCCAGCCAAGCCCCACGCCGCAGCCAGCCGCAGCAGGGCTGGGGGGCGCAGTGGGAGGTGGTGAGTAGGCATGGAGGGAGGCTGAGGGGTGACGCAAATGCTGGGGGGCAGCTTTTGATTTTAGCCAGCGCAACCGGTTTTGGTTTGTGCGCCGGGTCACACTTTTGGGGGCTGTGTGGGGGCTGGCATGGCTTGGGGACCAGGGCGGGTGGCGCTGTTAGACTTTAGCGGCCAGCCGGCGCTGTAGCCCCTAGCCTTTTTATGCCCATCCCCTTTTTGCGTCTGCGCGAGTTTGCGCTGTTCCAGTCGGTGCCCACCGAGGCGCTGTACGCGCTGGCGGCGCAGATGGAGCAGCGCGACTACGCCCGGCGCGAGGTGGTGTGTAACAAAGACAGCACGTTGTTTGAACTGGGGTTTTTGCTCGACGGGCGGCTGCAGGGGGTGGACTTTACCGTAGATGGCCGCAGCGTGGGCCTGTACTACGTGGAGCCGGGGCAGTATTTTGGCGAGCTGCCCATTGTGGATGCGCAACCGGCGCCCGAACACGTGGTGGCGGTGGTGCGCTCGACAGCGGCGTTTTTGCCCGCGCGCGCGGCCCACGCCTTGATCGCGCAATGGCCGGATGTGGCCCAGCAGTTGCTGCAACGGCTGGCGCAGCGGGTGCGCATCGGCGCGCGCCAGCGCAGCTTGTTGGCACTGCCCAACCCCTTTCAGCGCCTGTGCGCGCTGCTGGGCACGTTGGGCCCACCGGGGGCGGCTGGAATCGAGCCCGCGCCCACGCACCAAGAGCTGGCGATCATGATCAACGCCAGCCGCGAAACGGTGACGCGCGCTTTCCAGCTGCTGCAGCAGCAAAGCGTGCTGCGGCGCGATGGCAACGCGCTGCTGCTGCTGCAGCCCGACTGGCTGCAGCAAGTGGCCGAGGGCAAGCGCGAGCCGCCCAAGGCGTAGAACGGAGCGGGGCTGCAGTGGCTGTACCATTGGCCCCCTTCTGCTTTGTTTGTTGCTCTGTTTTTTGCCTTATGTCGCCCCGCCCTGACCCTGCCCGCCTTGGCACTGCCGCCCTGCACTGGCCTACTTTGCTGCGCAGCCGCTGGGCGCTGCTGCGCCAACTGCTGGTGCGCGAGGTGCTGGGGCGCTACCGGGGCTCGTGGCTGGGGCTGGGCTGGACGCTGCTCACGCCGCTGCTGATGCTGCTCATCTACGCTTTTGTGTTTGGGGTGGTGCTGCCAGCGCGCTGGCCTGCAGTGCCGGGGGTGGCCGAGCTGGGCCTTCTGGGCTTTGCGCTGACGCTGTTTGCCGGCCTGATCGTGTTCAACCTGTTTGCCGAGGTGCTGGGGCGCGCGCCCACGCTCATCACCTCGCAGCCCAACTATGTAAAAAAGGTGGTGTTTCCGCTGGCGCTGCTGCCGCTGGCGGCGCTGGGGGCGGCGCTGTTTCATGCGCTGGTGAGCTTTGGGGTGCTGCTGGCGGTGCTGGGGCTGCTGGGTTTGTGGCACTGGCAGGCGCTGCTGCTGCCGCTGCTGCTGGCGCCTATGCTGCTGGCGCTGGCCGGGCTGGCTTGGCTGCTGGCGGCGCTGGGGGTGTTTGTGCGCGACACGGCGCAGTTTATGGGCATGGTGACGACTGCGCTGCTGTTTATGTCGCCCATTTTTTATCCGCTGTCAGCCCTGCCACCGGCGATGCAACCGTGGCTGCTGCTCAACCCGCTCACGCTGCCGGTGGAGGCGGTGCGCGCCGCCCTGATTTGGGGCACGCCGCTGCCTTGGGGTGCTTTGGGCTGGTACACCTTGGTTGCAGCAGCGGTGGCGGTGCTGGGCTGGACTTTTTTTGCCCGCACTCGGCCCGGCTTTGCCGATGGGGTGTGAGGGGCACCGGGCTCAAGGGCTGCCAAGCCTACAATCGTTGCATCTTATGACCGTTACCGCTTCCGCCACCGCGAGCTCCAGCCCGCCGCTTGCGCTGCGTGCGCAGGGCCTATCGAAAGCCTACACGCTTCATTCGCACCCGTGGCGGCGCTTGCGCCACCTGCTCTGGCGCGGCCACGCTGCCACCGAGCACAGCTTTTGGGCGCTGCGCGAGGTTTCGTTTGCGCTGCCGCGTGGCGAGGTGCTGGGCGTGGTGGGGCGCAACGGCGCCGGCAAATCGACCCTGCTGCAGCTGCTGTGCGGCACCTTGCAGCCCAGCGCCGGCACGCTGGAGGTGCGCGGCCGGGTGGCGGCGCTGCTGGAGCTGGGCGCGGGCTTTAACCCCGATTTCAGCGGCCGCGAAAACGTGTTTATGAACGCCGCGATTTTGGGCATCGGCCCAGAGCTGGTGCGCGAGCGCTTCGAGGACATCGTGGCTTTTGCCGGCCTGCAGGCCTTCATAGACCAGCCGGTGCGCACCTATTCTAGTGGCATGTATATGCGGCTGGCGTTTGCGGTGGCGACGGCGTTTGAGCCCGACATTTTGATCATCGACGAAGCGCTGTCAGTGGGCGACGGGGCCTTTGCCCGCAAGAGCTTTGACCGCATCATGGCGCTCAAGGAGCGCGGCGCAACGATATTGTTTTGCAGCCATTCTATGTTCCACATCGAGGCGATTTGCACACAAGCCCTGTGGCTCGAGGCGGGGCGGGTGCAGCTGCTCGACGAGCCGCAGCGCGTGACGCGGGCTTACCAAGCGGCACTCGATGGCAACAACGGTGCAGTGGTGAGCGCGGCGCCAGCGCCAGCCATGGCTGCTGCGACTGCAGCGGCTATGCCTGAGACCGCCAGCGACAGCACCATGGTAACCGGCCAAGCACGGCTGCTGCAGGTGCGCTGCACCCAGCCAGATGGCGGCGTGCAGGTGCCGCTGCTGCAATCTGGCCTAGACACGCTGGCGCTGCAAGTGGATTTTGTGGCCGACCCGCTGCTACCCGCCCCCGCTGTAGGCGTGGTGATCGAGACCGCGCAACACCAAACCGTGTTTAGCACCAGCACCGCGCTCGACGGCGTGGTGCTGCAGCGCAACGCCGCCGGCAGCGGCCAAGCGCAGCTGCAATTGCCGGCCCTGCCGCTGATGACCGGCAGTTATTGGTTGAGCGTGTTCCTGACCTGCGAGCGCACCCTGCACGTGTATGACCACGCCACCCACTGCCTGCGCTTTGAGGTGTGCCACAGCGGGCCACACCAAGGCTTGGTTTTTTTGCCACGACGCTGGAACCAGCAGACGGTGCCGGTGGTACCCGTAAGCGCCGCCAATGGAGCACGCGCATGACAGTGCTGCGCATGCTATCGGAGCACGAGCTGGAGGTGATAGGGCCGCTGTTTGAACAGGTGTTTGGCTGCCCCATCAGCCGTGCTTTGCTGCACTGGAAGTATGCCCAGAGCCGCGGTGAGTCGTGGACGGTGTGGCAAGACTCGAAGCTGGTCTTGCACTATGGGGCCATGTGGCGCACGGTGCGGGTGGCAGGCCAGCCGCTGCGCGCAGCTCAACTGGTGGATTCGATGGCTGCGCCCAAGATAGGGGCGTTGCGGCGCGAAGGCTCGGCCTTTGCTGTGCTGTTGCGGCATTTGCTCACTCAACGCTTACCCAGCCCCGACTGCCCACAGCGCTTGGTGTATGGCCTGCCCAGCCAGCGCCCATGCCGCTTGCTCGAGCTGCTGGGGCTTGGGCTAACAGCCGGAGCGATGGCGAACCTGGTTCTGACTCCTGCCCCAGACGCGGGCGTGCGCTGGAGCGCGATCGACCCAGCCAACCCGAGCTGGCAAGCCACTGCCCAGCGCTGCTGGGAAGGGATGGCGGCCGATTTGCGCCCCCAAACGGTGTGCGAACGCGACCCCGGCTACCTGCATCAGCGCTTTGTGCGCCACCCCGAACACCGCTACACCCTGCTGCAGGTGCACAGCCGCTGGCTGCGCCGACCCCATGGCCTAGCGGTGCTGCGCGCCAGCGGCCACAGCGCCGAACTGCTTGACTTGGTGGCGCCCCTGAATCAGCAGGCGGCGGTACTGGCTGGTGTACGCGCCTGGATGGCGCACAGCGGCATAACCAGCGCCAGTTTTTTGGCCTCGCCACCCGTGGCCGCCCATTTGGGTGCGCTGGTCGATCGCAACGAAGCCACTGAATTTCGCATCATGACCAACCCCTTTTCTCCGCCAGCTCTGTTGGACCAGGTGCGCGAAGGCTGGTGGTTCACAGGTGGCGACACGGAGTACCGCTAGATGACTGCAATCGCATGGGTGGGGGTGGGTCACAGCGCCCAAGCGGCCATGGCCGAACAAGACGCCGAGGGGCGTTTTTGTATGCGCCAACTGGCGCGCCAGTTGGCCGGCTGCGGACCACAGGCGGCGCTGCCCGCTGCCGACTGGCCGGCTTTGGCCACAGAAGCTGTGCAGGCGCTGCCGCCCACGGTGCCCGATAACGCCTTGCTGCTGCTGCTGCGCCAGCCGCTGCTGCTGCTGGCGCCGGACAGCCTCGCGCATTTGGCGGCGGCGCTCGAAGCTGGGGCCAGCAGCGCTTGCGCCTGCGATGTGCGTCAGCCACCCTACCCCGCTTGGCCGCCCGATTACCTGACGCTGCGCGGCCTAGAGCGTTACGTGGCGCGCCTAGCCGATCAGCCTGCGCTGCCATGCAGCCCTGTGCAGCAGCAACCGCTGCTGCTGCTTACCCGCGCCGGTGCCTTGCGCAGCGGGCGCTGGCTGGATGCGGCGCACTGGGTGCCCGGGGCTTGGGCGCACGATTTTGCCGCCTACCGCAGTGCGGCGCGCACCGAGCTGCTGCCCCTGCTGCCGCCGGGGCTGGGCCAAGCGCTGGATGTGGGCGGCGGAGCCGGAGGTTTTTTGGCCGCACTCAAGCAGGCGCAACCCCAGTGCCAAACGCACCTGGCCGAGCAAGACCCCAACGCCTGCCGCCTAGCCGCCGCTGCCGTGGACCAGGTGTGGTGCGGCGATTTCATGACGCTGGCGCTGCCTGTGGGCAGTTTTGACCTGGTGAGCTTGCTCGACGCCCTAGAGCACACCGCAGAGCCGCTGCGCTGGCTCGAGCGCGCGCGCGCGCTGCTGCGCCCGGGCGGCAGCTTGCTGCTGTCGGTGCCCAATGTGGGGCACTGGTCGGTGCTGGCCGACTTGGTTGAGGGGCGCTGGGATTATGTGCCTGCAGGCATACACTGCATCACGCACCTGCGCTTTTTTACGCGCCAAACACTGCTTGATTGGCTCGATGAAGCCGGCTTTACCGTCCAGCAGATGCAGGCGCAGCGCATACCCGCCCCGCCGGGCTTTGCCGCTGGGGCATTGGCCAGCTGGCTGCAGCCCGACTGGGACAGCCTTGAGACCTACGCCTTTCACTTATTGGCACACCCCAAGGCATGAAGTGCCTGGCCATTTTGGTGAATTACCACTGCGCCGATTTGCTGCTGCAGGCGGTGCGCTCGCTGGCCAACGACGCCGACTGCGAGCGCCTGTGCGTGGTGGACAATTCTGATTGTGCCACCCAAGCCGAGCACCTGCGTGCGCATCTGCCCCCGCGGGCTCTGTTGCTGGTGGCTGAACGCAACCTGGGCTTTGGATCGGCGTGTAACCTGGCCTGGGAGCAGCACGGGGCCGATGCCGACTGCGTGCTGCTGCTCAACCCCGATGCGCGGCTGCTGCCCGGCGCCCTAGGGCACCTGAAGGCCACCCTGGTCCAGCAGCCCGAGCTGGGCGCGGTGGGCCCACTGACCTTTTGGGACGACGACCTGCGCTTCATGCTTCCGCCCCCCACTGCGCCCACCCCACCGGCGCACCTGATCGAGCGCCTGGGACAGCACTGCGCTGCGCTGCGCCGATGGCACAGCCAGCGTTGGCGCGCCCATGCGCTGGCGCTGTGGCAAGCCAAGCAAGCGCTTCCGGTGGCTGCCTTGTCGGGGGGGCATGTGCTGCTGCGAAGCAGCGCGCTGCGCGCTGCCGGGGGCTTGTTTGACCCGGCGTTTTTTATGTACTGGGAAGACTCCGACCTGATGCGGCGCTTGCAGCTTGCCGGCTGGCGGCTGCTGATCGACCCCAAAGCCAAAGCCGTGCACGCCTACGAGCACTCGGCGCAGAAGAACGAATTGATGGCGCGCGGCTGGCCGGCTTACGCGCGCAAGCATTTTGCAAACCGGCCCTGGCTCTGGCTCGAAGCCGCACTGCGCCGCTGCCCGATTGCCGCGCCCGAGTATGAAGGCTGGCAGCGCCTGACATTGGAGGACGAGGAGCTGTGGCTCGACATTCCACCGCAGCTGCACGCAGGCTGGCTGCTGGAAGTGGCTCTGAGCCCGGGCTTTGTGCCGGCCTGCGGCCACTTGGGCACCGGCCAAAGGCTGCGCTTGCCCGCGGCGCTGCTGCGCCGTTTGGGCCTAGGGCCGCTGTATCTGCGCCTAGGCCCGCCAAAGCCCTGCAAGCTGGCTGATTGTCTGCACTACCAGCTGCTCATGGCTCAGCCTGCTGGCCCTGGCTGGCCCGCATCTGCTGCATCAGCTGCTGCGCCGCCCCCACCCGATCGAGTCTGAGGCAGGGCGTGGTAATGGGTAAGCGGTGCTTCCACTTGCGTTCGAACACGCTGGCGCTGCGGGCGATGCGCTCGAGCAGTGCGTCGGCAAAGGGGGGCTCTGACGGGGTGCTTGACCAGTGCTCGCAATCGATTTCGAGCACGGCGGCTTTGTAGCCGTTTTGTTCGGCCTGCAGGGCGAGGTCGGTGCCGTAAAAATCAAAGCCCAAGGCGGCATCCATGCGCAAGGCGCTGCTGGCACGCACCAACAGCAGCATTTCGTCGAGCGCTTGCGCCTGCACCGGCAAGGGACAAGGCTCGTAGAGCGCGCGACCCCGGTCCAAAACGCAGCCCGCACGCTGCCCATCGAGGGCGATGCCATAGGCCCCGGCCACGGCCAGCTGAGGCCACAGCGCCAGCGCCTGCTGCAGGCGCTGGGCCAAGCAAGTGAACCAGCTGGGCCCGGGCAGCAAGACGTCCTGGTGCACCCACACCCACCAATCGACTGGTTGTGCTTCAAGGCAGACGGGGTTAAAGGCCGCTGCGGCGCTGCTGGCCCCGTAGCGGATGAGGACCGGTAACTGGGGCTGCACCAGGCTGGGAGACTGCAGCAGGTAGCGCTGCAAGGTCGGCGTGTGGCTGGCGGCGCAGACTAGGCCTAAACGGGGTAAGGCCGTGGGCGCTAGAGTGGCGGCGGTGTTCATACTGGGCCTTTGAATCGGCGTGCTTGCTGGCTCAACCAGCGCAATGGGCGCGTGATGCGCCAAGAGTGCGATTGCAGCAAGGCTTGGATCTGCAGCATTTGGGCTTGCAGCTGCTGCTGAGTGCTGCTTAATTCCCGCTCGGCGCGGTTTAATTGCTGCTGGGTGCTGCTTAATTGCTGCTGGGTGCTGCTGAGTTGCAGCCCAAGTTCGGCAAGCTGGCTGTGGATGGCGAGGATTTGCAGTTGTTGATCCTCGGACAGGGCTGTGGCCACTGAGAGTGCGTTTTTTAGAGCGCTGTCGGCTGGCTGCGGCGATAGGATGTGGCTTAAGCCGTAGGCGTCGGCAACGCTGTGCACGCGGTAGGCTTCGGCGTAGCGCACGGCACCGCCCAAAGTGTAGCTTCGGTAGCGGTTGAGCCCTTCGATGTGGCCTGCATAGTCTTGTTGATCAAGCTGCGACTTAAAGCACTGCATGGCAGCCCACTTGAGCGGCCACAGTGGGGTGATGTCGAGCAGCAAACTAGGATGTTGCAAGGCGCCCACTTCGTAAAACATGAGCGTAGTCAAAGGGTATGCGCTGCGCCCAGACGCCTGCGCCGCCGGCGGCTGCAGCAGGTCTTGCAGGGCCCAAGCAAGGGCGCGGTGGTCGGGGTGCACTTCGCTGGGCGCGGGTGCCAAGACCAAATCGGGCTGGTGCTGCACGAGTAAATCGGCTAGGTGGGTACCAAGCTGCTGGCGCAAGCCGCTTAAACCACGGTCTGGAAAGCCGGCTGAACTGGCCTCGCCCACGCCCAAAATGGCCAAGGCCGCCTGGGTTTCAGCCATGCGCACGGCGGCAATCTGCACGCGCTGCCCCGCCGGTGCGTAGCCGGCGCCATCGGTGAGCACGTGCACCTGCACCGAAGTGCCGCGTTGGGCGTAGGTGTGCAAGGCGCCAGCACAACCAAAGACTTCGTCGTCGGGGTGCGGGGCCAGCACCAGCACGCGCTGGGCCACAGGCAACTGTGCGGCAGTGTGTGGGATCAACCAATTTTCCACAGCTTGGAAGCTTCGGGCTAAATTTAAGCCACAGAACGCCGTTGCCAGCGGTGCCAGAGTTTGCGCGCGAGGTGATAAAAAACCGCAGCTCCGGGCAGCCGAAACAATCTATGCTGCAAGGTGCTTTTGTCGATACTGAGCACGTGCAGCGAGCGGTTGAGGGTTTGTGCCATAGCCAAAAATTGGGTAGGTGACAGTTGCACCGCCAACTGCCCGTGCTTTTCGAGCGCACGCGCATAGTGGTCGTCGAGCGCGCGCTGGCGCTGTGCGGCTTGCTGGGCTTGGGCAGGAACGCGGTAGAGCGAAGTCACTTTGGGCACCAAGGCAAAGTCGTCGTGCAGGCTGTAGCGCACCCAGAGGTTCCAGTCTTCGAGGTTGTCGAGCTCGGGGTCAAAGCCGCCCCAGCGCTGGTACAAGCGGCGCTGAAACAACACGGTTTGTATGGGCAAGTAGTTGTGGTGCCACAAGATTGCGCGCTCAAACGGTTGCCTATAGATAAGACTGTGCTCAATGTCGCGGTAGCGCCAAGGCTCGTGGCTGATGATGTGGGTGCGCACCTGCCATGCCAGCCCATAAACGGCCCCCAAGGTGGGCTGCGCCTGCCACGCCTGCACCAGAACCTCAAGGTGATCGGCAAAGAGTAGGTCGTCGTCGTCCAGAAAGCCCAGCAAATCGCCGCTGGCGGCGGCCAAGGCGGCATTGCCCGCTGCGCAGCGCCCCACTTTGTCGAGCGGTTGATAGATCACCGCCGTGAAACGGCCACTTTGGCGCCACGCATCCACCTGGGCTTGGGCGCTGTGGCCGCCGTCTTCAACGACGACCAGTTCGACCCTAGAGTAAGTTTGTGCCGCGATCGAGGCCAGCGCCTCGTGCAACTTGCCCGAACGCCCCGGCATGGTGCGGACCAGCACGCTCACCAGGGGCTGCTGAGCCACTGCTGGGTCGGGAACCACGGTGGGTGCTGTTTCGGGGCTGGTGTAAAAAGCACCCTCGCGCGCAATGCTGTAGTCCCAGCCACGAAAGCCAAAGTTGCCAGATTTGTGCAGTCGGGTCAATAAAAAATGCGGTACCAACAAAAACAACCGCATAGCGTTGCGCAAAAGCTGACGGCGCTGTCCAACAAAGCCTGCTGGCAAAAAGAACAAGCTGGCGTACATCAATAAGCCAACCAAGGCTTGAAGCCAGCTACCGTAGCGGCAGCGCAACAGCACATGTGCCAAGGTGCTGCCCAAAAACTGGGCTGGCTTGAGTTCCGCAGCGTGCTCGTAGGTGTAGTGCCAGACCACGGCGCGGGGCACGTAGCGCAGGCGGTAGCCGCGGGCGCGTAAGCGGTAGCTAAGTTCTACGTCTTCGCCATAAAGGAACAGCCTGGGCTCAAAACCCTTGACTGCACGCAACGCACTGGTGCGAAACAAGGCACAGGCACAAGAGCACCATTCGGTTTCACCGCTGGCAGGGTGGTAGATTTTGGGGTGCTCGTAGGGCTTTTGCCTGCACTCCCAAGCGACCACTTCGGGCGCATCATACTGGGCCGCTGTCCATAGTTGCTGCAGCGTGTCGGGCTCAAAGCGCAGGTCGATATTGGTAACCAGAAAAAGTTCGCCCTGCGCCTGCTGTAGGTTGTGGTTGTGCCCTCGGCCAAAACCGATGTTGGGGCCACGTGCATACTCAAAACGCGCAAACCGCTGGCCATGGCGCGCGCGCAACGCTTCGACAGCGTTAGGCGTGGCGTCAGTAGATCCGTTGTCAAGCCAGAGCAATTCAATGCCATCTAGGGCGTAGCCCTGCTGCAATAAGCTGTCAAAAAAAGGCTCAAGCCAGCGTACAGCGTTGTAACTGACAACAGAAATGCTCAGTAGAGGACTCAAACGCGTCTGCCTTTGCGTGGATTATTTGGGTTGGGCTTGGGCAGGTAAAGCCGCGCCTATGTTTGGGTTGCTGCTTGTGGCAGCGGCATCGTGCTGGTCGGCTGCGGGCAGCGCAGCCTGTTTGCGCTGGTAGCGAAATCCCGAGCGAACAAACCACCAGCGGTGCAGCCAGTCTTTGCGCGCGGCACCACCACCGCTGTGCTGCACCAAAAAACCAGGGCACCAAGCGCTCAGGCCTAGGCGCCCAGCCCGGCCGGACAGCTCGAAGTCTTCGAAGTACAAAAAAAATCCAGGATCAAACCCTCCCAGTGTATCCCAAGTGCTGCGGCGCAGTAGCATACAGCAGCCGCTGCACAGGGGTGGGTTGAACACGGGGGTATCGGGCGGCCAGTCGCGGCATTCGTACCGTGCAATGCGCGGGCTGTTGCGCGCCGTGAGGCCGAGCGCCCGCAGCAATAGGGTTAGGCCATCGGGGGGGCGAAAGCAGGCTGGGCGTTTGCCCTCGGGTTCGTCAAGCGTGGGAGCCAGCAGCCCGACGTGTGGGTGTGCGGCGGCAAATTCCAGCGCGTGGCGCAAACTGTGGGGGCGCAGTTCGAGGTCGGGATTGAGTACCAAAAACCAGTCGCAACCGGCCCCATGTTCGGCAAAGGTGCGGTTGTGGCCCGTGCCGTAGCCGGGGTTGTCGGGGCTGTGAAGGTAATGCAGCGGCCATTTGGATCCCAGCGCCGCCTGCCACTGCACGATCTGCAGCCCACAGGCAGGCGAAGGGCCATGATCGCGCAGCACCACGGTGGCCGCATGCCCACTAGGCCCTAACTGCTGCAAGGCAACGCCCAAGGCGCTCACGTGCCGCAGCAGCATGCTTGGATCGGCTAAGTGGAGCACGGTAGAGATCAGGATCATGGCAGGCTGGGCGTTGGCAACACTGTGGAGCAGACAAAACGCATACTGCACCGTCAAGGCGGTAAGCCTTTTGAGATATCTAGTTTAGCAAAGCAAAAGCCACGCACCGGCCAAGGGCTGTGCGTGGGCTGCGACTAGGGCCGCGTGGGCCTACGGCCAAGCGGGCGCGCGGGGCTTTAAACAAACACGTTCATGAGGTCGGCGCTGCTGAAGTCTTCGGTGCGCAGCCCGACAAAGCGGGCGATGGGAACGAGCTCGTCGGGCGTGACCCGGTTGTCGGCACCGGTGTCGTCGCGGAACAGGTACAAGGCGGAATCGGCGCTGCCTACATTGATCAGAAAGTAGTGCACCAGTCGGTTGCCATAGGTGTGGTTGTTGCCGTAGGGGTCAAGGAAAGCGGCAACACTGACGACATCGTCGGCGCTGGCTGCGGCGCCTCGTATGGCAAAGAAACCTTTTCCGTGCTCGTCGATCGTTCGTGGGTTAGCCGCAGCAGACAAAAAAGGCTGGCTTGGGTCGGTAATGATTTGGCTGAAGTTTCTACGGATGACGCCGTTCCAACCAATTTCAGCAACCGATGAGTCGAGAAACCACAACGAGCCAGCTTGGAAAGCCAAATTGAAACCATCAATAGCAAACTGGTCGTTTTGCAGATTGAAACCGCGAAGATGAATGACGGGTGAGGTTAAGCCATGACCTCCTGTATACAAGCCCCAGTCCACAAAATCGCGGCTTTGCACGGACTCGGTCAGGTCAACCACCACCCCATGCGAAGCCCTCACACTAATCAAATTGATGGTGTCGGCGCCCTCACCGGGCACCACCACGCCCGCTCGAGCCACAGCGGCCGAAGTGGATGTAAAAGTCACGTCAATGCGGTCGTTGCCAGCCCCAGCGTCCGCGTCGTCGTTGTTGCTGAACTCAATTCGGTCGTTGCCTGCGCCGCCCTCAACGGTGTCGTTGTCTGCTTCGTTGTCTGCAAAGTCGAATGGATCGTTGTCCGCATCAATGGTGTCGTCGCCAGCGCCACCGAGCAGGCGGTCGGCGCCGCTGCCGCCCCAGAGTGTATCAGCGCCAGCGCCACCCAACAACACATCGGCCCCTTCCTGACCATCAAGCCGATCAGCACCATCGCCGCCGTCGAGCCGATCCGGGCCATAACCACCGATCAAGGTGTCATCGCCACCGCCGCCGAGCAAAATGTTGGCGGATAAGTCCTCAATCCATCTACCAGGCACCCATTGATTTCCCACCAAGCGCGCAGGCTCCCAAAACTCGTGCCGCCCAGCCTCCAAGCGGTCAGCGCCCAAGCCGCCTTCAAGGTAGTCGCTCCCCCACCCCCCGCGCAACACATCATTGCCGCTGTCGCCAATGAGAATATCATCACCGGCCAAGCCATCGATGGTGTCGTTGCCCGCACCGCCGTCGATGTGGTCGGCGCCAGCGGTGCCTACAAGGCTGTCATGACTCATGCCGCTTGAGGTGCGTGAAATCGAGCTGCGCAAAAAATCCAAGTACGCACTGTCGAGCTCGCTGGTGTCGAGTTGATGCGCGGCAAAAAAGTTGCGCACGTCGACCGCCGTAATAGTACTAAACCGCGACTGCACAATCTGCGCCACCATGTCGGAACCCACTCCTGCTTGGCGCAAAATGCTGAATAAACCCGTGGGGTTACTCAAGTTAGACACAATGAAATCTGTAGCCTGCCCCACCGTGAGGCCAAAGCGAGCCAAAAAATCCGCTGCTTGCATGAAATGTTCCTTGCTTAATAAAACAAAAGGGCCTCCCAGCACCTTGGGCACAGCAGTCCGGCTTAGTGACCCGAGCCGCTTGAGCCTTGGCGTGGCTCACCGCGTTGGGACAAACAAAGGTTCGACCTACACCGGTGATTAAGAGCTTATCCGTAAATTATGTTGACGCTCAATGGCACCTTGCGGAAAGCGATGATGGCCGCCGCCAAGTGGTTGAGCGCAAGGAAGCTGCGC
>Ga0209316_100437_pt1 | contig 13028 bp, 15 predicted proteins | sample 3C3metaG_FD_184150 | JGI IMG/M metagenome (GOLD analysis project Ga0209316, IMG submission 184150) | Freshwater bacterial and archeal communities from Indian Creek, Illinois, USA - 3C3 metaG (SPAdes) (version 3) | ecosystem: Environmental > Aquatic > Freshwater > Unclassified | place: USA: Indian... | reverse complement strand
TTCCCTCCATTCCTTGGTATAATTATATCAAGGAATGGACAAAAAGTCAAGAAAAATTATCAACGGAATTCAGTAATATCAAGGTTTTCAGTCACTTTATAGATATAATTGTCCGGGAATGCAGGTTACAGGATATCTGGCGAGTTGGCTTTATGGAATGCTGATGATCGTGACAAGGGGACGGGGGTAATGACACAAAATCAGCGCCACGATAAATCACAGCGTATAGTTGATTTCATAGCTAAACCATTCAGGGAAAAGCAATAGGGTTTAAAATTTAGCTTCCGCATTTAAATATAGACTATAGATAATTTTGTATACCGTTAAAGCTTTCCGGAGCTTTAAAGCTTGAGATTGATAATTACCGTCATTTTTGTTTCGACGTAAAATCATAAAAAGTCAATTCTGTCGTTTAAAATATATGTCAAGCTTAAAAATTGCATAGCAAGGGCTGCAGCTATCAAGGCTAAGTTTCTTAGAATTAAACTCCACGGTGTTTGCAAAAGTATTCCTGTGGCGAGAATTAAGTCCTCCCAAGGAATCTCTATTACGCTCATGAAAAATTCAATCGGGTTTAATGTTACATGAAATACCAGCAGGTAGACCGAGAGAAAAAGAGCCAATAAAATTATAATTAGACGGTACTGTTTTAGGCCGGGTAGCACAATAAAGTCAATGAGTAAAATGATAAGGCTTATTGAAGCCATGTAAAGGCTTAATGTCAGTATGTTTGCAATAGCCATGATATTAAAGCCGTATGGTAACGTTGATGAGACCAATCGCGGATCTAATATCCATGCGCTTATTAAGATAGTAAAGAAAACGAAAATGACTATTAGGTGGGATGCGATTATTTTATATGGTTTTTGAGGAATTTGACGGTATAAAAGTTTAAGTATAAAATGTCCGTGAAAAAGCAACATTATAACGAAGAAAAAAGCGTTAATAATCCATAGAAGTGAAATAATGGCAGTAAGTAGTAATCTCAACAAGTCCGGCATCGGTCTCGGGATCAAATATGAAAGTAAACTTAAAAGAAAAGTTAGTAGAATTAAATACGTTCTGCCTTTGATAGCCAGAAAAGAGTATTTTATCAGTGATGACATTTCTATTACCTCCGATTCAGTATTAATGCAGTGATTAAAAACAATTCAGCAATCGTAATATTTTTCTAAGAGGTAAGCGGCGGCAAAAAGCATTACGGCGCTTAACACACATATCAATACAACTTGGGAAATAGGCGGAATGCTTTTGTTGTCGGTAAGAACAAGCGCGTTGAACAAGATATTTGTGATAGAAACAGAAAAAATTAAAGTGATAATTTCTGAAGTCGCATCTTGTTCATGAGGTCCGGACAACATAAAAACTCTGTATTTTTTGGAAAGCATCAAACGGTCAACTATAATTGCAAATATAGGCGCGAGAAAGTTAAATAGGCATTGTAAAAATATAAATAAGCTTGCGATAGTCAACCATTGCCGGCTGGTGAATGCAAAAGAAGCGGCATACTCACGAAAAAAGAGAAGAGAGGTAGTGTGCATGATTGAGTATAAAAGCAAAATAGGAATCGAAGCTATTAAATCAGAGAAAAGTATGTGCAAGCTTGACTTTGGAATCAAAAAAAGAAAAGTTTTATTTGATAAGAAAAAAGACAAGACTGAGGAAGAATAGATAAGCGCAAGAGGTAAAATCATTGTGAAAAAATTATTTATACCAATATCTATGATTGATTCAGGATTAACATCAAGGATTAGATATGTAAACCAAGCGAGAGGCGACAACAATAGCATTATAGCGATAAATGATTGTGTTGATTTAAGACGGTATGTCGTCAAATGATGTTTAAGTAGATTTATCATTGCGAAACACCTCCAAATAGTACTCTCCGATGGATTTGCCTGTTTTCTGCCTTATTTCATCGGCGGCTATCTCCCGGATAATTCTACCTCGGCTCAGTAGCTTTACTTCATCGAGTAATCGTTCGACATAGTCAATGTGATGGGTAGCGAGAATTATGGTGCTGTCATGATCAAATGTTGTCAAAATAACATCGATTATCTTTTCTCTTGTGACAGGATCTACGCCGTCAAATGCTTCATCGAGCAAAAACAGGTGTGCCCGTCGAGACAGTACCAAAGCCAGTTTAAGGCGTGATTTCATCCCGTGAGATAGGTTGGTTATGAGAGATGGCTTTTCAAGTTCCATCTCATAAAGCAGATTTTCAGCCTTAGGTCTGTCAAAATCAATAAAAAAGTCGCTGAAAAAGTTTATTGCATCAGAGACTTTCATCCAATCTGGAAAGTAATTGTCAACAGGAAGATATGCCACTTTTGCTTTAGTAGCCAGTCCGGGCTTTACTCCGTCTATAAGCACTTCACCTTTGTAAATCATTATGAGCGCAGCACAAATCTTTAAGAAAGTAGTCTTTCCGCTAGCATTAGGACCAAGCAGCCCATAGATTTTTCCTCGTTCAAAACTGCACTTAACCTCGTTTAGAGCCATCACTTTTCCATAGGTTTTTACCAGATTGGATACAGACAAGATTTCACTCACGAATATCACTCCTCTTGGATTTATTGTTCATATAGTAACGTTATCGCCGGATACATTATTTAAAAACAGCTCCAAATACTTTTGAATATCGGTTGAGCTAAATCCCAGCCGAGTCATATCGCTTAGAAAACGTGAAGTGACGAATTTTGCTGAAGCATCTCTTAAATTACGTGCTAAATGCTCACTACTGCTTACGAAAGTACCGACGCCTTTTTGTTTATTGATAACATCTTCCTGTTCAAGGAGGTAATAAACTCTGGCGATTGTATTCGGATTTACCTTCATAATGGTCGCCTGCTCCTTGATGGTAGGCAGCTGCATTCCGGGCTTTAGGTTGCCGAAAGCGATTTGAGCCTTGATATCGTTAATAATTTGCAGATAAAGGGGTTCATAATCATTATAGCGCATTAAAGGTCACCTCCGAATCTGCAAATTTCTAGCGTTAAGAAAACATGCTCATAGAATACTAGACAACTAGTATTCTATTCGACTACTTTGATTATGTCAAGAGATTTTTTTAAAAGGTGACATACTACAATAATTGATTTTCGCTATAATACGATACCTCTGAATAGACAATGCTGTCAACCTAATTCTATTTTGCAACAGGACGTTGTCATTGATGTGGGCAAAAAAATGCAACAAGTGTGTAATGGCACATTTAGTGTTGTTACGTTTAGTATCATTACGAGATCTGATTAAGCTGATTGCAGCGCTACTTCGGCGAAACGAGTTATTACATCATGATAATCTTATTTTTCACATGATGCCTATGCACTATAAAAAACCAACAATTTTTCGCTCTTGTAGTTCTCTGATGAACGCTTTCGAGTTTGCCGATTTGCTTGCTGTTAAGTTCTTTCTTTTCTACATGTTCCTCCTTAAATTTGTTTTATGCTTGTTCCTGCTAACCTTCTTGATTCTCGGATTTTTTAATCCAACCTTATTTGCTAAAATATTCTTGTTTATAAATTTAAGCATTTCATCATAATATTTCTTTTTTAACTCGATTTCCACCGCCTTGGTACAGAAAAAATATATGAAATAAGTCTTCAGTACCCCGGAAAGAACATTCACATTAACTTTGTATTCATATTTATTCTGATCCTTTTTGGGTATTTTCTCATTTATCTCCTTGGTCATGTCTTCCACTATATTGCCAAGAAAAACTGTAGACTGTATTTCCTGCTCGATTCCATTCTTAGTTCTTGAAGAGATATTTTCAATGTGCAGCCTGTTTTTTAGTATATTAAATGCTTTTTCTATGTTCCATCTTTTGTAGTAAAGATCTTTAAAATCTTCATATGATGCCTCTTTTTCGTCAAGATTGGTTAGAAGGTATTCTATCTCCCCAGTGTCCAATGGCACTTTCAGCAATCTCTCTTCCTTGTAACCTCTTTCCAAGAAAGCTTTTTGTTCCACCGGCTCCATATTTTGTAGCCTTGCCTTCGTTATTTCTATCCTTATTTTTGAATCATCACTCTTTGCTGTTTCAATTTCTTTCTTGAAGCAGTTGCCCGGCACCCTGAACAAATATTTGACGCCGAGCTTCTCCATTAAACGTTGGTTTTGCTGCAGAATCGCCTTATCTTTATTCATCAATTTTTTACTGTTTTCTTGAAGTCCTCCAATGTCCATCTCGGTGAAACATTAATGCGGTTAAGCCTCAAAGGATCGTCATCGGGCTTAACATACCCAGGTCTGACCGTAAAACCTATCTTTATGCCGGTATTATCCCTGATGACCTGCCTTATAATCTCATTGTGCACTCCGAAAGGGTAAGCTATGGCGATAACATCGTTACATAGCCTGTCTTCAATAATTTGTTCGGACATCTTTAAGTCATCGGTTATACGAGTCAAATACTCGGACTCAGTTTCAGTGCGCTCCTCATCCTCAATCCATAATTTTGCAGCCAACTTAGGCTTAGTTTTACCGTCTTCACTTATTTTTGCATGGTAATGCGAATCAAAACTATGAGCTTGTATATCTATAACTCCGCTATCGACCATCGTGTCCATTTGATCCCAGCTTATCTTCGGTATGCCCGGTCTGTCTCCCCCGATTTCACCCGGCGTTACAGCCCCAATGACGTGAATGATAGCTGTAAGATTATACTCTTTCAATATCGGATAAGCATAAATATAATTGCTTTCATATCCGTCATCGAAAGTAATTACAACAGTATTTTCAGGCACAGACTCTCCATTGAGATGATCTAAAAGCTGCCGTGCGTTAAGAGTCGTAAAGCCCTCTTGGGCTAAAAACCTCATCTGTTCCCTGAATTGATCGACTGAAACAACCGCTTCATTGCCTTCATATCGGCTAAGATCTTCAACTATATGATGATACATCAATACAGGAATGCCTTCTTTTGTGGTATTCATTCTGGTTATTACTTCTCCGACAACAGCTCTGAGAGCATTTTCAATACGATTCACATTAACAAGCAGCAAGAGCACTGTAATCACAAGCAAAATCGAAAAAATCAATAACTTAGTTAACTGTGTCATCAAAACTCCTTTTGCTTTAGAGGGAATACCGCTTTTTTAATTTATAAGAATATCCCACAACGCCGTTTAAATATATTTTGGCTGCAATGGAAAAAGAGTCAACATTTCCATCTAAACCTCCAAAAATAGATAATACCTGGTAATTTTATCATGATCGATCAGTCCTGACAAATATTTTTTGCATCTATTGAATATTCTCGTCACCTATGCGAAATTCGGCGTTACGCCGACTATTCCGATTGTAATTTGCACTGCAAAGCAGAATTAAGCCTCTATGGGCGCTGCCGGATAAAATCGATATGAACGGATTGCTTAAGGCATTTCAAGAGTTTTGGAGAGAGAACAGCGAGATTTGGATTGAAAAGTATGAGTACAAGGAAGCCGCCCCTCACCTTGTCCTGCAGGCATTTTTACAAAGGGTTATAAACGGCGGCGGTGACATATTGCGTGAGTACGCCAGCGGCAAAAGACGATTCGATCTATGCGTTTTATATGCCGGTAAGAAATATCCGCTTGAACTGAAGCTTAAATACAGTGCTAAAACCGAGCCGGAAGGATTAGAGCAGCTCGGAGCATACATGGAAACGATGGGAGCGCATGAGGGCTGGCTGGTCATATTCGATCGAAACAAAGACATTTCATGGGAAAGTAAATTGTACTGGAAGACTATAAAGACTTCTCATGGGATTATCCATGTCGTGGGCTGCTGAATGCAATATCGGGGACGGTTCTATCGGTGGGACAGATCTGTTATCCGCTCTCTCCGGTCTCCTTTTTTCAGCATCTAATATCTGTTATGTACAAAAACACACGTCACGATGGCAAATTCCGCCTACAGACGATAACTTCAATTTTTCAATATGTCCCCTACGCCGTTTAGGATAAATCCCGGGCGGTAAGGGAAAAGCGTGACTGTATCTCTCGTGCTGACTCCGCTTAATACCAATATCGTATCTATCCCCGACTCAATACCCGCTATTATATCAGTATCCATCCTGTCGCCTATTATCGCACTGTCTTCAGGTTTTGAGCCGAGTCGTTTAAGAGCGTGCCTCATTATAAGGGGATTGGGCTTTCCCACGAAATATGCGTGTTTTCCGGTAGCAAGCTCAATTGGGGCGACAAGCGCCCTTGTCGAGGGGACGATGCCTCTCTCCGAAGGTCCCGTCATATCGGCATTGGTACCTATAAGCTTGGCACCTTTTAAAACAAGCTGCACAGCCTTTTCGATTTTTTCGAAATTATATGCGCGCGTATCGCCTACGATTACATAATCGGGATTTACGTCGTTCATTGAAAATCCGGCGTTATAAAGGGCGTTTGTAAGTCCAGCCTCCCCTATCACATAAACACTTCCATCCGGACACTGAGTAGCGAGAAACCCCGCCGTGGCCAGTGCGCTTGTGTAAAAATGCTCCTCGCCAACGTCTATTCCAAGCCGCTCCAGTTTTTGTTGAAGCTCCTTCTGCGATCTTTCGCTGCTGTTAGTTAAAAATAAGAATTGCTTGTTTTCTGCTTTAAGCCAGTTGACAAAATCTTTTGCCCCGGGCAGAAGGTTGTTGCCGTGGTATACTACGCCGTCCATGTCGATTATAAAGCCTTGCTTCTGACGTAAAACTTCCATTCATACCTCCGAAAATTATTTATCATTAGAATTTTAACACTCAAATCAAACTGCAACATCAGCTTTTCGAGGTTTGTGTATGTTGTAGTTGCCTTTATTTGGTTGTCGGTATAGTTTGGATCGTTATTTTAATTATGGCAAATCGTTCACTGTTACCGGTTTTGTTCAACAAAAAAGATAATCATCCGGACATATTCCTCAAAATCCATCAGATGATAAACTAAAAGATCATAAATCTCTTCAGGCGTAACATCAGCATATCCATGTACCAAACGATTGCGATATCCTGCCATACCTTGTATTTTTTGAGCAAATTCCAGTGGCAAAATTCCGCGCTGCCCCAAGGTTGTAATAATACTCCGATAGTCTTGAGGTGTGCCCCAGCCCTTTTTTGCTATCAGGTGCCGACCGACATCTAAAACCGCTTCCAGCGATCTTCTCAAATGGTGTTCAGCAATGGCGAAATTGTCGGGACTTAATAAAAACTCGTCTTTGCCAAGTGTTGTTAAACGGTAAAGTCTGTTGGCGGATGCCCGGATATGGGATAGTCTTTCCTGAATCAGCTTAATATTAAGCGAAGAAGTATCCATCTCTCACGGCCTCCATCTCATCTTTATAGAATTGATCTAAAAAAGGTTTGAAATCAAGATAATCACGGTAAACAATATCTTCAAAATCTGTCCTGATATCGTCGTTAAAACAATAAATAACTTTTCCGGTAGCTAGGATTTCATAACGCATGGCAATCGGTGCACTTTGTAAAAATACTAAGTCAATATGTTCATTTAATCTTTGAGAAATCTCTACAGTCAAGTCAATGCGCATTTTCAGGTTATGCTTCTCAGGATAGAAGTTTTTAAAAAGGATTGCCAAATCAAAGTCGCTATGAATATGAGCCTCGCCTTTTGCCCTAGACCCAAAAAGATATGCCGCAACAACATCATATTTCGCAAAAATAGGTCTAATCTCAGATATCCAATGCTCCATCCTTCCCACCTTCCATTACCTTAGAATGTTCGCCATACCATTTAGGATATATCCTGAACTGTAAAGAAAAGCATAATTTTGTTTTTCGTACTTACTCCGCTTAATACCAATATCGTATCTATACACAACTCATGCTCGTTATTATGTCAGTGTCCATCCTATCGTCCGGTCTTCGTTCGCCTTTACAGATATCAAAAGTATACCATATGATGCAGCAAATTTGTAATGCATTTTTGAGATCTGTCCCATCGATGGAACCGTCCCCAATATTAGATTAATATTTTGTTGACAATGATTTTCAATCGTGTTAATATTGCACTTGAGAATAGCTCTCAATAATGGCCGGCCAAAATCATTATTTTAGGAGGAGATTCCAATGAACAAGAAAAACCTGTACATAGCCCTTGTGGCTGTGCTCGTAGTTGCCGCATTCTTCGTTGGCGGAATGGTAGATTTCACCGCCGCCCCACAGCAACAACCGGTTGCTGAACAAGAAACCCCCACAGAGCCGACTCCCGAACCGGAAACGCCTGAGCAACCAGCTCAACAGCCCGACAGACCGGGAGTCATCAACATTTACACCTCAAGACACTACGGAGTCGAACCGGTATTCGACAGATTCACAGAAGAAACAGGCATAGAGATCAGATTCACCACAGGCAGCGACGCTCTTTTAAGGGAACGCCTGAAAGCCGAAGGTGCAAATACCCCGGCGGATATGTATATAGCCGTTGATGCGGGAAACCTGTGGCTTGCAGCTCAAGACGGACTTTTAGCCGCACTTGACAGCGAAACACTGTTAAACAACATACCGGAAAACCTTCGCGACCCGGAAGGCCGCTGGTTTGGGCTTACAAAAAGAGTACGCACTCTTATGTTTCACCCGGATCGCGTTACGCCCGATGAGCTTTCTACTTATGAAGATTTAGCTGATCCAAGGTGGAAAGGCCGCATAGCTATGAGACCTTCCACTCACTCGTACACACAGTCTCTCGTTTCAAGCCTTATAGCCGCACACGGCGTTGAAAGAGCTGAGGAAATAGTCAGAGGCTGGGCGCAAAATGAGCCTGTGTACATTGACAGCGACACCCAACTTCTTGAAGCTTTAGCCGCAGGAGAGGCCGACGTCGCCATAACCAACCATTATTACTTAGGCAGAATTCTTCAGGACAATCCTGATTTCCCGATACAGATTTTCTGGGCTAACCAGGACGACAGAGGCGCACACGTAAATGTGAGCGGTGCAGGAGTCACAACTTACGGTCCTAACCGCGAAAACGCAATCAAGCTTCTTGAATGGTTAAGCGGCGACGGACAAGAAATGTTTGCCTCAACCAACCACGAATTCCCGGCAAACCCCAATGTCCCGGCACATCCTATCATAGTCGAGTTTGGCGAATATATGGCGGATCCGCTTGCAAAGAGCGAATTCGGCAGACTCCAGGCCGATGCGGTAGAACTTTTACACAGAGCCGGATACCAATAATGAGGACGGTTCTTAAAGGATGATAAATTTGTTCCAAAAACTTCCCCTGAGTTTTTTTAACAAATACAAAGGGCCATATGGCCTTTTGTCTGTTTTCATGTTTATAGCGGTCGGCTTAACGCTTTTGCCGGCTTTAGTGGTAGCTTCCTCACTTCTTCAGCCTTCGCTTGAGGTTTGGGCGCATTTATGGGATACGATACTTCCCGGGATGCTAAAGAATACTTTTATACTGCTAGTCGGGGTATCCGTCGGGACTTTTGTAATCGGCACCACATTGGCATGGATCGTCACGGCGTACGAATTCCCGGGCAAAAAAACTTTCAAGTGGCTTTTAGTGCTGCCAATGGCAGTTCCGGCATATGTAATGGGCTTTATTTATATGGCTATGTTTGACTTCGCCGGGCCTTTTCAGACATTTTTCCGCAATACTGGTATGCAGATAGCTTTTCCCCAGATTAGATCAGGTTTCGGCGCAGTACTTGTGATGACATTGGTACTTTATCCTTATGTATATTTGCTTGCAAAAGCGGGATTTGAAGAACAATCCAAGTCGGCTTTTGAAGCGGCAAAAGTTTTGGGAGCAGGCAGGCTCAGAACTTTTTTCAAGGTGGCTCTGCCTTTGGCAAGACCTTCGATTGCTGCCGGGGTGGCGCTTGCGGCTATGGAATCGCTTGCTGATTTCGCCACAGTAAGGTACTTTAACTTCCCGACTGTCGCCGACGGCATTTTGAGAGTTTGGCATGGACTTATGGATTTAGGCGCAGCTTCAGAATTGGCCGGGATGTTAGCGTTTTTCTCACTTTTAGTGCTCTTGACGGAACAAAAGATGCGAAGCCGTAAAGCATACCATCAAACAAAAGGTAAAAATCAAGGTGTTCCGGCAATATTTTTGACAGGATATAAAGGCTTAATCGCCTCTTTTATATGCATATCGGTGTTTTTTGCCGCATTCGGTTTACCGCTATTGCAGCTTTTATACTGGGCAGCTTTGGAGATCTCCCAAATAACGCCCCATACTTTGTCTGTATACGGTGGGCTGGCTTTAAGAAGCTTTACTCTTTCTGTAACGGCGGCATTTTTTACGGTTCTTGCAGCGCTTTTTATATCCAGCGTCTCAAGACTTGGCTCGGGTAAGTTCTCTCGCTATCTTGCCCGAGCCTCAACAGTGGGCTATTCCATTCCCGGTGCGGTGATCGGAGTCGGGATTTTAATCCCTTTATCCGCGCTTGATCGCTATATCAATTACGTTGCCGGGAATCTTTGGGGAATTGACCTTGGACTTGTTTTCACAGGATCGCTGATAGGCTTAATTTACGCTTATGTGGTGCGGTTTATGGCGATAGCTTATGGAAGCATTGACTCGAGTATGGACAAAATCCCGCCTAACACCGTTTTAGCGGCAAGAGTGCTCGGTGCTAACGCTTACAAGATTATTTTCAAAATTAAACTTCCGCTTATTTTGCCGGGAATTATTGCGGGGGCAGTTCTCGTTTTCGTGGATGTCATGAAAGAACTCCCGATTACGGTTGTGCTCCGCCCTATGAGCTATGATACACTATCAATATGGGTGTGGCAAATGGCGGCCGAGTCGCTTTGGACTGATACAGCGTTGCCTGCGCTTGCTATAGTGCTAGTTGGCATTGTGCCTGTATGGATGCTCATGAGAAAAAGGAAAAATGATTGATTTGTCTGAAAGGATCTTATAATGAATATTAGTAACGAATCAAGCCGCGATGATTTCGTTGTTTTAAGCGGAATAATCAAACGTTACAGCGACATAACAGCTGTTGACAACCTTGACATCAGCATTAGGAAAGGTGAGTTTTTCTCGCTTTTAGGACCCTCAGGCTGCGGAAAAACCACAACATTAAGGCTTATCGCAGGACTTGACTGCTTAAGCGGAGGAAGCATCAGCATTGACGGAAAACTCGTTTCAAATACAACATTTTTCATTCCGCCTGAAAAACGAGCTATAGGCATTGTATTTCAGGATTATGCGCTTTTTCCGCATATGACTGTTTTTGAAAACGTAGCGTTTGGCCTATATGGGCAAAATAAAAATCAGGTGGCAAAAAGGGTCAACGACCTACTTTCATTGACCGGCTTAGGCGGCATGGATAAAAAATATCCTCACGAATTGTCCGGCGGACAAAGGCAAAGGGTAGCGCTGGCAAGATCGCTTGCCCCTGCGCCAAAAGTCATGCTTTTAGACGAGCCTTTTTCAAATCTTGACGCAGAATTAAGGGAATCTCTAAGGAGCGAAACGAAGCAAATACTTAAAGAGAGCGGCACAACTGTGATACTTGTGACCCACGATCAGGAGGAAGCTTTCTCCCTGTCCGATCGGGTAGGGCTTCTAAACTTTGGTAAGCTTGAGCAAGTAGGCACTCCCTATGAGATCTATCATGATCCGGCAAGCCGCTTTGTGGCAGATTTTGTAGGCAAGGCGGACTTTGTCCCCGCCTATGCGGAAGAAAACTATATCGTTTCAAGCATAGGTAAGTTTTTAAATAATAAGAACTATTGCCTTAACGCTTCGAATGTAGATCTTATGATAAGACCGGACGATGTCACGATAGAAGCCGATGTCAATGGTGACGCATTTATTGAAGATATGCTTTTTTTAGGATCAGATGTGCTTTATAAGCTTAAATTAAGCAATGATGTTATCATACATTCAATAGGGCTGTCGGCATACCCTATACCTAAGGGCACAAGGGTTAAAGTCTCGATAAATATGCCGCATACGGTATTTTTTCCGGTTTCAGACAAAACACAGCACAACAAGTAAATTACACTGCGTTGATCATAATAAAAAGCGACTTTCTTAAAAGAGTCGCTTTTTTATTTTTTATTGATAGTGTCCTCACCGGTTATTTAACTACAGCCGGTCATTTCATTCATTATATTGCAGCAAAATTAGTTTTTGCAGTGCAATCATTATTTGATTTGTTAAATATTTCGCAATCACGAGAACCGTCCCCAATATTTGGGGTTAGTCGCCGGCAGCGTAGCGCACCATAGCCTGGTGCTGAGCGCATCTTCTGCCCGTTTCGTGAACAAGACTTCCGTAAAAGTGTATACAGAAATGTCCTTGGTAGTTATTGTCCTGAATAAGCTCGCCTCCGTGCGGCATACCGTTCATGGATGCGGCAATACGACGTCCGCCTATTTCAACGAGTATGGCTTGTCTATCCCAACTGAAGCTACCGCCGTAAATTCTTCTTAATATCTCAGTATCCTCTGCGGTTAAAGGCTCGCTATCCGCATGGAATCTTCCCCCAAAGCGGCGGGCATAAAATGTAAGCCCTGTATTTATGTGCGTTACCTTTACAATCATTCCGCGTTGGAAAATGTTTTCTACCCCATCAAACCAAGGCATTTTCACTACGCCATCACGCGGGATGGGAGACAAATCTCCGGGTCTTTCATTACCTCTTGATGCTGCAGTCGTCCTAGGAGCTCTCGGGCGCTGTCTTGTCCCCTGCTCAACTATGCGCGAAACCGGTTCCATTATTACCGTATCTTTCAAAATACCTCTATCGGTTTCTTCACCATTTTCTCTCGTTATATATATCTCAACTTCGTTTTCGCCGTATTCTCCCTGTCTTACAGTACGGCTCTGACCGACAAACAGACTGTCTGTTTTTCTGATTTCCGTATCATAATCTATGCGCTCTCTGTAAGTATGAATCTCTCTTGTAAACACAGTAGTTAGGTTGCGAACGTCCATTATTCTAAGCAAATCGCCCGGATGAATTCTTTCGCCTTTTAGGTCAGGGTTAGCCAGCATAATATCGGATATGTCAATGTTGTGCTCATTTGCTATATCCCACAGGGTATCGCCTTCTTGCACAACATATTC
>Ga0209316_100436_pt1 | contig 13045 bp, 10 predicted proteins | sample 3C3metaG_FD_184150 | JGI IMG/M metagenome (GOLD analysis project Ga0209316, IMG submission 184150) | Freshwater bacterial and archeal communities from Indian Creek, Illinois, USA - 3C3 metaG (SPAdes) (version 3) | ecosystem: Environmental > Aquatic > Freshwater > Unclassified | place: USA: Indian... | reverse complement strand
GTTTCACCAATTAAAATAAAACTTAATAACATCGGCAAATTTACGGTGGCGCAGTAAATATGGCTGTTATTATCTTTTTTCTTTGCCGCTGACATATCATCCATGGCGATGTCATTTGGATAACATTATTGTTATTAAGAATTCTTTAAGTATTATATAACCTGAATGATGCTGAAGGAATTTTTAATTAGGTGTAGAATATAAATGATTATTGTTCAATGTGGGCATTGTTTGTTTTGTGATTTACAGAAAATCATAGGAAAGCAGCTCTCAACATTCAAGAAGTGAGAAATAAATCTGAAAGAATTAACAGTAGCTAAGGACACTCTTGAAGTAATGGATATTCTGGAATTTGCAGCACGTTTTTATGAATCGAATAAATCTGTGGAATTTAATCTAAATAGATAGTCCCTGCTTATTCCAATACTGATTACTTTATAATACATTAAGCAAAGTTAGGAGAAATGACTATGAAACTTAGAATTTTTAAAAACTCAGAACAATTGGGTGCTGCAGCTGCAACCCAGGCAGCAGATATTCTAAATCAGGCAATTGCAGAAAAGGGAGGAGCCCGCTTGGTGGTAGCTACGGGAAGGTCCCAGATTGATACTCTCGAAGCCTTGATCAAGATGCCTATAGCATGGGAAAAGGTTGAAATGTTTCATCTCGATGAGTATTTGGGAATGCAGGAGACACATCCTGCTAGTTTTCGCAAGTATCTCAAGGAACGGTTTGTGAGTCCTGCCGGGATTCATAAAGTACATTATGTTAGCGGTGAGGGGAATGTGGATGAGAATATATGCAAACTGACAGCGGAGATCAGTTCTGCCCCCATTGATTTAGGGTTGATAGGAATCGGTGAAAATGCACATATTGCTTTTAATGATCCGCCGGCGAATTTTATGACAAAAGAAGCTTATATTGTGGTAAATTTAGATGAAAATTGCAAAAAACAGCAAATGGGAGAAGGTTGGTTTGCAGCTTTGGAAGATGTCCCTAAACAAGCGGTTACCATGACGGTTTGTCAGATAATGAGATGTAAAGTTATTATTTCATGTGTACCTTACTCTGTCAAAGCGGAAGCGGTCAGAAAAACTTTAGAAAATGACGTTACCGAGTGGATACCCGCAACTATACTAAAAACTCACGAGAACTGTACTTTGTTCCTTGATAATGACTCAGCTTCACTAATAAGCAGGTCTTTATATTCTAAATATATGGAGCAATAGTTCAAATAATGTTTTAAACGGGAAGGCGGCATAACTATGAAAAATTTTTTCGCTGAAGACTTCTTGCTATCAGGAGAGATGGCTAAAAAACTTTATGAATTGGTTAAAGATATGCCAATTATTGATTATCACTGCCATTTAAGCCCACGTGAAATCTATGAGAACAGAAGGTTCGAGGATATCGGCTCATTGTGGCTTGAGGGTGATCATTACAAATGGCGTCTTATGCGTGCGGGAGGAATCGAAGAAGAATACATCACCGGTAAAGCATCGTATGATGAGAAATTCCTTGCGTTCGCAAAGGTGTTACCGCTAGCCCCCGGCAATCCGGTGTATCACTGGGCGCATATGGAGTTAAAGACATTTTTTTATATAAATGAACCTCTCAATGAAGATTCAGCCACCGATATTCTCAAGGAAGCGAATAACCGGATGAAAGAGAAAGAATTCACGACTCGGTCGCTTATGAAAAGGTCAAATGTCGAAGTCTTATGCACTACGGACGACCCCGCCGATTCTCTTGAGTATCATTTGGCTATCATGAAACAACCGTTTGGACCAAAAATTATACCGTCGTTTCGGCCTGATAAGGCTGTAAGTGGACTTATGCAATCATTTTTCCCGGAATATGTGAAGAGGCTTACCAAAGGAAGTATATCCTTTTCGGAATGGCTTGATGCTATCACAGCGCGCTTAGACTTTTTTTGTTCCGCAGGTTGCCGTGTGTCGGATTTGAGCCTTCCTGAAATACCTGCAACATTGGGTTCGTATAACCAGGCGAAAGAAGCGTTTGATAAAGCGATGTCAGGTCGACCGGATAAAACTTTGGAAAGCGACTATATAAGCTTTATGGTGTGTTTTCTTGCGCAAAAGTATGTGGAGCGCGATATCGTAATGCAACTCCACTTGAGTTCGCTTAGAAACAATAGTTCAAAACTCTTCAAACTTTTAGGGTCTGATTGCGGGAACGATAGCGTTGGATCCTTGCTGGATACAAATGGCTTTGGAAAATTGCTAAATAAAGTTGAGTCTGACAGCGGTTTACCAAAACTTATCGTCTATACACTAAATCCGTCAAATTATTATGAGATTTCTACAATGATTGGCTGTTTTCAGGGAAGCACAAAAGGAATGGCCCAATTAGGCGCTGCGTGGTGGTTTTGCGATCATCCCGATGGAATCCTGGAACAGATGAAAGTACTTTCGGTAACCGGACTTCTTGGTAAATTCAACGGAATGCTGACTGATTCGCGATCTTTTACATCATATGTAAGACATGATTATTTCCGACGTATCCTATGTAGTTATGTAGGAGAATTGGTGAGCAAGGGTGAGTATGATGAATCAGCTGCAAAAAAAGTTGTACAAGCAATAAGCTATAAGAATGCCAAAGCTTATTTTAGTGTTTGAAATTTGATGCATTTAGATTTGATGCGGGAGGAGTTTTAAGTGCACAAATCATATGGAATGAACAATACGCCTCAAGGCAAGCCAGAACCTGTATGCAAAGAAAATTAATTCATTTTTGTGGCGGTTGTACTGGGTTATGGACACATTTTTGAACAGATGCAGGCTGTTGTTTTGACAAAGGCGTGATAATAGAAAGAGGCGAGCGAATATGCCAATTAAAATTAACATGAAGGAATTTTGGGAGGTTAATAAAAAGTGTTCACCGTTTAAGGAAGGGAGCCCCAGAGTACCTGTAAGTATAAATCTTGACGGGGATTGGATTTGTGAGTTTTTAAAGTTGGATAATGCGCTTTACTATTCCGATTTTAATTATCAGCAAGAACACAGACTAAGGTGCAGCGAGATAACCGAAAGGGAGATAGCATATACGGTATATCCTGCCGTTGATTTTGGAGTGATTATGGATGCTTCCATTTATGGAGGCCGGGTAAATTATGAATCAAACGCTACACCCACGCTTAAGCCTGTGCTTAACGATCCGGAGGATATTGATGCTTATATAGAAAAAGTCTACCGGCTTAATCCCTTAGAACAGGGATTGGTACCGATGTATCTTGAATGGAGAGAAAAAATATTTTCGAAATTTGGGATTAAACTAATATACGGAGATGGAATTAAGGGTTGCGCTACGATGCTTGGGCAGATATGCGGCATTACCAATTTCCTTACTTGGATAGCAACCGATCCTGAGCAAATTCAAAAGCTCATAGCGTGTTGGCTTGATACCACAATAAAATACATAAATGCTATGAGGGCAGAAACGGATTATCCCTCAAACGAAAAAGGGTTTTCTTTTGCAAGTGATGTGGCAGGAATGCTGTCTCCGCAAATGTACCGAGATTTTATTATGGGCGCTGAAAAGAAGATATACGATCTTTTTGCGCCAAGTCAGAAAGACGCTAGATTTTATCACGCGGACTCACATATGCTTCATCATTTGGAAACTCTTAATGAGATTGGAGTCAACCAAGTTAATATAGATCCTTACATCGATTCCAAGCAAATTCTTGAAAAAATGCCAGATGTGGTAGTATTTGGCCAAATTCCTCCTTTGAAAATTCTTTTATTAGGCAGCTCGGAAGAAGTTATTGCTTTCGCCAAAAGAGATATTGAGCAGGCCGGAGCAACAAAACAACTTATTTTAACCACAGCGGGAAGTATTAATCCCGGTACAAGCTTTGAGAATCTTAAGGCTATGTGTTATGCGGCTCAAGAGTACGGGAGTCATTAGAATTTTGACAAAACTTGTTTAGATTGCCCTAATTCGTTGATTTTTATTGACAAAAACTATAAAAATATTATCTTAGTATTAAGTGAATATTTATTGAGATGAAAATAAGGAGAATGTCATGAAGCATTCGATAATCAGCAAAGTCGTATATACTCCAACAAAAATCAAAGGTGAAACAACCATCAACATAGTCGGAGACACAATAGAGAGCATAGGCTCAAAAAATGCTGATGGATATAATATAATTGATTTGAGGGGATATACAATAATTCCGGGGTTGGTGGATATTCACATCCACGGCATAAATGGATATGACACAATGGATGGGGATCTGCGATCTATAGAAGAAATGTCAAAATATATTGCCACTTTGGGGGTCACTTCATTTCTTGCAACTACTGTGACAGCTACGCTTGACAAGGTAGCTGCGACTTTAAAAAATATAAGGGACTGTTTAAAGCAAGAATTGAGCGGCTCAAGGCTTTTGGGCACGTATGTCGAAGGCCCGTATATTAGCGATGAATTCAAGGGCGCACATCCTTCCCAATTTATCCGTGAAATTAGCATTGACGAGTTGAAAAGACTTGTGGACGTTGCGGGAGAAGCTTTAGTCGTGGTAACGATAGCGCCTGAAAAGACGGATGCAATAAATGCAATTAAATATTTGACGAGTAAAAATGTAAGAGTATCGCTTGGACATACCAATGCCACCTTTTTGCAGGCTAAAAGTGCGTTTGACGCTGGGGCTAGCATCGTTACACATCTTTTTAACGGCATGAGAGGGCTTAACCACAGAGAACCAGGCATAGTAGGTGCTGCCTTGACCGATGATCGCGCTAAAGTTGAGCTCATATGTGATTTAGTACACTTAGCTCCGCCAATTATGCAAATTGCACAAAAATGCAAGGGGGACGCGAATCTTATTCTGATAAGCGATTGTATTGAAGCGGCCGGCTTAATAGACGGTCAATACCGTTTGGGGGAACTCGATGTTTTTGTTGAAAACGGTATATCGAGGCTTAAAGATGGGACACTTGCCGGTAGCACGTTAAAATTGCTCGATGCTGTAAAAAATATGTCCTTACACGCAAAAATCCCGTTTGAAGACGTGCTTTCGATGGCCACAATCAATCCTGCAAGGGCAATAGGAAAAGACGATATTGTAGGAAGCCTCGAAACAGGCAAAAAAGCTGATATTGTAGCGCTAAATGATCTTTGTGAGCCGGTCTTTGTAATGGTTGGCGGCAAAATAGTAGTTGATAAAACAAAATAATTTTGAAGGGAAAATGCGTCTAAAATAATCGTACAGGAAGCTCATGACGTGCATGTTTTCAGCGAGTGTAAGGAGCTGACTAAGGAACTGATCAACCTATAAACATCTTAAAGCATTTTCCCAAGCGCTAAAGACATCTGCCCGTTCATCCAAACTGCATGAAAATTGGAGAAGAAGCATGTATCGATTGCCCTGCTTTGATGCGGTCAGGTATTTTTTGAAATATTCCCCATATGAAAACCCATCTTCTTTATTGATTGTACCGTAGAATATTTTATTCTTTTGTGCGCATCTTTTGAGTACATATTCCATGTCATGCTTTTCAGGATTTCCAAAATTCAGTCCATAAGCCAAAGGTTCATTCATAACCGATTCAAACAAATGCGGATTGGTTCCGCAATAATGGATATATCCACCTCCGAAATAATTGAGAACTTTTTTAATATACGGAGCTACAAATTCATCTATTTGACTTTTAGACAATAATGTTGATGTATCTTCGCTTAACTTTATGCCTCCCTTAATTCTTGGCATAACAAGAGAATTGTAATGTGCAACTTTTATGGATGAATCCGGCATTATCTTCAGACATTCATCCATACCTATACATATAGCGTGACAACTAAGTTCCAAAAGGTGGTGAATAAAATCCGGATCATCATACATATCATAAAAGATTTGATCACCGTATACGATATGTGCCGTATCGTAAACACCCTGAAGATCCATAGGGAAGACCATGCAGCCTGTGTCCTTGAGTAAATCAGCTATATAAGACATATGTTCAAGACCGGCTCTGAATTCATCACCGATTTTAATATCTTCCGGAGACATTTTAGATAATACTTCTTTTGACAGGTGCTCTTTTACCCAGGGCATCTTATCATCAAAAAGCTGCTGTTTCAATCCGAAAAGGGTCGGAAAGATGCCGCAGCCCATATTTGCTCTCATTGATGGAACTGCTTCGCAACCTCCGTTTACAACAGTCATAATTTCTCTTAGCCCGCTCAAAAACATTTTTTCGCTGTCAAAATGAGTTTGCATTGTATTAAAGCTTGGGATCTTCTCATCCTGCACTTTGTCAAGAGGACAAGTAAGAAGAAGCGGATGCTTCTTCGGCTGATTTCCGTTCCAAAGCTCCATTTGAATTTTTGCAGCGTAATCAAATTGGTGCCTGTGCTGCTTTAGCGTGTTGATAAATTCTCTTATGATCTCTTTCATATATGACTCCTGAGGGTTATATTGCTTTTGATTTTATCATAAATAAAAACATTTTCATAGTCTTTCCGGATGCAAAAAATTTTGCAAATTGAGAGATTTTGATGTATCATTTTAATAGATTTAAAAACAGCAGTTGTTTTCTATATGCTGCCAATCTAAAAATGATACCGCGCAAAGTCGGCGTGTCGATCTTGAAATTTATCCGGAGGTACAACATGGTCAAGACAAGAGAACGTTATGTAAAAACGATTCGTTTTGGAAATCCGGATAAAATTCCATTGAATCCCGGAGTGCCCAGAGAATCAACCTTGAGAGTTTGGAGAGAGCAGGGCCTTCCTGAGGGGTTGGATTATATGGATACTGTTTTGAAAATATTGGGTATCAAAAAGGAGGCAGAACTAAAGTGGCATTTTCTTGATGTTTCCTTCAAGATGGACCCTGAGTTTGAAACACAGATCTTGGAACATAAGGACGGGCATTACGTTATACTCGACTGGATGGGTGCTGTAACAGAAATCGCAGATACTTTTGATGAGTCCTATCTCCGGAGTGCTAAGGACTTTGTAACTCGAAAATGGCATAAATTTCCTGTAGCAACCAGTGAAGATTGGGAAAACATGAAAAGCCGATTTGATTCTTCCGCTCCCGGACGCATTGGGGAAAACTTGAGAAAAATTGGAGAGGAAGAAAAAACAAAAGGAAAGATCCTTACGATTTCTTTCAATGGAGTATTTTGGCAGCTACGGGAATGGTGCGGTTTTGAAAACCTATGCATACTGATGGCTGAAGACCCAGATTTTGTTAATGAGATGGCGGAGTTCTGGGGTGATTTTGTTCTGGAGATGCTTCGGAAAGTTTTGCGTGTAATTGTACCTGATAGGGTTTTAATCTCGGAGGACATGGCATTTAAAGCCCACAGCATGATTTCACCTGCAATGACAAGAGAATATATTGTTCCTCAATATAACAAATGGATCCCTCTTATAAAAAATTGGGGATGTCCGGTTGTTGAGCTTGATAGCGATGGGTTCATCGAAGAATTAATTCCTGTCTGGATAGAAGCCGGAATTAATTGTTGTAGTCCGGTGGAATTTGCCGCACAATGTGATATTTTGAATTTTCGGAACAAGTTTGGAAGAAAAATGGCATATATGCAGGGAATTGATAAGAGACTCATTGCAAGGGGAGATAAAGAGCTTGAAGATCATGTGATGAAAATCGTTCCGGCTCTATACAAAGTTGGAGGATATATTCCGGGCTGCGATCATGGAGTACCACCGGATATTTCCTGGAAAAACTACATTGAATTCACAAGGATGCTGGCTAAGCTTAGCGGTTGGTTATGAATTTAGTACTTGCAATAGTAGCTTCGTAAAAAATATGCCAGACGATGAACAAAAATAATTTACACATATTTAAATGCATTTTCAGCTAAATAGATCTAAACTCTAGTTTTGATTTTTGTTTTGAGGAGGCACAAAAAATTTAAAATTTCAGCAGGAGTTTAAAAAATAATGTTGAAATAGTATTATTATGAAATCGGTTGTACAATCGTTTTCAGAGGTTATATGGTAAAACAGTCTGATTCTTTGACATTCTCATTTAGGAAGGTGTGGGTTAAGCAACCATTAGATTAAGTCAGGTTTAAGGTAAAATACGAAGGTTCCAGTGCAAACTTCAGCCAAAGTTAGGAGGTGAATTTTGATAAAAAATACTGGTTTTTTAGGCACAATGTCCCTTTATACTACTCTTCAGGCGTGAAGGAGCGGTTTCCAGTGAGTTTGGGGTGGGTCCCGAGGGTTTATAACTGGGAATTTGTCTGCTAAAACCTTACAAATTAACTGAAATGAGGGGTTGTTATGAACAAGAAACTGTTGTCTATCGGTCTTGGGGTTTTAGTTTTAGTTGTTGTGTTGATAATTATATTTCAAGCAAACTGGTTTGGGGAGGAACCTGCTCGATATCCGAGCAGGGATGTGACTATAATTATTCCATGGTCTGCTGGAGGAATGACCGATACGTTGGTTCGGCCAATAGCAAGCTGGCTCAGTGAGTATTTTGAAATTCCTTTCGTAGTTGAAAATATGCCTGGTGGGGGTGGTGTTGTTGGTTCGTTAGAAATTGAGAAGGCGGAAACGGATGGATATACTATTGGTACTACCTCAATATCCACACTAACTGCCAGATATGTTGCACCTGTTTATCCCAATATCGAAAATGTTGAATTGATTGCTCAGGTGATAACTATCCCGGCAACCTTGACAGTTAGGGCAGATAGCCCGTGGGAAACACTTGAAGAGTATATCGAATATGCGAAAGCGAATCCTGAAAAAATCAAATCGGCTAATTCAGGTATTGGTGCAAGTGCTCATGTATACACCGTTATTTTTGAAGAAAAAGCAGGGATAAAATCTACTCGTGTTCCTTTCCCTGCCTATGCTGAAGCGATCACAGCTTTGCTGGGAGGGCATGTTGACTCAACCAATATCCCATTGCCAGATGTAATTCCGCATGTACAAGCAGGCGACTTAAGGCTTTTAGCTATTGCCTCAGCCGAAAGACATCCTGATTTTCCCGATGTTCCAACTTTCAGGGAGAAGGGGATTGACTTCGTTATGGGGAATTATACCGGATTTGTTGCTCCGAAGGGATTTTCCAGAGAGCAAATAGAAGTACTAGAGAACGCTATACGAAAAGCCTTAGAAGATCCGGAGATTAATGAATTTTTACTTGATGCTGGCTATCAACCACATTTCCTTGGCGCTGAAGATTTTAGAAATTCAGTGGAAGCTATTGAGGCAGAACTGTATCATTTAGTGAATGTTTTAGGCATAAGCTTGGTTGATGATTAATCATAAGCTAGTTTGACTACTGGTATGTGAAAATATTTACTTATATCGCAACGAGGTCAAATTGCTTATAGCGTTGGCTTGAGAGCCTCGTTGCGATATAAGTGATTGGGAAGGTGGCAAAAAAGAATGAAAAAATATGATATCATATTAAGTTGTGTTTTATTTATTGGATCAATTGCTCTCTATTTTTACGCTGAAACTTTTCCTTTCAACGAAGATAAAAATATTGTACTAAATCCGGGATTTTATCCTCAATTTCTTGCAATAATTATGGGTGTTTTGGCTTTGCTTTTATTAGTTACTACGTTGCGAAAAAAGTTCAAAGATATTGAAAACAATTGGAAACAAGGTTCCATCAAATCGATTCGTTTAACTTTTTTTACATTAATTATGGTGATTATCTATCCGATCGGGCTACAATATATAGGATTCTTGCTTACAACTTTATTTTTTACTTTTGTTTTAATTTACGTTCTGTCTGATAAAAGTAAGTATGATGTCAGATTTATGTCTTTCGTTTCATTTGTGATAACTTTAATCGTATTTTTTGTTTTCGACATAATACTTAACATTCCCTTTCCCAGGGGGATATTTTAAATCTAATTGAAATATGAGGTGATATAATGGAGTTTTTGTCATTTGAACTTTACTTAGCTGGAATTCATTTTTTTTCAAATCCGTTGATTTACATTTATCTTTTTCTTGGAACAATGATTGGGATAATTTTTGGCTCTTTACCAGGGCTTACTTCAACAATGGCACTTGCTGTATTTGTTCCTTTTACTTTTGGGCTTGATCCAATCTTATCTTTTGCCTTTCTTCTGGCGATTTATATGAGTTCTGTTTATGGTGGTTCTATATCAGCTATATTAATAAACATTCCGGGAACACCTTCAGCGGTGGCAACAGCTATGGACGGATATCCACTCTGCCAGAAAGGAAGAGCAGGAGAGGCAATTGGTGTAGCTACTGTTTCATCTGCTCTTGGCGGGCTCATTAGCGTTTTTTTTCTAGCAGTAATGGCTCCAGTAATTGCTGATTTTGCATTGGAATTTAGCGCTCAAGAGTATGTAGGGCTTGCACTTTTAGGGATAAGTGTAATTGCTATGATTTCATCGACATCTATGATTAAAGGGTTAATTACAGGAATAATTGGACTGTTTATTGGTTCAATTGGGCTCGATACCATAACAGGATATCCTAGATTCGTGTTTTCGATGCCTGAACTTTTTGATGGTTTAAGCTTAATACCAGTTATGATCGGAATGTTTGGCTTGACTGAAATATTTGAACAAATTGCTAATCAACAACATTTATCAATAATTCCACAAAAACTTGCTGGATTACTTCCTCCGCTATCAGAATTTCTAAGACTAAAATGGTCTTTATTGAGGGCATCAATTGTCGGTGTTATCATTGGGGCAATCCCAGCTACGGGAGGCTCTGTAGCAGCAGTAGTGAGTTATGCTTTAGAAAAGAGATTCTCTAAGAGAGGACATCTTTTTGGCACAGGAATAATTGACGGGGTGGCTGTGCCAGAAACAGCAAATAACGCAACTGTCGGTGGCGCTCTTGTTCCGATGTTGACTTTAGGTATTCCTGGTGATCCTATGACTGCAGTTTTGATAGGGGCATTGATCATGCATGGTTTAAGACCAGGTCCATTGTTGTTTACACAGCAAATGCCATTTGTTTCTTCGATCTTTATTAGTCTTTTTTTGTCAGTGGCATTTATGTTAGTAATTGGTTTAGTTGGTGCAAGATATTTTGCCAAATTGATCACGATACCTAAGAGTTTTTTAATACCTGCCATCCTGTTATTCTGCTTGATAGGGTCTTATGCTATCAATAATTCCATATTTGATGTTGGAATACTGATAGTAAGTGGGATCATTGGATTTGTGCTGAAAAAATTTGGATTTCCAGTTCAACCAATTATTTTAGGGCTCATCTTAGGTCCTATTTTTGAGGAAAATTTGCGTCGTTCAATGATTCTTTCTGATGGAAATTGGAGCACCTTTATAACCAGACCAATAAGCCTTGTTTTGTTCATTATTGTTGCTTTTGTTTTGTTTGCGCCTTATGTATTGTCTTTTATTAAGAATAGATATTTGCACTTAGTCAAACTTATAAAAGGCTAATGATACAAATCAAATGAGCAGTGATTGTCACTACAGCGAAAATTTAAATTTTCGGCATCAAAAACTAGGTTGACCCGTTATCATTGCGCAGTATAGAAACAAGGGAGAAAAATTATGTAACCTTCGAGATTTTGAAGATGAAATTCAATAGTCAAACTATTATTTGTGGGTTGACAGGGGGAGAATATTGATTACGATAAAAGATGTTGCAGAAAAAGCAAAAACTTCTGTAAGCACAGTTTCCAGAGTGTTGAGCGGTAAAATTCCTGTAAGCGAACCAGTTAAAAATAAAGTAATTCAAGTGGTAAACGAACTAAACTATCAGCCGAACATAGCTGCACAGAGCTTAAAAAATGGAAAAAGTAAGATTCTAGGGCTTGTCATACCGAATGTAAGAGATTTGGTGTTCCCAGCAGCTATACGTGGAATAGAGGATTCAGCACAAAAACATGGTTATACCGTTGTTTTGTGTAATACTGATGAGGATATAGCAAGAGAGAAATTCTACATAGAACATTTGCGTCGACATCTAGTAGATGGCTTTATATTTTCAACTGCCAGAAAAGGTCATGAACATTTGCTGAAGTTGAAAGAATATGGTATTCCTTTTGTTTTTCTAATAAGGAACATGGGAAATGGAGTGGACTCTGTTGTAGTAGATAATTTTAAAGGCGCTTATGATGCCGTGAGCTACATGATTTCGAGAGGTTTAAGAAATATCGCCTTGATAAATGGTCCTATAGATATTAGTTTATACAAACAAAGACTTGAGGGATATAAGTTTGCTTTAAAAGGAGAGAGTATGGTTTTCTCTGAAAAGATGGTTGTCAATGGCGTTTATGGATGGGAAGACGCATATCAAGCTATGGTAAACCTTCTTAAAGCAGGATTAAAAATTGACGGTGTTTTCGCAACTAGCGATTCGAAAGCTATGGGAGCTATTAAAGCCATAAAGGACTATGGTTATAACATTCCGGAAGATATTTCGGTAATGGGTTTTGATAACTCTGATTTAGCAGCGCTTGCTGATCCCCCTTTGACTACAGTTTCTCAACCGTTCTACAAAATGGGCGTTGCAGCCTGCGAAAGACTTTTAAAATTAATTGAAGACAATAGTAAAATTAAGACAAAAATTCAAGTGCTACCTACTGAATTAATAATAAGAAAATCAATAAAATGAAGATTTTTTGAGTTTAAAATAAGACAATTCGTGTGAATACAAGATTTAGTACGAAAAAGTATTGTACAAAATGACAAAGCAGAGGGAAATTAAAAAATCTAGAATATCACACTATAAAGAGGAGGTTTGTCGCAAATAATGGATGTAAAAGTTGCCGTAGTAACAGGAGGGGCTAGAGGAATTGGATATGTAGTGGCGCTGCAAATGGCTAAAGAAGGCTATGCAATAGCCATAATGGATGTGTTAAATGAGGAAGAAGCAGAAAAAAATCTTCGTGAATTACGCGATCTTGCAAGTCGCGTCCTCTATTATAGAGGGAATTTGGCTGATTCACAAGATCGGGAATCATTTGTTCAAAGTATTATAAAAGAATTCGGAAGAATCGATATTTTGATTAACAATGCGGGCGTTGCGCCTAAAGAAAGGCTTGATATAATCGAAACGACCC
>Ga0209316_100430_pt1 | contig 13198 bp, 6 predicted proteins | sample 3C3metaG_FD_184150 | JGI IMG/M metagenome (GOLD analysis project Ga0209316, IMG submission 184150) | Freshwater bacterial and archeal communities from Indian Creek, Illinois, USA - 3C3 metaG (SPAdes) (version 3) | ecosystem: Environmental > Aquatic > Freshwater > Unclassified | place: USA: Indian... | reverse complement strand
GTGCTCAGCCACGAGGGTGCTCGTCTGAGGCGTCCTCTGCCTGCTTGGGTTGAATGGATTGCAGCAGGGCCTCCATGCCGTTTTCATGAATTTGGTGATAAAGCCGCATCTGGGCATCATTGAGCGGCTGGAATTGATCTGGATCAATCTGGTGCGCACTGAGAAGGCGCAGGGTTTGGTCGTCATCCAAGCCGGGGTCAACGAGCGTGATCTTGAATGCATCGCTGTCGCTATCCTCGTCATAGTAGACGTGCTCAACCTGGGCAAATGGCTGCGCTTTGCTGAAGGTGATTGAGCCGCGTCCGCCCGAGTTGTTCTCGTAACCGGCGAAGTGTTTGCCTGTGATATTCTCCGACAGCATCTTTGCAGCATCCGACAACTTCACGCGATAGCGGTTGAATACGGCCTGCCAACCCTGGGCTTCATCCCAAGTGGAGCGCTCAACCCAGAGGTCGACCTCGACTCCGGCTTCAATCGCCGGCGTGAACGACACGTCCTCGACGCCGCCACTATCCCCAAATCCTTCGTACTCAACCGAGATCGTTTCAGCGCCCGCCGCCTCCATGGCGTCCAAGATGATTTTGGTGTTGATGCTGAGGGCAAGGATGGCGTCAGTCGGCACCGCGGCGGCGTCGGCGGCTGCTGGTACGCGGAGTTCGTGGGGGTCCTCTTTTATAGATGTGTACCAAGCATTGAACCCCAGCAGCCCATCTTTGTACCAGACCAGATTGCCGCCGCCACCGTTATTGTCCTCGTAGCCACTATGGTACTCACCGATGATTTTTTCGGAGGCGAGGCCGACCGCGTCGTCCAGCGGCATCGTTTTTGCCCCGATGAGCACCTCGGCGTCGTCGTTTTCAGAAGACAAGTGCGTCTCAAAGCAATCGCCGGAGTCACCGCTGCCATAGTATTCCACCTCGGCGCGCTCGGCCTCGTGCGTTCTCATGGCGCTAAAAATGAGGGCAATGTCATCTGCTAGACCTTGCTCGCTAGGAAGTTTTGTGTGTTTGCGCATTTTGCATCCAGTGGTTTGAGAGTCGTTGACATCCTCCCCGCCCTTAAGGACGGGGATTCCTACGGCGCTATGCATGAGTTGCCTCTTGTGCATAGTCGCTTCGGTGGGTTCCTGCTTCGCTGCAACGGTCAGCATGCACCGTTGCTCCACAGGCCAACACGGCATGCCCTGCCGCTAAGATGTTGAGCGCGCCGACCAAGTCGGCGTTTTCTTTGTAACCGCAGGCGACACAGGCAAAGCGGGCTTGGGTCTGGCGATTCTCTTTTGCCACGTGGCCGCAGGCCGGACACGTCCGGCTGGTGTTGCGCGGATTGACCGCTACCACCTGCCCGCCTCGCCAGGCTTGCTTGTACTCCAGTTGCCGGCGAAACTCGTACCAGCCTTGATCGAGGATGCTCTTATTGAGCCCCGACTTGGCTTGCACGTTTCGTCCGGGCTCCTGGACACTGCCTGCCGCCGACTTGCTCATGTTGCTCACCTGCAAATCCTCGATAGTGACCATGGCGTGGTTTTTGCTGATCTCTGTCGTGGTTTTGTGCAGGTAGTCGCGGCGGATGTTGCAGATCCTTTGGTGTAATTTTGTGACTTTGGCCTTTGCCTTCTTTCGGTTCTTGCTGAACTTTTGCTTGCGGTTCATGGCGCGCTGGTAGCGCGCCAGCCGCGCTTGCTGCTTTCTGAAGCTGTGAACCGGCTCGAACACCGTGCCATCGCTCAGCGTAGCAAAGCGGGCAATCCCTAAGTCTATCCCGACGATAGAGCTTGATGGATGAACCGGCTGCGCTTCTTCGCGCAGGGTCTGGATCGATACATACCACCGTCCACCCGCGCTCGATACGGTGACATTCCTGATCGCGCCCAAGGCGGCACGGCTGTTGCGATAGCGCAGCCAGCCCAGCTTGGGCAGAAAGATACGGCTGTTTTGTCTGCTGGATTGATCGAGCTTGATCTGCTTGGCGTCCGGATAACGAAAGCTCTCACGGCCACCTTTTTTCTTAAAGCAAGGGAAGTCGGCCAGTTTGGCAAAGAAGTTCATGTAGGCCCGATCCAAGTTCTTGAGCGCTTGCTGCAAGGGGTGGATTGGAGCGTCCTTGAGCCAAGGCGTCTCTGACCCATTGCGCCAGGCTGTGAGATGCTTGGCCATGGACTCATAGCGAATGAACTTCTTGCCAGCCGCGTAATTAGCCATTTGTAGCGCTAGAGCCTGATTGAACACGAGCCTGCACGCGCCGGCAAAGCGGCGCATGCGGCGCTGCTGTTCGCCATTGGGCATTAACTCGTACTTGTAGGCTTGAAGGCGCTTCATGACTCAATTTTACCAGATTGTGTTGCGATATGCAAATGTTGCCACGCAACCTTATATGAGCGACGCAGGCTCCAAAGGCACGCCGCTATCGCCGGCCGTGAACGACCGGGTTTGCGCGGCGGGGACGGTGATCAGGCAAGGGCCGAAGCGTGTGCTTCTCGGCGCATGGCTCGGGTTCAGGGTCGAACGCGCCAAAGTGTACGCCGTCTGCGCCTTGCGTGCAAGGCCCCAAGCACGTCGCGCAAGCGACGCGCATCCGGTATCCTGTGTCTGGTACCCGGCATCCCCTAAATTATAAAAAATGGTAGCAGGCGGTGGGCATGTGGGCGAAGAAGCGGGCGGTGGGCAACGTGTACTCACGTTGTCCACGGGCTGCGCCGGTGCGTGCGCAAGCGCGCATCGTCCACATGTCCACGGCCTTCCCCTGTGTTTGCGCGCATCGGCGCAAGGTGCCGCAAGGCAGGGTGCCGAAGGTGCCGAACTTTTTTTTGCAGACGGTTGCGTTGTGGGTTGGGCATGTGGTACATTCCGAATCATGGATACTTTCCAGAATACATCATCCGATGAGCGTGAGGTGCTTATCAAGCGCGTGTGGGCGGCTGTCAACGCGCTGCCACACCGCGAGGTCATCCGCACCGAGGATGCGCGCACCTGGATCGACCAGGTGGTGGGGCAGCACGGTGAGGCGGCGCTGTGGCACGCGGCGCGACTGAATGGGTTTGGCGGCTCAGAGATTGGTGTCTTGATGCGCAACCATCAGGGTGCGCGAGCCGATCACGGCATGAGTGCCCGCGAGATCGTAGCCTCCAAGCTGATGCGGCGCGCCCCGCTCGATGACACCGCGCACCTGCGTCGCGGTCACGAAAACGAGGCATTTCACGCGCAGCGGTTTTGGGCCAAGTGGGGTGCTGTGCGCGACGAGCGCGCTTTTCAGGCGCTGTCCTCGACCAAGGGCCGGCACCCGTGGATGCGCTACAGCCCGGATGACTTGGTGCGCATGCCGGTCAAGCTGGTGCGGCGTGATGATCAGGTGCGCCTCGTGCGCACAGCGAAGCCTTTGCTGTGGCTCATTGACTACAAGGCGCCATCGCAAGTCGATCAAGCTGACAAGGTCGCGTTCCAGTACACAGCGCAGTTGCATCAAGGAGCCATTTTGTGCGCAGAGGCGGACATGGATCTGGACGGCATGATGCTGTCGCAGTTTGACTGGGCCAACTGGGCACTCAAGGACGACGTGGTGCAGTGGGAGCCGCACCTGGGGCAGGATTTGCTGGAAGCGGGCGATCACTACTGGGCGTTCGTGCTGCGCGCAGAGTTGCCGTCCTACGTGGTCACGCCGCTGTGGGAGCAAAACGCAGACTACACAGAGAAGATGATGGACACGGCGCGCATGTATGCAGCCCTGTCCGCCCTGTCCGATGCGGCAAAAGAGCGTGCCGACGACTTGCGCAAGCACCTGTTGCAGCCGATCGCAGACGTTCGGCTTGGCAACGCAAAGATTGAGTTTGTTGACGCCGATCAAAATGGCAGGCTGCTGACGCTCGCGGCCACCAAAGTGCTCGATAAGGCGCTGGCGCAAGAGATTTTTACGCCGGAGCAACTAGAATCTTGCGAAAAGGGTGACAAAGAGCTTGACACGCAAGCCATGGAAGGGTATCTTAAGGGGCAGGGCGTAGACATGGCCCAGTTCAAAAAGCGCAAGCTTGACGCAGACAAGATTTTTTCCTTGGCGGCCCAGCTTGACATGGATCCCCAGCGACTGGTCAAGGAACAGATGGTTTTGCGCGTGGCGCCGCCTGTGCGCGAGTCGATGAGGAACTACTTGGCAGAAGCCTATCCTTTGGCGTCAAATGTGATGGCGGAGTCAGAGCCGAATCCGGCGGAGGTCGGCGCGGATTCTGATCGGGGGTGATTTTTTCGGGCGCAAGCAGCGGTCTTTTGCCGCGACACGTTGTTTGCCCGGCATCGTCAGATGCCAAGACAAATCGTCGTGGCAGTTTTTTTGAAATTCAAGGAGTCAGACATGGGACTGGGTACTACCAAATCGGCTAAAAGAGATGCCGTATTCGTCGATCTGAAATTCGCCGAACCCGTTGGTTTTCGCCAAACGATCGGCCGCACCGCCCGCGAGGGTGTCAAGGAGGGCGAACGCAAGTTCGACTACCAGTACCAGATGCACGACTTCGTCGAGGGCGATCTGGCTGGTTTCCGCGTGAAAGAGGAGCCCCGTTACGACGATCCGGCTCAGAAGGATCTGGTCGGCTACGCCACCATCCGCGACACGGACGGCGGTCCCGATGTGGTGATTCGCTTCCCGCTGTTGGGCCAGGCTGGCCGCAAAATGGTGGGTCTGTTGGCTGCGGCCGAACACGCCAAGGCGGGAGCTGTGCACCTGTATACCAACTTTGCCGATGCGGGCACTCGGATCGGCGACAAGGTGCTGGAAAAGCCCCAGGCTTACCTGAACTGCAAGGTGGGCAACTCCCGTGGCGAAAAGCTGGTTCCGTTGTACTACGGCGAAGACGGAGCGCCTTTGCTGGATGACAAAGGACACCCCAAGCCGCTGCCCATGGGCGTGAAGCACGTCATTGCGCGCAAAGAAGTCTGGGACTTCTCTGATGCCGACAATCAGACTGCGAGCACAGCCGCAAAACTGATGCAGGTGCTGCAACCGAAGCAAGGCGTCACGGATGCGCATACGGAAGGCCACGAGGATGCGCATGCGGACGCGCATGCGGAGATCGACCTCAACGAAGCCGCCAACGTAGCGATGCGCCCTTGATTCGGTGTCGGCCTGTGGAGAGCGAGGCTCTGGCCTAGGGCGAGCAGGCAGGCACAGACAACAGGCAAAAGCGGGGTCGGCTGCACAGCAATGGCGGTCGGCCTCAATTTTTTTGATCGGCAAACAGAGGCCTCACTCATGGCTGACGCAATCTCTGACAGCAAACAAGAAGCGACGCAGGCTCGATGGATTGACCTCAACGACAGCAGCGGCGCGCGCTTGAAGCTGGCCAGCATTGATGTCGGCGGGCAGTCTGCGCGGCATCTGTTTATCACCAACCTGGCTTGGTCCAACCCCAAGTGGGCGCAGTGCCTGCGCGAACTTGGCTTCAAAGAGGCTCCGAGTCGGCGCTACCTGGTTCGCCGCATGAGTGATGCGGATCGCGTGTCCTTGCGCCCATTCACCAAGATTTTTCCCCGGGCGCATGTGCGAGACATGCCCCCTAGTGAGTACATCCTAGGCTACGGCAAGACCGCGGAGTCACGCTCGGACAACCGACAGGCGAGGATCGACCTTCAGGGGGCCAAGCGACTCGGGCGCAATGCCGATGGGCTGGTGGTCTATGAGAGCGTGTCTGGCCGTTTCCTGCACGATGAAGACAGCGGGCGTCGCATCAACGAATCCGACTCCGGCGATCGCTCAGATTACCTGCGTCTGCCCCTCACTGCGGCACCGTTCGTGCCCGGCACCCTGGCGCTGCACCAGGCATTGGAGCCGATTGCCAAGGGGTTGGTGAGAGGCATGCAGCGCGGTGAGCCCATGCACAGCGAGCACATTCGCACGCTGCTGCTGGCGGCTTTTGGTGACGACGTGCTCGATGGCAGCGATTTCGCGGGCTATGAATCCAGCCTGTTCGATGCCATGCACGAAGCCTTGCTGGTAGAGATGCGCGCCGCCCATGAGCGGCCGTCTTCTGCCTACCTGGAAGCGGCTCGCATCCATGATTACCAGCCGGCGTTTTCTGGCATACGACCGCTGAGCGCCATGGTTCCGCTGCCGCTGGCGTTGGCGGCGCAGCAGATGCTGGGTGACGTGAGCGGCCAGGTTGTGGTGCTCCCAAACCGATGGGATGGCGCATTGGCTGCTTTCTTGCAAGGGGCCAAGGTTAGAGCCTGGCAAGCGCAGTCCTATGGCGGCCCGCGCCGCGAGTCGATCGGCACCGCACTCGACGAGCAGGGTACAGCCAATCTGATGTTGCAAGAAGGGGGCTACTCGCCCGCGGAGTGCGGTAGCGCGGATGCGCTGCTCTTGAATGCCGATCCGATCACGGACGAGTATGGGCAGCGCCAAGATCAACGCCTGGCATTGCAAGGACTGCGGCACCTCAAGCGCGGCGGGCGGGCGGTGCTGCTGCTGCGCGGAGACGACACCTTGCACCCTGGGCGCATCACAGATGCGTCATCCGAGTTCCTGCGCGAGATCATGCAGCGCTACGTGGTGCAGGATGCGTGGGAGGCCGCCCCGATTTTGCTGCGAAAGACGGGCGATGGGCCCGGTGTGCGCGTGCTGCTGGTGCAGGCGGATGCGCCTGATGGTGAGCAAACGAGTCGGCAAATGGCCCTCTTGGCCAGCGCGCACCTGCCGGTCATGGCGTCCTGGAATGCAATCAAGACCCATGTAGACGAGCGCATTCAGGCACTCAACTTGCAAGCACCTTCTGCCAAAACAGAGGAGGATGAGCGGGATGATCGCGGCGACTACCAGCGGCCATACATGGCGTTCAGCCGCATGGGGGAGGCGAGAACCATGGTGCCGGCCAACCTGCAGGCGCCGCTGCAGCAGTACATGACCAGCTTGGAATCTCGGGTTGGCCCGGTGGATGATTTTGTTTCAGAGCAAATTGGCATGGGCAAGGCCAGTCTGATGAGCCGCTTCAGCCCGGAGCAAATCGATGGCGTGGCCATCATGCTTTCGCGCCTGCTGATAGGCCGCAGTTCCATTTTGGCCGACGATACAGGCATCGGGAAAGGCCGCCAGTTGGCAGCCCTGGCGGTCTGGGCCAATAAATCTGGCAGGGATGTCATCTTCGTGACCGATCGAGCCAACCTGTTTTCTGATTTGGCGCGCGACCTCAACGACATCGGGGAGTGGGATCGATTTTCTCCTCTGGTGTTTAACGCAGATGGCGAGATCACGGTGGACGGGGTAGGGCCGGACGCCCCTGCGCAGGTTTTAGCAAAAGGAGAGCCGCCTGCGTCGCTGCGCCGGATTATCGAGGAAGACCTGAGCATGCGCGATGCGGGGCGCAACATCTGCTTTCTGACCTACTCCCAGATCAACACCGAGGAGAGCGAGAAGGCCCGCTGGGTCAAAAACCATGCCAAGGACGCGCTGGTGATCTTTGACGAGGCTCATGTGTGCGCCGGTTCGGATTCCAACATGGCGCTGCATGCGGCAGAGATCGCGGCAAGCGCCTCTGCGGTGCAGTTTGCCAGCGCGACTTGGGCCAAAACACCGGACAACTTGCATGTATATCAACGCGCATTTCCATCCACCGTCGCGGTCTCCACGTTGTCGGAGACCATGCTTAAAGGTGGCGAGACATTCAGTGAGGTGTTCTCTGGGATGCTGGGCCTGGAGGGCGCCCTGATTCGGCGAGAGCACGATTTATCAAGGCTGGAGGTCGAGTTGCTGGTGGATGAGGATGGGCGCATCCACAACGAAAGGGTCAGCGATCTGGTGGCTGACGTACTGGGGTCGGCGGCATACCTGGCCGGCGAGATGGAGCAGGTGTTCATTCGCACCAATGCAGATTCCGTCAAAACGCTCCGCCAGGCGCGGGATGCGCGGTCTGCCGCCCTGCCACGAAGCGTCAAGCTATTCAACTCCAGCTTCGGAGCGGGCAGTGTTGTGTACCAGATCATGAAGGGGGTGCAAGGATCCCTCAACGCCGGGCATGTGGCGCGTCTTGCGGTGGAGTCTCTGCAGAAGGGAATGAAGCCCGTCATCGTTTCTGATGCAACGGGTGAGAGCCTGCTGGAAAAACTCAATCTGCAGGAGCAGATAGACAGGGATGCGAACGGGGCGGTGAATGGGACAGGCCCCGGCACCCCCGCTGAGGGCGACACCTTGGGTGGGCGGCGTTTGGTGCGCATGCCAACCCTGCGCGATCTGCTGCGCGACGTTTTGGTTAAGCGTCTGACTACGGTCCGCGTTCGAGAGGTGGATGCGGCGGATCTGATTGCGCCCGACGAATTAGACGCGCAAGGGGCTGCCGACTGGACAGCAGAAGGAGCGGGGCAAGGCCAAGACGGGGCAGGTGGCAACGCCGCGCCGGCGAGACGGCAGCGTGCAGGGCGAACTGACGAGGCGCCTTCCGAGGAAGACGAGGGTGAACTCATTGGGCTGGCGGATGCCTTGAGTGCCGCGCAGATTCCACAGGGAGCCCAGCGCGCCATACGCAAGGCGCGCTGGCGGGAGGCGAGCATCTTTGAAGCCGACGGCATGACTGATGACTTGGTTGCCGTCTATGAGCGAGGCATCCAAGAGATCGAGCGCAAGATTGAGGCGGTACCAGATATTCCTGTTAACGCCATGGATGTGATCGAGCAAGCCATTCGGGACGCCGGGTACCGCGTCGGAGAGATTACTGGGCGCAAGAACCAGTTGGTCAAGGCCGAGGGTGTTGAGGGTCCAGAGAAATGGAGGATGCAGGCGCGCACCACTCACAAGCGCGCCGTCAAGGCGTCAATCAAAGCCTTCAACGATGGAGCGCTGGACGCCCTGCTAATCAACCGGGCGGCGGCTTCTGGCGTGAGCCTGCACGCATCGCCCCGTTTTGCAGATCGCTCTAGGCGGCACCTGATCGAGCACATGATTCCCGAAGACCCGGTCAACCGGGTGCAGTTGCTTGGGCGGGTCAATCGCTACGATCAGGTTTCATCGCCACTGATCACGACGGCCTCTACGGGCATTTACGGTGAGGTGCGCTACCTGATGATGCAGAATCGCAAGCTGGCGCGCATGTCGGCCAACGTGCGATCTTCTCGCGACAACGCCATGTCCCTCAAGGGGGTGGTGGATCTGTTCAACACCGTGGGTGCGCGCGCAGTGCGCAGCTACATGCAGGACAGCCCGCTGGTGTCCAAGCGGCTTGGTTTTGATTCCGACGGAATAGATCGACTGCCTGATGTGGTGAATCGGGTGACCATGCGCATTCCTTTGCTGACCGTGGCGCAGCAAAAGCAGGTCTACGAAGAGATTTACTCGCGCTTTGATGAAATCGTACTGCGTGAGGAGATGGAGGGGTCGCATCCGCTCAAGCCAACGGTGCTCGATGTGGGAGCCAAGACCAAGAGGCAATCCCTGTTCATGGGCGATGACGAGGTGGAGACGGGTGAGATGGGTGAGCAAGCGGCGCTGTTTGCGAGCGCCTTCGATGCCCCTGTCTGGGCCAAAAATCTAACATGGGAAGAAGACCTCAAGCCCTTGAGCTGGCGCGGCGTGCGCGCGGCAGCCGAGTCCCAGAGGGCACAGATGCTGCAGGACGGCTTGGTTGAAATCGATGAGGAGGATGGACGGATCAACTCCGATGGCGAGGAATATCTCCTGCTGTCGGGTGAGGACGAGACCATCGACTTGGATGACGACGAGGAAGCCAGCGCGGCCGATGTGTTTGCGCTGCTGCAGCGCGACTTGCTGAGCCGGCGAGAGGATTACCGCGCCAGAACCGACCTCCCCAAGCCGCATCTCAAAAGTGAGATTGTGTCTGCGGTGCTAAAAGGCTTTGACGGTATGCGGCGCCTTATGCGCGTGCAGTCCATCCAAGACGCACAATCAAACAATGGGCCTGATGCATCGGACAACGACGTGCGCTTGGCGGACGAATCTGCTGCTTACAAGCGCGCCTTGATGGTGCATGAGTGGATGAGCCGCAACCTGCACAAACTGGTGCCGGGTGCCAGCGTCACTTGGGCCGCAAGGAATGAGAACGATGTGAACGCCATTCGGCCGGACTACATTGTCACGAGCGTTCAAGTCCCTCCGCGTGAGCAGTGGATGCATCTTGGAAAGTGGCGCATCACCATGGCCGCACGCGGCTTCGAGCGCGCCCGAGAGTTCTCGCTGCGCTCCTTACTCAGTGAGGTGGACGGCGATGTATTCCGGGGAGCCGTGTCGATGCGCGGGGCGCAGACCGTGCTGTTTGGCCCGGTGTTGCGCGACGGCATCTATGGCAGCCCAGCAAAGCGGCTGGCCGACGAGTTTGATACGGCGCCCAAAGGCCGGCGGGTGCGCAACGCCACCATGCTCACAGGCAATCTGTACCTTGCCAGCGAGTGGGCGGCAGCCACCGGCAAGGGCCGGTCTGTGATCTACACCGACGAGTCCGGGATGCGCCACCGCGGCATCTTGATGCCACGGGACATGGAGTCGATTCGAGCAGACCTCCTGCCGGTTCGCGTGGCAGACGGCGCAATCCAACGACGCTTGCTGCAAGCGCTGCTGCACCCACGGGACTCTGATTGGTTGCTTGAAGAGCAAAAGCAGATACTGGAGGAAAGGTTTTTTCACATCTTGGATCTTTCGTTCAAGTCGGCCATTCATCGCATGCGAGGCGGGGTGAGCGCGAAAGATTCGGCCGCTGTGGCGATTCTGGTGCCCAGCGTGGGCATAGGCATATCCATGACCACATCGGACCTGAGACGCGTGGCTGCAAGCCTGCGGGCCGCGCAAAAAAAGATGGACCAAAACGCAGGGCAGGAGGGAGCGTCCGCTCGGGCCCATGTGAGCATTGTCCAGTACAGGGGCCGAAAGGGACTTCCGAAGTCTTTCGCCAACGCGCTCGCGACTGAGAAGCAAACCACGGCGTCTCAGCCTCAGGGCGAATTTGGTGAGAAGCAGGCGGTGCGCTCGGGCCTTTTGCTCTTGAAGGCTGAAACACCAGAGCAGATCGATCGGGCGTTGCGCTTGCTGGGTGAGCACGCAGGACTGGAGATTTATGCTACGACACAACCCTATCGTGAAATGGCAAGGGATGTCTCCCGGATCACCATGCGAGAGCGGCGTCGCCAGATGGCGGAGGCGCAGGCTTCCATGCTGGTGCGTCAAGCGAATCCATCGGCCCCCTTGCAGCCCGCGACACCAAGAGGCGAGCCAGCGGGCGGCGATGCACGAGAGTCGCAGGGACGAGGTGAGGCAGGTGACGAAGGTGACCAAAATAGCCGCGCAAGCCCCTCGCTTTAGCCATGGGGTGAGCGGCTGGTTTTGGTTGCCGATGCACTTGGCGCTCTATTGTATATCAAGATGCTGTATAATTGCACTGTGTCTAGCCAATACCGATCCAATCGCAACGTCATGTGGTGCTTGAATTGCATCGTCAAGCAGTACATCGAGCAGCAAAAGCACGTCTGATCATGGCCCGCGCACCCAAGCCCACCTTCATCACGGAACTGCCCCTGGTCGTAGACCTGGGGCAGGATGCGGTGATGCAGGCCCGGTTTGAGGCGGGCCGCAGGCTCTTCAACGCTGTGCTGGGCGAGGGACTAAAGATACTATCCCTCGTGCGCGAGTCCCAAGCATGGGCCGCCGCTAAAGCGTTGCCCAAAGGTGATCCAGGCAGTAGCGAGCGCAAAGCGCGCCATGCCGCCTTCAAAGCCTGCAATGCAAGATTTGGCTTTACAGAGTATGCCTTGCAGTCTGTGGCTACCGCGCACAAGAACGCCGCCGGCTTTGCCGATCGGCTGGGCGCTCACGAAACCCAGAAGATCGCCAGCCGGGCATTTGCTGCGTTGCAGGAGTACGCCTTTGGCAAGCGCGGCAGGCCGCGCTTCAAAGGCAAGCATCGACCGCTGCACAGCCTAGAAGGCAAGAGCAACGCTGCAGGCCCGCGCTGGCATGCAGACACCGCCACCGTCTCATGGGGCAAAGGCTTCGTCATGCCGGTCAAGATGCCCAGCAAGGCACAAGACCCCTATGTTCATGCGTGTCTTGGGGCCGAGACCAAATACTGCCGCATCGTCTGGCGCATGCAGCAAGGCAGGCGGCGCTGGTTCGTGCAGATGGTGCAAGCCGGCGTGGCCCCGGCCAAATACGACTTCATGGCCAGCGGCCAAGTGCTTGGCTTGGACATTGGTCCGAGCACCGTGGCCATCGTCTCCGACGATGCCGTCGGGCTAGAGAGGCTCGCGCCCAGTGTCGAGCAGCCTTGGAAGCGCATGCGCGCGCTGCAGCGCGCTCAAGACCGCAGCAAGCGAGCCATGAATTCGGACAACTTCAATGCCAACGGCACGATCAAACGCGGCCCCAAACGGTGGGCCAAGTCGGGCCGCTATCAGCGTCGCCAACACAAACTCGCGGATCTGGAGCGCAAGCTCGCAGCCACTCGCAAGCGCGATCACGGCCATTTGGCCAACAAGATCCTGGGCTTGGGCAACGTGATCCAGACCGAGAAGCTGTCGTACCGCAGCTTCCAAAAGAACTATGGCCGAAGTGCCAAAGTACGGGCCTGCGGGATGTTTGTCTCGCTACTGATTCGCAAGGCTGCAAGCGCCGGCGGTCAGGTAGTGGAACTCAACACCCAAAAGCTCAAGATGAGCCAGTACGACCACACCACCGGTGTGTGCACCAAGAAGCCGCTGTCGCAAAGATGGCATGCACTCGCAGGGCCAGGAGAAGGCAACCTCCAGGTGCAACGCGACTGCTACAGCGCATGGCTGGCAAAGAACGTGATCGAGAATCAACACAAGCCATCCCAACTCTCATCGAGTTGGGCGGCTGCGAAACCGCTGCTGCAACGTGCGGGCTTGTGTGTCGAACAATTGTGGAGTGAAGGGCGCTTGCGCTCTCCCACGGTGGCATTCAAACCGCTACCGTCAGACGCAATCGCACGTCGAAGAAGGCTTGTGCGTGGTCACACCGGGGATGCTGTAGCTGCAAAGCGAGAGCCCCGGAACCCCTCGCAATCTGCCTTTAGAACCCCCTGGCTTTAGCCATGGGGAGGTTTAGTGGAAGGGACTGACAGCATGACCGACACCACCTTGATCAACCGCGCTGCGGTGATCCGCCTGTACCCGAACAGGGAACAGGCTGCCGCCTTGCGCCGTTGGCAAGGTGGCTTGCGCTTCGTCTGGAACAACACCTGGGCATGGTGCAAAGAGCA
>Ga0209316_100428_pt1 | contig 13225 bp, 14 predicted proteins | sample 3C3metaG_FD_184150 | JGI IMG/M metagenome (GOLD analysis project Ga0209316, IMG submission 184150) | Freshwater bacterial and archeal communities from Indian Creek, Illinois, USA - 3C3 metaG (SPAdes) (version 3) | ecosystem: Environmental > Aquatic > Freshwater > Unclassified | place: USA: Indian... | reverse complement strand
CCTCTGAAGGAATAAACATAAAAGCAAAATCCATTGTGTTCTCGGCAGGACGAATATATTTAGAAGTTTCATCAATACGGGTTTTTACGTCCATCTTAAATTGTTTTTCTAACTCTGTTTTTAGAACGGGGTCTCTCTCTCTTAAAAGTCGTTCGTAATTTTCCAAAGAAAACTTGGAATCAACAGGAATAATTTTATCTTTGACAAAAACAACAGCGTCTACCGTTTTACCATCAGTAAACTTATATTGCATTTGATAGGAGTTAGGAGGAAGAACATTACGAAGAGTTTCTTCTAAGAAATATTCGCCAAGTATTCCTCTCTGTTTTGGATTTTTTAATATGTCTTCAAGACCTCTTAATTGGTCGGCAAGATTCACCACCTGTTTTTGTCCTTCGCTAACTTTTGTAAGCTCGCCTGTAACTTCCCTAATAATTTTCGCGCTCTCGCTGAATTGCGCTTGTATCGCTTTAGGAACCTCACCAAGCCGTGCATCTAATGTACGCGAAAGTTCCGTCATTTGATTTTGAATTTGATTCTGTAAAAGAATAAAAGAGTCGTTTTGAGATTGTGTATCGCGAGAAGATAAGAGTGCGCGCTCACGCCTTAAGATAACCACAATCAAAGCGATGATCGCTATCGCAACAATGCTTAGTAAAGCAATTGTAATAATCTCCATTACTTTATTCTAGAACAAAAACAAAATTAAATTAAATTTTAGCGCTTTTTAAACTTTGAAACTTTAAACTTTTAAGCTTTCCGCGGAAGCGGACTCTGGATTCCCGCTTTCGCGGGAATGACAAGGAAGATGCGGAAACGCATCCCTTTTGTCATTCCCGTAACGTATCCCTCTTTGTCATCCCCGCCAACAAGCGGTGATCCAATCCTCTCTGTCATCCCCGCCAACGAGCGGGGATCCAGTTTTTTAACCTTTAAACTTTTAAACTTTCTTGCGATAGGCAAGTCCAAAGCCGTCTATCGCAAGACATCCCCTATCCTCCCCACAAGTCTCATAAAACCATCATAAAATGCAGGAATTTCTCTAAGGTCGGGGGTAAATACTCTTACCTCGCGACTTACTATATCCGAATCATTAAAACAGCGATTAGGGTCAACAGCGTCCCTATTGCGACAGAAAAGTTGATAGAAAGTTGTAACATTAGGAGAAAGATTATCTCTTCTACCAGAGGGAGCAAGACTATCTAGCGCCCCCGTCCATCCTTCTCCGTCTCCCGACGCTACGCTTGGCGTACACATCATTGTTGTAGGAACGCTAGAATCGGGTCTATTAATCCTCCAAACAAGATTAATAAAGTGATTTAAAAGTATTTGTGGTCTTACTGGGTCAGTTACAAGGCTATTATCGTCCGTTCTTGGCTTCTGAATAACCCTAATTTGTTGTAAATCACTATGTGATGAAGGGCAAATTTGTCTAGATTCAATACGTTGGTAAAAAGTACATCCCCCAAGAGGACTACAACGCCTTGCTATACACGTACAGTCTCCTACATTAGAATTTCTCTGTCTTAAATGGAAACAACTATTTTCACATATATGCCGACCAAAAAGACCAGAAGAATACCTTCTCTCAGAAATACATCTAAAAGATTCTCTAGTACAAGTAATTCTATAGTCTTGCGTTATTTCCGGAGAAACCAACACTGTACCAAAAATAGTTCCTGACCCAGATCTATTAAGACTCCAATTGTTAGTTGTATTAGAACAAACAATATTATGTCTATCTGCTCCAGTCCCACTAATTATTTTTTCACAAACATCTCTTGATGTCCCTCTCCAATTTATATTTGTGCTCGTTGTCATTTCTCTAAGCGGAACAGGATTCATGTCTCCCCCTCTTGTCTCATGAAGCGGAAGACAAGGGTGTGTTACTCCTATGTCGGCAGTTACAGCTCTCGGGCCCGCAACACAACCTGGGGGGGCAGTAACTACAGGCGGCGGAGGAAGCGGAGCCGATGTCCTACATTCAACAGTATTACTAAAAGGACTACTACCTGCGGCATTAAACGCTCTCACTCTATAGCGATAAATAGTGTCCGCGATTAAACCTGTATTTTGCCAAGAAATAACATTAGGTCCCACTGAATGAACCGAAGTTGTTGGCGTACAGCCTGTGCCGGCACAACGATAAATCCGATAGCCAGTTTCATTAGCCTCATTAGTCCAAGAAATGTTTATCTGAGTAGACGAAATTGTACTACAAGAGACAGTTGGAGCAAGTAAAGCGTTAGGGGCAACTACCGTTACTGTTACGTGAGCCATTCGTCTATCCGTTAGAGCACTTATTCGTCCACAGTTAAGAGTATAAGTAGTCGTTTCAGGCGGATTAGATTGCCCAGAACCATCTGGAGGTACATTTCCTAATCCTGCTCCTCCTGTTCTCGTTATTCTACAATCAGTAGCTCCTGTTGTAGCCCAAGTAAGTGTTGTAAATTGCCCTGGAGTTATAGTAGTAGGATTAGCCAAAAAACTATCAATTCTAAATTCGGGAACGGGGACAGGAACTACAGGAGTGGGAATAGGAGCGGGACATTGCGTTACATTAGGCGGAGCAGCCCAACCGCCAGGACACATCCCTTCTTCTGGAGGATGCCCATCGTCTTCTCCCGTGGCTCTTATCGCCGCAACTTCCACATAACGATTTCCTTCTCTCCTACAGCATATTTTATAACGACCTCCTACCTCACCGCATTCGCACCTGCCGGCTCTTAAATACGGACTACGAGGATTGGCACAAGTATTGCCATAACACTTGTCTGCGATGGAGCAGACAGAAGCTACGCTAACAAAATCAAAATCAATATCTATTATTCTTCCTATTCCCCAAGAATAAGTAACAGTTATTCTGCCATTGATGCTATGCTGAGCCCAAGATGACGCTGCTCTAGCTTTCCCTCTACAGATTTCTCTTTGAGAAGCTGAAAGTGTAACAGTAATGGGATCTCCATTAAATCCAACGACTTGACTTAAATTATTACAACTATCTATACAAGTCGTGCCACACGGAGCTCTGTCCGCGGTTGTGCCTTTATTACAAATTGCTGCAGCAGTAAAACTAAACCTATCCACAGCATTGACGATATTGCCACTTAAAATAAATCCTCCAATCATTACAACTATTGTTATAAAAAATAAAAAGTATTTTCTGTTCATTTTAATTTATCTTTTTAATTTAATAATTGTGTTTAAATAGTCTTTCGGATCCTCAATATTCCTATCACTTAACTTGGACCAAGCCTCATCCACGAACACCGCCAATAAAGTCTTACGGTTATACCAACCATATTGATCAGGAGACATTTCGCTATTATTCAAAATAGTAGCGAATGCTTCTCCTTTTTTTGGCTCTGTGTTGATGATTTTTATTTCTCTCGCAAGAAAATATATTTTTCTTGAGTCAGCGTCTGATGGATAAGTAGCACTTTGTGTTAAAATCGCTACACTATCTACCGCTTCGTTTCTCTCGTTTAGAGTACGGAGATAGTGTATATATCCATCCATCGGTGCATAGAGTCTGGTCCCAATAGGAATATCAGAAAACCCTATAAATCCCTTATGTGGGGTGCCGTCGACTCTATTGATCAAGAAAGCATTTTGCCACACTTCATCGGGAACGATGAAGTTGTCAGTTATGCCAACCAACTCTGTTGGAGTAGAAATTACATCTTTCTCCCCATTTTGTATAACTCTTCCAGTAATCAACTCTAACGGAGTCTTAGTTAAAATTTCTGGAGCTGTAAAATGAATAAAAATAATTATTCCTACGACTATAATAAACAATGCGCCTATCCCTATAAAAATCCACTTATTTTTCATAATTTTTATTATAACATAATAACATATTTGCAAACACAACATCTGTGGATAAAAAAATCCGCCATTTTTAGTGGCGGATGAATGTTTACTTAACGGAAATAATCGCTTGGATTACCGACCAAAAGTAAGTTAAAGGATCCTCAATATTCCTATCACTTAACTTGGACCAAGCCTCATCCACGAACACCGCCAATAAAGTCTTACGGTTATACCAACCATATTGATCAGGAGACATTTCGCTATTATTCAAAATAGTAGCGAATGCTTCTCCTTTTTTTGGCTCTGTGTTGATGATTTTTATTTCTCTCGCAAGAAAATATATTTTTCTTGAGTCAGCGTCTGATGGATAAGTAGCACTTTGTGTTAAAATCGCTACACTATCTACCGCTTCGTTTCTCTCGTTTAGAGTACGGAGATAGTGTATATATCCATCCATCGGTGCATAGAGTCTGGTCCCAATAGGAATATCAGAAAACCCTATAAATCCCTTATGTGGGGTGCCGTCGACTCTATTGATCAAGAAAGCATTTTGCCACACTTCATCGGGAACGATGAAGTTGGAAGGTATTTCGGGCGTAAGAACAGGCTCTACCACTGGTTCCTCTACAGGTGTCACAACAGGCGGTTCAACCGGAACCGTCGGTGTCTCTGGAACTTCAACTACGGGCGGCTCTACCGGAGTCGGCGGTTCCTCTTTCGCAGGAGGAACAATCTCTTCAGTTGGTTCTTCCAAAACCGGAGGTTCTACTATCGTGGGCACAGGAGAGGGCACTATAAATATAAACCAAGCAATTATTAAAATTGCCATGATTCCTAAAAGGATCCATATTCCCTTCTCCTCCTTTTCGGAATTATTTTTCCATTTTTTCATCTTGTCCACCCCTTTCTTTTCTTTCTTATTTTTTTGTTAAGGTTACCTTTTTCAGGTATGACTCATTTATATCACACACTCACCGAAAAGTCAAAAAATGTATTGCTTCAAGATTTTAGAGTTTTAAGTTTTTAAATGATAAGTTTTTAGATAATCTAATAGTTTATCTCCCTTATAATCTAAGGACTTACGATGTCTTTAGATGCGATGCCCTTCCAATCTAAGGACTTGCGATGTCCTTAGATTGGAAGGGACGATATTCTTAATTAGTCAGTGAACAAAAAATCCGCCATTTTTAGTGGCGGATATGACTCTGCATATTGATTTCTTAATTGCATGTTCATAAATTGTAAAATGAAGTTAATTTTATTGGACTTACTCCATTTTACCCTATTCAATTTCAGTCAGAAATTAGATGATTTGATACATGCTGATTGTGGAATTCTAAAAAAGATTCTATACCTAGATTAATCTTATTTTCTCTGTTTTGTATAACAATACTGGGTAGCAAGTATTTCTTGGATAGATTATAAAATTCTGTCCTGGTACTAAGCATATATTCGTGTATTTTATGTATTACAAATTCTTTGGATTGCCAAACATCATCATTAAACATTGCACGATTACGCCCAGAATCTTTTAGGATCCTATTCATTACTTCATTCTCGTTTGCTTCAACTAAAACTAATACATCAACATAAGATATCCACGAATCAACAACCCTATATTCTTTGCCATTAATTAGATTAATAAAGTGGGCATCTATTAGAATATTGTGATTTTTATCAGATTTTAAGGATTTAACAATTTCACCAAATTCTTTATTCTTTAATTCTGTGGATAGATTCCTGAGAGATTCATAATCTCCGTCCCTAATGCCTAATCTGCACATTAACAATGTGGAACCTTTGATATGTGAAAACCTATTGTCTTTTTTAGCAATCCCTTGTAACAAAGAAGTCTTTCCTACTCCATTTATTCCACCAACATAATAAATCATTTATTTCTTAAATAAATCCATGAGATTTATTTATTTGTTCTATTTTATTTCTTATTTCTTTAGGGGTCATAGGAACAATGTTTAGTTTTTTACAAAACTGTCTTAGTTGTGTTTTTTTAGTTTTGGCTTCATCAGTAGATTTGACCTCTATATCTGCTTCAAAGTGATATCCCCAATCTGCCGTATACTTCATAGCTACTGAGATTCCATTACATTCATAATTTGTTCTTGTCTGCTCTACTTTATTAACTTTTCCGAATCCGATATTCTTAAATAAGAAAACAGCATCCTCTATAGATTTGCGCGGTATTTGTATATCAAATTCTTTTAATACAGATTGAGTTTCGTCACCAGTCTTAACAGTAATCTTGGCTTTTTGTTTTGTTTCCTCATCAGTAACCTTAAGAATAAAACCTGTGGTAATAAAAAAATAAGTTATTTTATTATCTTCTTTATAAGAGTCGCAGTTCTGTCTTAAATATTCGGATACTCTGATAAATTTCTTTTTTGAGATTTGACCCCTTAATTCAACCTCTATTATATCTTTTTCCATATAGCTGAATTGTATATGTAATTCATCTGACTATCGATATTAAGCAAATCTCTTTTATAGAAATGAAGCGCGTCTACAAAACATATAAATTTGCCTAGCTCTAATTCAAGGCTATCAGCGACCGACTTATGCAATGAATACATCATGTGTAAATCCATTAGAAAACAATTATATAAATCATTAGCTCGAGTATGAACATGAAATTCGATTGCATTACCTTTAATTCTAAAATACATTTGAGTAACACATGCTGCTCCCTTATTAAGTTCATACAAGAATTCTTCACGCCATAGATTTATAATTGCTCGCCTTGAATAAGGATGGGCTTTTAAGTGATTAATTATCACTTCAGACACATTAGGGGTTATGAGTACTTTAGTCCAATATTCAATTTCCATTAGAATCCTCTTATCGTTAATATTCGGGAAATATTCTGAATATGGGAAATTATATGTTAATTTTCTATTTATTATCTGGAACCAATTAGTAGGTTTTTGAGAATAATTAATCTCAAAACAAGCAGAATCCTCTTTCCAAATATCTGAGTCACTGACGATAGCTTTAGAATTGTAAAGCTCCTTAAAGGATTTCCTGATAGCATCCTCTATGCTGATTGCACTTATTTTAATCATTTAGGTTATTTTCTGTCCGAGTTCTCATAAATGTATTTTTTAAATTAACTAAGCGAGGTGTTATTTGAATATCAAGCATCTTACCTATTACAAGATCATCTGTTCTATCTATATAAATTCCCTCATATATTTTATAGTTCAAATCTGGGTAAGCTGGATTAATGCCTATTTCTCCTTTTGGAATTACACCATTAAATGGAGTTACTATATGCATATGATTCCAATAGTTCCATATTTGCAGTGCTTTAAACTGATCAAAATAAAAATAAAAATCTTGATATCTATTAAAACTTCTTAATTCTCTATGTATTAAGTGCCCTAGCAGGGGTCTTAAACCAGTCTTTGAGAGCTCATTAAATATCCACCCTAAATTGTACCAATTTATATTAGAACCATCTGATTCAAATAATCTTGAAACTATTAAAAAAGTTGTCCTTTCTTTAACATAGTTTAGGAGATGATCTATATTGTCGATTGAAAGCACATTATCTTTTTCTAATTGATTTATTCCCATTCTCAAATCCTCTATAGAGGGCTTGAATTTACCCAAATTAAAATTTTGTAAGAGATTTTTATAAGTTCTAAATGTAAATTCTTTGTATCCCCAATTATATATCTCACCGATTTGTTTGGCTTCATTATAGTTTTTATGCTTCGGATATAGAGTTAAATATTCTGATAAGGCTTCAAAAAAAATATAGCCTAAAATGGGTAAATTGTTTATGTTCTCAGTTAGGCATCTAAAGAAATCTTCAGTGGATACCCTCATTTCACCCCTAAACAATCTCGTAGCCATTGAGAGAATTTCTATGGAGTGTTTTATTCTTGTAGCAATCACGCCCTCAAGATCGAACGACTCTCTTCTAGATAATAAATATTTAAGGTCATCGTATATGAGATAGTGTATTAGACCAAGCCTAAGATAATCAATTCCAGCCAAATTATTGGAAGCATTAATATCTTTTGATATTTCGATGATAACAAGTTCTAGTTTAGCATTATCGCCTCGCGCTTTTATTGATCTCAGAGATTCTTCTTTTATTATATATCTGGCCAGGTTATGAATACGCAAAGATCCGTCTTGGTTTTTGTGTAATGGCGTACAATATATGCTGCCCACAAGACATCCTGCGCTAGAGTGTAAAAACCCTGTTGATTTTATATCATTAAGCTTAGTTGTTGCGTGAAGTAGATATGTTTTATTACTTTTTATATCGGAGAACATAGAATTGTCGCTCAATAGAGATCCGTTAGGAGATGAAAGCAATTTAGTTCTCCATAAAATTTCTTCTGATGCTATTTTTGATTCCTTATCCAATAAACGTGGGTGAAGATATGTGTCGTAAAATACATGTGCGTCCGACCATAATTCTAAAGAATTATCTAACTTCATAGCTTTGTAATGCCTGCATAACAGCTTCTTCGCTTGATAAGCCAGATATAAAATTCTTTTCAACTTGAATAACTAAATTATACGCGAATAATTTTTGGCTGTCAGTTGGTTTATTCATTAAAAAATTATCATTAATTCTCCAATTAAGCTTTGGTTGTATGTATCTATCCAATGTATCAGATGTTTTTAGTATGTCAATGATTCCTTTTGAATTATTTATAATGTTATCAGGAATGTCTTCATATGGTATTTCATGGTATTTAATAGCATTAATCACTGTTCGAGAATCTATTTCTTTAATTCTTATATTTTTTAATACAACATCTAGATTGTTTTCAAGCCACAACATACTTCGTTCTCCGTGCCCTGGGTCGCTTTTATCGTTTTTTCTACCTATATCATGTAAAGCTACGGCAATCATTAGTTCGGCGCTGGGCGTTTTTTTATGTATATTAATTGTGTGAGCAAGACATCTTCCAGAGTGACGTATGCCATGTATAGAATCAGTTATTTTTGCTTCAATAAACCATTCTCTTTTAGGTATAAATTTATTTATTAATTCAATATTTATAATTGGGTTGTCTTTATTGGAGTCCAGAATAATTTGGGGAGGATTATTTATTATCCACTGCAGTGTTTCTGAATCCATATATTGGTAATCAGGCAAGTTATTCTCTTTAGCAAGCACAATCAAGCTTTTCATTAGGAGGCTTTAAAATTTTCTTTAGTATATTCTCCTCTATTCCATCCACTATCTATTTTTTGAGTAAAGTCTTTAAGCTCCTTATCAGACATAATCGATAAATTAAGCTCTTTTGCAACATTTACAATTTTATTTTTCGCATAGTTTTCGTCATCTTCCTCTCCTATCATAATCTCCAGCTCAACGTGAAAACCCCAACTTTGGGTATACTTAACAGCAATTTCTATTCCTTTGTAAATATAATTGTGTCTAAATTGGAAGGAGTATTGATTATTGGAAAGTCCTATTATCTTGAAGGCGGTAACCATATTATCAACATCTTTAGGATTTATGAATATTTCTATCTCCTTAAAATCACTACCAGAACCGATTTTATTAAGTTTTAGAGTTATCTTTGCAGATTTCTTGCTAATATTATTAGTAACTTTTAGCAATTTGTCTGGAAATAAGAAAAAGTATGTATCTTTATTGTCTTCTCCAAGATTCTCGGAATTTTTTGTTAAAAAATTATTTAATTCAACAAATTTATCCTCATCAATTAGAGCTCTTAATTCAATTTCAATGTTTTTCATAAACAATTTTTCTCTGAGTCAAATTGAGTGTCTGTCACTTTTTGACCATTTAAAATTCCTATATCTCCAACCTGACCGCCGCTTTCAGGATAAAAGCAGGTTTGATCAAGCCAGACGTTATTTTCCTCGATTTTTTCAATAACAGCCTCAAAGGATTGTTTATAGGAGTCCTCAGAATATAATCTCTTTGTCATAGTTTTATTTCCTCCTTGTGCCATGTCTTTGTTTTATCATGGATGGAGATGAGGATACAATCCTTCTGTACTCGTCCATAACATATGGGACTCTTCAGCAGATAACTTGTTACAAATATACCTCAACGGAGAAATAAGACCAATCGACCAGTGAGGGTGTCTAGTAGAGTCACATCCGCCACTAAAAGTATTGTTTGTTTTCTCTGATTATTATAATCGTACAAAGTTTGACCGCTTTAGATAAAAAAGCAATAATCAAATCAATATAGAAAAATATGATCAAAGTTAGAAAAATAGAAATAATTGATTCATCTCAAAAAAAGAAAGGATTGAATAAGAAAAAATTGAACAACATCCTGTTGAAATGGCAAAAAAGGCTTATGCTTGATAATTGGAATATCGTAATTCAAATTGTTGATTTTAAACGAACTGATTATCGGCAAAGTGGTGATTTTAAAGCTGACTTTAAAAATAAACGAGCCGTTATTTATCTAACTTGCGATCCATTTTTAAGAAATCAGAAAACCATAGAGAAACAAGAAGAACAAACCATTGTTCATGAACTGGTTCATATTGTTTTATGGAGCATGGATTCTTTTATTGAAAAAATTATTCTTAAAAATTGCAAAGAATATGAAAGCAATCATGATTTATATTTAGAAAAATTAGAAGAAACTGTAGATAAGCTTACCTTAGCGTTTTTAAAAAAAGAAAAGGGTTAGCTTATTATTAAGCTAACCCTTCGCGGCTGAAAACTATTGGCCGCGACAACATTTTCCTCCCGCTCCGATAAGAAGCATAGCCCCGCAATTTAATTTCGTTAAAATGATTTTTACGTTTGTTTAATATTGCATAATTTAAAGACATATCTCAATAAATAATTAACATCTTGTTTCTTATTAAAAATTTTTTGCATCTGCTGAATAAGGTTTTTATGTTCTGGATAAGGCACGGCTCTTTGATTAAAAACTTCTACCCACTCTTCGGAGTTCTGGATTAAAATATTAAACGCTTCCGAAATATTCCAAACCTGAAAATTGTATTTTGACTCTTTATATTTCGGAAAAAATCTGTAAAGATAATCATAAAATATGAAATGTAACATTTCATGGGCTATAACAACCGGAATAAAATTTTTCTTTTTGTGATAATACGGAAATTGAAAAGTTTTATCTTCTAAGTACCTTGGATACATTCCCCAGATAGTTGGATAAGCGATATATTTGCCTTTTGGCCAAGGATAATTTTTAAAAACTATATCAGTTAAATTGAAAAAGTTTTTTTCTTTATATTGCCAATCTTTTTTTGCTATTAAAATATCTTTTTTAAATCCTGCTAAATTTTCCCTATAATAATCATCTATATATTTCTTAACTATTGATTTCTTTGTTAAAAAGCTTAAATTGTTTTGCTTTAATATTTTCAATTTAGGATGAGGTTTATAAAAAGCCCAGTTCATTTCCCTTCTATTATTTAAATGTTCTGACTCGTTTAAAAAAGCCATAAAGGTTTCTAGTTCTTTCTTCTGACTGATAGTAAATTTTACTTTGGGATAATTAATCATAAAAAGAAACAAGGCTAACATTAATACTTTTTTTCATATATTATATCTAGGTGTTATTCTAATAAATTAACTAACTCTCTAAAATTAGCAGTGGATTTAAAGTCTGGATGACTTTCTTTTGAAAATAATATACATTGTCCAAAACCCAAACTTTTTGCAGCTTGAATATTATTTAAGTTATCATCCACAAAAGCTATCTCTGATGGTTCAAAAGAAGATTGCTCTAAAGCATATTCAAATATTTTATTGTCTGGCTTATGAATTCCAACCTCAAAAGAAATAATAATGGGATCAAAATAAGAAATAAGGTTCTCCATTAATAATTCATGATGTCTTCTTGATGGTAAAGCATTACTCAAAATTGAAAGTTTATATTTTTTACTTAATGTTTCTAATGTTTCAACTACTCCCTCATTCACAATGAAATCGGCTTTTATTCTACACTCAGAAAGTTTTGTTAAAAAAACATCATCATATGGGCGATCTAAATATACACACATCTTTCTATGAAATTCATTTAAATATTTATATTCCTCTTCAAGTGTTTTAATCGACCAGAATTGAGTACCTTCTTCTGTAGATTGAATATCTATAATTTTTTGCAATATTTTATTATAATCTTCCTTTGGAAATCCCAATAATTCAGCAATACGATCCCCGTCTGGAGTTCTTCTCGTAAAAATAACCTTGCCTGCGTCAAAATATATTTGTTTAATCATAATTTATTTATATATTAAATATCTGATAAATGTTTAATAGCAGAAGAAGCTATCATTGAGTACGAAAAAGAAGTTACGACAGGAAAAAGATCAGTAATGAGAGGTGTTTTTAGGAAGAATTAGTTTTGGTGAGGTGTTTTGCTACAGCTTCGTAACCCTGATTCCAGATATGAAGACGTTCTGTTTCGGGATATTCCGTGATTGCTCTGGTTTCATCGTTAAGGCGGATTAATCCGTTCCAGCCTTTTGTATTTTCGCCTTTGGATTCTTCTCCGAATGTCATTGGAACCTGAAAAGTGTATTCAAAGGTCTCTCCATTTGGAAAAGCAAGAACAGTAGCTACCTCAAAATGACCTTTGTTATTACCAAGCTGTTTTATCAATAAAGCAAGCCTATCGGCGGGAATTTTTTTCTCGATGTAATTTGTATAGGGACCGGGGACACCCAAAGCCTCAATAAATAAACTGTGGTCTTCTCTTACAGCAAGAGTATTTAATTCTTTTGCAGCTTCCAAGGCTGTGTGTTTTGCAATTTCCAAGCTAGTATCTGCCTGAATTTCCGGATAATCTTTCTTCACATTTTGAATCTCAATGTTATATTTATCAAAAACATTTTTTGCCGCCAGTAGCTTACCAGGATTTCGTGTTACTAAATACAATTTCATAATTTTAAATCAAAATGATTAAATGATTATATGTTAGCTAATGATACGTTAAAGTATATAGTCTTAACGTATGCAGATAAAGCTACATAAGAATACTACCACAACTTTAAGTGTAAGATAAGCAATGTACTCGTCCATAACATATGAGACTATTCAGTAGACACACTTGTTACAAAAATCTAAGGACTTGTCTCGCTATGCGAGATCTGACTGAAGAGGAACGATGTCCTTAGATTAGGATAAAAAAGCTTTTGCAAAAACGAGCATCTGCGCAAAACCCTAAGCAAGTCTGCCTTCATTATGGAGCGATTCTTTAAATAAAAGAATTGCCTTTTCTAAAAATATCGGAAAATCAGGATTCTCCGCATGTAATGATGGCCATTGTTTTCTTAGTTTTTCATGCAAGGCATATCCTTTATCCAGAGGCAAGCCGCGTTTTTCTAAAACAGAATTGAGTAGTATCGTAAGCGATTCCTTAAAATTATGAATTTCCCTTTCTGATAATTTTGCTTCCCTACAATATTTC
>Ga0209316_100425_pt1 | contig 13250 bp, 11 predicted proteins | sample 3C3metaG_FD_184150 | JGI IMG/M metagenome (GOLD analysis project Ga0209316, IMG submission 184150) | Freshwater bacterial and archeal communities from Indian Creek, Illinois, USA - 3C3 metaG (SPAdes) (version 3) | ecosystem: Environmental > Aquatic > Freshwater > Unclassified | place: USA: Indian... | reverse complement strand
GAGTCTATACAATCATCGGGGATGCGACATCTAAGCAAGAGAAGCATGCTGGTCAAACTGTCGGAACAGGCAAAAATGATGGTTGACAGATATGCCGCCAGAAACATTGCAAGGGCAATCGCAGATGGACAGTGAAAAAATCATTCTCAGGCCGATCGAAGACACTGATGTCGATCAACTTCACGGGTTGCTGAATGACTCGAACAATCAGCAGCTGGTCGGCGGCTCGGTAATACCGAGGAGTAGAAACGAGGTTCTCCAGTGGCTGCAAGCCAAGAGGAGCGCGGGTGATGTGTGCCAGTTCGCCATAGAAACTGGTGGAGTCTTCTGCGGCTATGTACAGCTGGTTTCCATCAACAGAATGGATGGGCATGCCACGCTCGGAATCAACATCAACCGGCAGTTTCAACGAAAAGGAGTTGGCAGGCTCGCGCTCCAACAGTTGCACGACTTCGCAAGAAACAAGCTGTTACTCCGGAAAATCTTACTTTATGTCAGGTCCGACAACCAGCCAGCCGTCAAACTGTACTTGGATCTCGGCTACCAGAAAGCCGGAACGCTGACACAACATGTGAAAACCGTGAGCGGGTATGTCGGTGTCGAAATCATGGAGTTCATGCTTTGAAAAACAAAACCCTCTTCATCCTGGGCGGCAGCCCACTTCAGGGTAAGTACATTGGTACCACGTGCCATTTGGTGGCTGAGTTCGCATAAACCGTGTACGCCCTCACTGATACGAATTTCGTAGCGCATGAAACAGGAATTACTCGGGTGTGAGCTGGTCTTTGAAGCGGTCCAGCAGCCGGCGCCAGCCCAGGTAGTTCGCCAGATACTTGGTGGCCACACCGCGAAAGCGTGTCATCCAGGGCTTCAGACTGGAGTCGTAGCGGTTGACGCTCTGCACATGCCCAGGCCCATGCCCTCCCTTGCCGTGGTACTGCGAGACAAAGTAGCCCGACTCCACCTGCAGGTCCTCGGCCACCGTCCAGTAAGCGGCGTTGCCGTCGGTACTCAGCACCGCATCTGTGCCCAGCACCGGGCGCAGCGCTTCGGTCAGGTCCGCCCCCGTGGTCCGCTCCAGCACTTGGTCAAAAACCACTTGGGTGCCGCGCTGCACCGCCACGACCACAGCGGTCTTCTCGGTGCCAGCGCCGTCTTTGGCCTTGCCGCCGCGCTTCTTGGGCGTGCGTGGCATGGACTTGCGCTGGCCTTTGTAGGACACCGGGAAAAAGGTTTCATCGACCGCCACAATGCCAGCCAGAGCGCTGGGTTTTTGCTGGTCGAGGAAGTCCAGAAACCTGTGCCGCCAGCGAAAGGTTTTTTGCACCGAGAACCCCAAGCGCGCAGCGGTCTTGCGCACCGACAGGCCATCGGCAATGCAAGCGGCGTTCTCCAGCAGATTGCTCTTGTTGCGCAAGCGGTGAAACGGCGTGCCGGTGGTGGCGGTGAAGGTCTTGCCGCAATCTTTGCAGCGAAAGCACTGCGCGCCAAACTCGGTGCCGTGCTTGACCTTGCGGCTGCTTTGGCAGCGTGGGCAAGAGCCTTGTTCGGCCATGGGCGCCATGATCAGGCGCTGCACACCGTCGGCATCTTGGCGCTGGCGCAGAACTTGGCGCAACTCATCGATCTGCGCCTCGGTCAAGCCTTCAAGGCTGGCCATCAACTGCTTGTACTGGGCTTGTTCTATGTTGATTTTCCTAAGAAAATTGAACGGATTAGGATTATACACGGTTTAGACGAACTCAGCCGTTTGGTTCTATTAAATGGACTGACTGCTTTAATGGGGCAACATAAGCAGCAAGTGCTAGATGACAGCACGCCACCTTATTCGCCCAACTTAAATTTCGACACCGCTTGCTTTGAAGAGTCATTTTGGAAAGGGGTGGCCAGTTCATGAAAAAGGTAGCCATCCTTCAGTCGAACTACATCCCGTGGAAGGGATATTTTGACATGATCGCGGCGGTAGATGAATTCATCTTATACGACGATATGCAGTACACGCGGCGGGATTGGCGTAATCGTAATCAGATCAAGACCCCGCAAGGGGGGCAGTGGCTTACAGTTCCTGTAAAGGCCAAAGGTAAATTTGACCAGTCTATTCGTCAGACGGAAATTGATGGGGATGAATGGCGAGATTTGCACTGGAAAGCACTGAGCTTAAACTATCGTCGGGCACGGTATTTTTCTGAGGTTGTTGAGTTTATCGAGCCGCTATATCAAAATTCTTATCGCACAATTTCAGAATTGAATCGTGCATTTATAGAGGCTCTCTGTGTTTATCTCGAAATCACGACAAAAATTAGTAATTCATGGGATTACCAGTTGATTGAAGGTAAGACTGAACGGTTGTCGAACTTGTGCCAACAGGCAGGGGCAACACAATACATATCTGGTCCTTCAGCTAAAGACTACATCGATCCCAATATTTTTAGCGATGCCGGTATCGCTTTAACTTGGTTTAACTACGAAGGCTATCCAGAGTACCCTCAACTCTGGGGCGATTTCTCGCACGGCGTCTCAATACTTGATTTGCTATTTAACTGCGGCAAAGATTCCCCGAATTACATGCGATTTGTAAAAAAATGATTTCGTTCAATCACCCACCCCACACCGGTAACGAAGACCAGTACGTCTTAGGGAAACCCTGCAAAACTACCCCAAACCGTATGCAAGCTGTGAGCCTGCGGTGGCATACTTCAGCATCATGAAACAAAGCCCGCTTGATCTGAGCCTGTGCACACGCAAGACCCGCAAACAGGTGTTTTTGCAGCAGGTGGAGACCGTGGTGCCTTGGGCTGCCTTGGTCGAGCTCATCGCCCCGTACTACAGCGACGGGCGCAACGGCCGGCCACCCTTTCCCCTTGAGACCATGCTGCGCGTGCACTTCATGCAGCAGTGGTTCAACCTGTCCGATCCGGCCATGCAAGAGGCCTTCTTTGACACACCGCTGTACCGCGAGTTTGCCCAGTTGATGAGCCCCTTTGGCCGACTGCCCGATGAGAGCACCATTCTTCGCTTTCGCTTGAGGTAGAGCAGCGCAATCATGATGCGCAACGCCACCCGGGGACGACCGGAGTTGCTCTTGCGCGCGATCACGACCGGAGCTTGGCCAAAGAGATCCAGATCGGGCATGGCCACGCCGGCACGGGCTTTGCGCACGAACAGGTGCGCGACCGAGGCTTCAATTTGCTGCCACGGCATGCGCGAAGACAGCACCGCCAGCGGGTGGCGCAGATCGATCATGTGTTCGATGCGTGAGCGGAAGAAATCTTCGGTGGCGGGGCAGGTGAGCATGAAAAACTCCCAGAAATCAACGCATAGGCGAATCAAACTGGGGGAAATTTTACCAGAAAATAGCTGGTTTTGCAAGGTAATTCAAGGGGTTGGGGATTTTTCAGGGGCGGCCACTTATTCAACAACGAAGCCGTCGATGGCGGCCAGCACATTCTCGATTTGCGCCTCCAGCCCTAGCCACAGCGGCAAACGCACCAAACGTTCGGATTCGCGCTGCGTGGTTTCCATCGTGCCGGCACAACGCCCCAAGCGCTGGCCCATAAGCGCCGAATGCAGCGGCACGTAATGAAACACGCTGTGGATGCCTTGCTGCTTGAGGTGCGCGATAAGGGCGCTGCGCTGATCGAGATCGCGCAGGCGTATGGCGTACATGTGCGCGTTGTGCTGGCAGTGCGGCGCCACGTAGGGGCGATGGAAGCGCAGCGAGCGGCTGGCGGCCGAAAAAAAACGGTCGTAGCGCTGCCAGAGTTCGAGCCGCTGCGCCGTGATGCGGTCGGCCTCCTGCAATTGCGCCCACAGGAAAGCCGCCACCAATTCGCCCGGCAAAAAACTCGAGCCCACGTCGCACCAAGTGTATTTGTCCACTTCGCCCCGAAAAAACTGGCTGCGGTTGGTGCCTTTTTCGCGCAAGATTTCGGCCCGCTCCAGCCAGCGCGGGTCGTTGACCAGCAAGGCTCCGCCTTCGCCCGAGATGATGTTCTTGGTTTCGTGAAAGCTCAGGCAGCCCAAGTGCCCGATCGAGCCCAAGGCCCGTCCGCGGTAGCTGGCCATCAGCCCCTGGGCGGCGTCTTCGACCACGAACAAACCGTGGCGCTGGGCGATGGCCATGATGGTGTCCATCTCGCAGCCGACGCCGGCGTAATGCACGACCACAATGGCCCGGGTGCGCGGTGTAATCGCCGCTTCGATCAGCCTCTCGTCGATATTCAGGGTGTCGGGCCGAATGTCAACGAACACCGGCGTGGCGCCGCGCAGCACAAAGGCGTTGGCGGTCGAAACAAAGGTGTAGGACGGCATGACGACTTCATCGCCCGGGGCCAGATCGAGCAGCAGCGCCGCCATCTCCAGCGCCGCCGTGCACGAATGCGTCAGCAACGCCTTGCGCGTGCCGGTGCGCTGTTCGAGCCATTCGTGGCAGCGCCGGGTAAACGGGCCGTCGCCGGCGAGTTTGCCGTTGAAATGGGCCTCGGCGATGTAAAACAACTCCTTGCCCGTCATGTAGGGTTTGTTGAAGGGGATGTTCATGGGTTCAGGCGGTGGTAGTTTGGCCGCGCTCGAACAGCAAGCGGCACAGGGGTGACCAAAGGTATTTGGCTTTGCCTTGGCCACGCGCATGGCTGGCCGTGGCGTGCAGCACCAATTGATTGCCCTCGACCGCAATGAAGGCCAGCAAATCTTGTCGCCAAGTCAGGCCCCAGACTTTGCCGCTGGTGTGCAATTGCTCGAACCACTGGGCGTAGCGCGCCTCGGCGTGGGCGCGGTTGATGGCGGGGTCGCGGTGAAAGCGGCCATGCACAAAAGCACCGTGGGCGATGGCCAACAGCTCGCTCAGGGGCGGCTGGGGCAGCAGGCCGACCTCGGGGTGGGGGTGCTCGAGCAGCCAGTCGGGCCGGCAGTAGGGCTCGATCAGGGTGTCGCAATAGTAAAAACCGTGGCTGTGTAAGGCCTGCGTGCACGCCAGCGGCGCGACGCGCACCGTGTAGTGGCCCGGCTGCTGGCAGGCGCGCTGCAAGGTGGCGGAGTCGGCGTCGCAGAGCTCGAAAGTCGGGCAGCCCAGAATCAAAGCGTCCCAAGGCGTGGGGCGCGCCCAAGAACTAGGTTCACTTGAAGCTGATGTTGATGCCATGGCTTGATTGAACCACACGCGCAGCCGGCAAGAGCTGGTGCGGCACCTCGACGTAGCGCAGGTCGATGCTGCGCACCACCTGGTCGAGCAAAAGCTCCATGACGCCGGCACTGCGACACAGGATCAGGTCGGACCAATCGGTGTGGGTCAGCAGCACCGGGATGAAATTGCTGCGTTTGACAAAGGCGCTCACGGCCTCGAGCACGCCCAAGTTCTGCCGCACGCCGGCCGGGCTGTGGCAGCAGTCGTTGAGCATGAGCACGCCGTCGGGTGCGCACAGCTCGCTCCACTCCAGCAGATCGCGCAAAATCCACTCGTATTGGTGGTTGGCGTCGATGTAGATCAGGTCCAGCGGCGGCTCTGCGCGCTGCTTCAAGGCCTTGATGGCGGCGGCAGTGCTCAAGCGCATGATTTCGACATTGGGGTGGGCGGCAAAACGCGCCCGGCAATCCTCGTAGAGTCGATCAAAGGTGGCTTGGTCGGCCAGATCGCCGCCGTAATAATAGGCAAAAGCTTGCGGCGGATCGATCCACGGCACCGGGTCATCAGAACTTTGGATGGACAGCGCCGTGGCCGCACTGCTCCAGGGGTCCACCAACAACATGCTCTGGGGTTTGAGCAGGTCGTAGAGACGGGCGGCGTTTTCACCGCGCAACACGCCAAGTTCGGCGATGCGTGGCTGCTGTTTGAGCGCCGTAAAAGCCACGCCCAAAATCTGGTAAAAATACTGGCGGTTGCAGTGGCAGACTTTCATGGCGGCGGCGCCTCAGGGTTGTGGGGCTTCAAACAAGGCTTCAAACCAGCGCTGCTGCAGGCCGCGCAGGGCATAGTGGCGCCGTACCCACTGGTGCAACGCAGCCCCTAGGCGCGCGCGTTCGTCGGGCTGGTCGATCAGGCGGCGCAGCGCGGCGCGCCAGTCGTCTAGGCTGGCGCAGTGCAGCACCGGGGGCGCGTCGGTGCGGTAGGTGGCGACATCGGAGCACGCCACCGCCCAGCCCATGGCGCCGTATTCGAGCAGGCGCAGGTTGCTCTTGCAGCGGTTAAACAGGTTGTCTTCAAGCGGCGCAATGGCGATGTCCAGCCCCAATGTGGCCATTTTGGCCGGGTAGTCGGCGATGGAGACGAAGGGGTGAAACTCTTTGAGGTGGGGCCGGATGCCGTCGGTGCACATGCCCATGAACACCCAATCGACCTCGTGTGCAAACTCGGCCACGATGGGCTCGATCAGCTCTAGGTCGCCTTGGTGCTGGCCGGCCCCCACCCAGCCCACGCGCAGCCGCGCCCCGGGCGGGTTGCGCTTGGGCTCGAGCCCGAACCACTGCCTGTCGAGGCTGTTGGGCACCAGCCGCACATCGCTCAGGTATTGCCCATAATGCTGCTGCAGCGCTGCCGTGGTGACGATCAGGCGGTCGCTGGCGCGCAGGGCTTGCAACATGCGCTGGTGCCCTTCGCGGCTCTGGAACACGCGGTGGGGGTGCTTTTCGGGCACTTCGCCCAGCAGGTCATCGACCATCTGCACGATGGGGATGCTTGGGGCGGCGCTTTTGAAGTGGCGCACTTGGCTCAGCTGCGCGTCGTCCACCGAGTGCTGCAGCACCAGCAAGTCGGGTTCGGCGCGGCGCAGCTCGAGCGGTTGCAGCACCCGGCTGGCCCCTTTGGGCATGGGCATGACGACGCAGCTTTGCACCAGAGCGGCGTCTTGCAGGGCGTTGAGCGGCTCGACCACCCGGTACTGTCCGGCCCCACTGCGCAGCGGCAGCGCCAGCACCCGCGGCCGGTCGCGCCGCTTCGGGTTCCAGTCGATCACGATGTGGTCTTCGATGTCAAAGGGCTTGAACAGCGACAACTGCCGGTTGTAGTGGGGGTCGTGCGCCAGTTCGGCGGCCCAGTCGGCGAGAATCTGCTGGCGTTCGGCCAGCTCTTGGTCCATCAGGCGCACGCGGTCGTGGATGTCGTGGCGGCGCTGCTCGAGCGTTTTGCCGCCGTGGTGCACGCAGTTGCTCAAGGGCGTCCAGACGTGGCGCAGCCCGAGCGCGCTTAGGCGCAAGCACATGTCGAGCACCGGCAAGTAGAGCGGGTAGCGCTCGGCACGCAGACCGCCCACGCGCTCCCAGTGCGCTTTGCGCAGCACAAAGCAGTGGCCGGCCACGGCGCTGCAATCCTGCGTGAGCTGCAGGCGCGAATAGGCGCCGGCTTCGTTTAGCCACTGCTGCTCGCCGCAGTAGCTCGCCGCCAGCCCTTGGATGCCCAGAAAGACCGGCCCGCCCACCACCTTGGGGTCGCGCTCTTTGGACGAGAGCAGGCGCGGCGCCACCAGGCCGACGTCGTTTTGCTGCGCTATGGCCACCAGCCGCGCCAGCCAGCCGGCGTGCAGCGCTTCGGTGTCGTCGTCGCAGACCAGCACAAACTCACCGCTGGCGCGCGCCACGCCGGCGTTGAGCGCGGCGGCGTGCTGGTACTCGCCGTCGGGCAGGGTGACGCAGTGCAGGGGCACGCTCACCACACCCGCGCAAGCGCGCGCCACTTCGTCGGCTTGCGCCTGCTGGCAAACCACGATCACCTCGTGCAGTGGCAGGTCGTCCAGCTTGGCCGTGGCTTGCAGCAGGCAGCGCAGATAGCCGGTTTGCAAGCCGCTGGGCACCACCAGCGACACCTGCGGCTGGTCCTGCAACGCATGCTCTGGCAGCCAGGTGCCTAGGCGCGGCAGGGGCTGCAGGCGCGTGGCCACGGCGGGCACGAGCAGGGCTGCGGCGGCGTCGAACTCGCGCGCTTCTTCGGCTGCCGAGGTGGCACCCGGCGCGGCGTGCACCAGCACGGTGCTGATGTGGCCCAGCGCCGCGCGGCCGTGCTGCTGCAGCAGCGCCAGCGCCGCCGCGTACAGCTCGGCGCCGGGCAGGGGCGCACCCAGTTGCTGCCAGGTGTGGGTGTGCAGCGCCACGGCTGGGCCGAGGTAGTTGATGCAGCGCAGCAGCTCGACGTTGGCGTCGGGCTTGAAAAACGGGTAGCGCTGCTGCTCGTCGGGGTGGGCTTGGTCTTCGTCGGCGTAGATGAGCCGGGCTTGGGGGAACTGCGCCGGCGCCAAGCCCCATTCCATCAGGGCTTGGGGGCTCAAGCGCGTGCCGCTGCACAGCAGCAGCGTCCAAGTGCTGGGCAGATCCAAGGCCGCCAAAGAGCCACCAACCGGCAGTTGGTGCCAAGCAACGCCAGGGGCGTCGGCCAAGGCCGCCGGAGCCGGTTCGTGCGCCACGATGTGCAGCTGTGCCGGCTGGCCCAGGCACTGGCCCAGGCTGTCGAGCGTGTCGGCCAGCGCGTCGGTGCGGGCGCCGCGCTGGTCGATGACCACGCTCAGCGGCTGCACTCGGCCGGCGGCTAGGTGCTGGGCGCAAATGTCGGCGTCGATCTCGCGCAGCGTGCTGCGCTGGCACCACTGGGCGTATTGCTTGTGCACGGCTTGCCAATGCAGCCGGTCGGCGCGTGCGGCCAAATCGGCGGCTTGGGTGTAGGCACCGGGCAAGCGGTCGATGGTGGCTTGGGGCCAAGCGCGCTCGAAGGGCAGGGCGCTGGCGGCGGCTTGGGTGGTTTCGATGAAGCGCAGCACGTCTTGGCGCCAGTTGGCCATGCGCTGGGCGTAATCGATTGCAAACAGGTGCACGCTGGCACGCGCTTGCAGCACGGCATCGGGGTCGTCGCCCCAAGCGACGCCATTCATGCCCCAGAAACGGATGTTCGGGTCGAGGGTGGGCAGCCGTTCCGGGTTGGGCAGGTACACCACGGGGCAACCGCACAGCCGCGCTTCCTGTGCCGCCGTGGAGTACTCGTAGCAGTAGAGCACGCTGGCACTTTGGTAAAGCGCCGCCGTTTCGGCCAGGGTTTTGGGTTGCTTGGGTGAGATTTCGACTGCGTCGGGGCCAAAATCGCGCAGTTTGCCGCTGTAACGTTTGTAGTAGTACAGCACCCGGTCGCGTGGCTTGGGCTCTTGGGGGGGGCAAAACAGCTCGGTCTTGATGGTCGGCAGTTCCAAGCTGTGCCCGCCGGGGTAGAGCACGTCGCCGCCGAGTTTGAACACCAGCGTGTCGGCGTCGAAGGTTTTGGGGCCGCCATGCACGCCGGGATAGTAAAGCAGGAAACGCACCGGCAGACCCAACTCCATGGTGTGACTGGCCGACACCTCGGGATAGACCACGATCGGCACTTGGCGCCCCTGCCAGTGCGCCAACTGGATGGCGGGGGTGAGGTGCGGCGTCCACAGCGCACCGTTGGTGCGCGCCGCTGCGATGTAAGCAGGGTAGCCGAGCTGGTTGAGCAGGCTGCACAACTCGTGCAGCAAGCGCATCCCGGCCGATTGTTCGGCGTAATCGGGGGCGACGATGTAATAAGGCTGGACCGAAACGCGGTAGCACGCTGCACTGGTGGGCAGATCGCGCAAACGTGGCATGATTTTTTCCATAAATGCGTGCATCCAAACCAGCAACCCGCAGCTGGCGCTAAATTGGGCTTACTGTATGCGACACTTGGGCTCAGGCTGATGCGGGCGTGCACAAGCAGAGCTTCACATATCAGACTTGCGTCAGCCCTGCAGCAGCCGCAGCACACCTTGGGGCAACTGGTTGGCTTGGGCGATCATAGCAGTGCCGGCTTGCTGCAGGATTTGCGCGCGGCTCAGGTTGGCGGTCTCGGCGGCAAAATCGGCGTCCATGATGCGGCCGCGGGCGGCAGACTGGTTCTCGACAGCGGTGCGCAAGAAGTTGATGGTGTTTTCGAACCGGCTCTGCACCGCGCCCAAAGTGGCGCGGGTGGCGTTGAGGGTGGCCAGCGCGGTGTCGAGCGCTGTGAGCACGCCGGCATTGGCCGAGTTCGTTGCGGTGACCAGGCCCGTGGCCCCGCCACCGGCTTGCGTCACCCCCGACATGCCACCAGTCGAGGCGTTGATGTTAAGGGCTGTTCCAGCGATGGTGATGGTCTGGCCCGAGTTGGCACCCACTTGGAAATCAAAGTTTGCGGTGGCGGTGAAGAGGCTGGTGCCGTTGAACTGCACTGCGCTGATGGTGCGGTTGACTTCGTCGCGCAGCTGACTGAATTCTTGGTTCAGGGTGACAATATCGCCCGTGGTGTTGGTGGAGTTGATGGCCTGCACCGCCAGTTCGCGCATGCGCTGCATCATGTCGCCCATCGCGGCCAACCCGCCTTCGGCCACTTGCGCCAGCGAGATGCCGTCGTTGGCGTTGCGGATGGCCACGTTCATGCCGCGCACCTGGGTGTTCATGCGGTCGGCAATGGCGAGGCCAGCGGCGTCGTCGCGGGCGCTGTTGACGCGCAGGCCCGACGAGAGCCGCTGCATCGAAGTGGCGAGCGAGTTTTGGGTATTTAGGGTGTTGCGCTGGGCGTTCAACGAGCTGACGTTGGTGTTGATGGTCATGGCCATGGGAGCTCTCCAAGAAAAGGATCGACGTGAGGTATCAATCCACGCGGCTGGAGCTGCTGTTTAGGGCGCTGCGCAGGCTCACCGGGTGTTGAACGAATTGTTCATCCGGTGCAAAAAAACAAAACCCCGATAAACGGGGCTAATGGCCGGCTTAACGGCGTTTAAACGCTGCCGGGCTTAAGGTGCGCGCTGGGCGCAGCGTATTAGCTGGTGTTGCGGTTCCACTGTGCGAGCTGCTGGGTCACAAAGCTGCCCAAGCCGTTGAGGGCGCCCAGCGAGGTGTCGAGCCGACTGTATTGCGCCAGCAGGTTGGCTCGGGTGCGCACCAAGCGTTCTTCCATCTGTTCGATGCGGTCTTGCTTGCGCTCGGCGCTGGCTTGCAAGGCGCTGTTGCGCCCGCTCACGGCGCCTTGGATGCCGTTGGCGGCCATGGCAAAGTCGCGTAAGCGCCGCGCCACGCCGCCAGCGTTGTCTGCGCCAGCGGTGTCAGCCAGCAGGCTGCGCAAGGCGGCCGGGTTTTGCAGCGCGGCATCCAGCCGCGTGGCGTTGCTGCTCAGGCTGCCGTCGCGCTGCAGTTGCAGCCCCATGTCGCTCAAGCGGCCCAAGGCAGCGCCCGTGGGTCCGCCCGGGCTGCCCACCATCTGACGCAACATGTTTTGTAGCCCGATGGCGGTGGCGTCGCCCTGCAGCGCGCCGTTGTTGCGCCCACCCGGGTCCACCCGGGTGAGTTCGGCCAGGGTGGCGCTGACGCGGTTGAAGGCGCTGCGAAAGCTTTCGATCGCTTCGCGCACCACGGTTTGGTTGGCTTGCACGCTCACCTGCACCGCCGTGGCTGCGCTGCCGGGTAGGCTGGCGGTGGTGGTGGCCTGCAGGTTGAGCGTGACGCCGGGCACTGGGTCGCGCACGGTGTTGGTGGGCGAGTTGAGGGCAATGCCGTCGATGCTGAATTGGGCGTCGAGCGCGTCTTGCGTGCGGCTCATGCCGATCATGGCGGTGCCGCTGTGAAAGTGGTTGAAGCTGCCCAGCGCGCTCGTGCCGCCGGTCACGGCGGCGCCACCGGCGTCGAGCGCGCGCACCTCAAAACCGGCGGCGGCACCCGTGTTGCTGCCGCGCAACAAAAGCTGCTCTTGGCCGCCGCTGCGCACCACGATGGCGCTCACACCGGCATTGGCTGTGCTGTTGATGCGGCTGGCCAGGGTGCTCAGGGTGTCGCCAGCCTGCACCGCCACCGCCACTGGCGCGCCACCGGCAAAGCTGTTGCCGCTCCAGGTGCCGGTGCGAAATTCAAGCGTGCCGGCCTCAGCTATGGGGCTATCAACGGCGCGAGCAGCCGTCACCGTACCTTGGGTTTGGGCTAGGCGCGCCACCTGTACGGCAAAGCTGCCGGTCAGGGAGGTGGCGGTGGCGCTGCCGCTCACGGCGTTGTTGTTGGAGGTATTGAAGCTGCGCGTACCCCACAAACCGGGGTCGAGCAGGCGGCTGGCGGCGTCTTGCAGGCCGGCGAGGTCGGCGCGCACCCGGGCGTAGGCCGAAATGCGCGTTTGCAGCCCGGTGGCTTGGGCTTGCAGCTGCTGAATGGGGCGGCGCTCGATGGCCACCAACTGGTTGACGATGGCGTTGACATCGAGGCCGCTGCCGATGCCGGGCGATGAGAGGGCCATGATGAACTCCTAAGGCGGATGGGCGCGATGGTGGCAAACCGCAGTCCGCCGTTTATAGCAGGGAGTGCCGAAAATGCCAAGCCAGAAAAAGACCACCGGTGGCACGTGCCAAGCCGACTTGACGCAAAAAAGCCAAGGTCAGCACGGGGGTGGCGTGCAGACCTTGGCCTTGTAAGAGCGCTCCCCGCGCGCTCCCCACACTGCTTTAGCGCAACAGGGCCAGAACCCCCTGGGGCAACTGGTTGGCTTGGGCGATCATAGCAGTGCCGGCTTGCTGCAGGATTTGCGCGCGGCTCAGGTTGGCGGTCTCGGCGGCAAAATCGGCGTCCATGATGCGGCCGCGGGCGGCAGACTGGTTCTCGACAGCGGTGCGCAAGAAGTTGATGGTGTTTTCGAACCGGCTCTGCACCGCGCCCAAAGTGGCGCGGGTGGCGTTGAGGGTGGCCAGCGCGGTGTCGAGCGCTGTGAGCACGCCGGCATTGGCCGAGTTCGTTGCGGTGACCAGGCCCGTGGCCCCGCCACCGGCTTGCGTCACCCCCGACATGCCACCAGTCGAGGCGTTGATGTTAAGGGCTGTTCCAGCGATGGTGATGGTCTGGCCCGAGTTGGCACCCACTTGGAAATCAAAGTTTGCGGTGGCGGTGAAGAGGCTGGTGCCGTTGAACTGCACTGCGCTGATGGTGCGGTTGACTTCGTCGCGCAGCTGACTGAATTCTTGGTTCAGGGTGACAATATCGCCCGTGGTGTTGGTGGAGTTGATGGCCTGCACCGCCAGTTCGCGCATGCGCTGCATCATGTCGCCCATCGCGGCCAACCCGCCTTCGGCCACTTGCGCCAGCGAGATGCCGTCGTTGGCGTTGCGGATGGCCACGTTCATGCCGCGCACCTGGGTGTTCATGCGGTCGGCAATGGCGAGGCCAGCGGCGTCGTCGCGGGCGCTGTTGACGCGCAGGCCCGACGAGAGCCGCTGCATCGAAGTGGCGAGCGAGTTTTGGGTATTTAGGGTGTTGCGCTGGGCGTTCAACGA